>Ga0070374_10000879_pt1 | contig 12692 bp, 10 predicted proteins | sample LauGreSuBDMM15SN_2_FD_66374 | JGI IMG/M metagenome (GOLD analysis project Ga0070374, IMG submission 66374) | Freshwater lake microbial communities from Lake Michigan, USA - Su13.BD.MM15.SN (version 4) (version 4) | ecosystem: Environmental > Aquatic > Freshwater > Lake | place: Lake Michigan...
GGTTTGGACATAGAACTCGGATTTACCTACATATGTGGGTGGTGAGGGACTCGAACCCCCGACCCGGTGATTAAGAGTTAGCGGAAGAGTGATCTCTCGCTTGCTCAATATGTAGTTGTAAGCACAATGTAGCGCTCAGAACTGACATTTAGAAGCCCCCATATTGTTAGGCGTTGCTCTCTCGTTACTCACCCTCTAGTCACCCGAGTAATCCCACCACGTCTTCTTACCTTTAAGCTCAAACTCGCACCTCAAGATCTTGGCACAAAACGCATTCAGAGATTTCGTCCCGTTGTACTGCTCCTCATCAAGTGACCACGAAACCACCGCAACAACATTGCCTTCGTTATCAACTAATGGCCCACCGCTACTACCACCAGAAATATTGTTTGTAACCAAGATCTCTGACGTATTTGAATTGATCACATTTCCAAATGAAACAGATCCCTCATAGCCATCAGCACTTCCAAGTGCCATAACCCAATACCCAGGATACGGGTCATACTCAGAAAGTCCCAACACCGGAAGCTTTTGCTTTGTGGCAATGACCGCTAAGTCATTCTCTTCATCCCACTTCACAATTACGGCATCAACTGGATCTTCATAAGGAAGTGCAATCGTGAGCTCATGATCTACCCCAATACAATCCTCAATCACATGGTGATTAGTAATCAATGTTGTCGGATACTCATCAGACACATCCGTTTCTAACTCAATAGCAAACGCGGTTCCCTGTGACCCCTTGCCCTTTGCAGGTTCGCACCACACAGTCACCGTTGACTCCTGCGTCTTATCAACTAGCTGCTCAATAATGCGAGGTGGTACAAAACCATCTGATGCAGGATTCTCATTTGCATATTGAATAGATGGAGCCCAGCTGAGCAGGAAAGCACCCAAAGCAAAGGGTGTTGCGATGATGGCTAGATAGGCAATGAACTTATTGGAATCTGTATCTCTCATGGAATGAAGGCTACGCAGGGTGACTGACAGATAGCCCTCAGTACTACTTCAACACACCTACTCTCCAAAGTGCTCTATGAATTTGCCATCCCAGTCATAGCTATCAAAGTAATCCTGAATGCTCTCAACCACTCGGTTTTGTAGCTCTTGCATCTCTAATTCGTTCATTACTCCTCCAAAGCCTCTCGAAATCCTGACCATCCGCAATCTCTGCATTGCAGATCAGGATCAGTCCCTTCTCCATTAACGCAGCACCCACCAACTGCATATTTTTCGAAGTCGAAGACTTCAGGATCTGGCATGCCATAAAGAATCTTTCGGAGAGTGCCAATCTGCTCACATTCAGGGCACACAAAAAGCCTGTTGGAGCGCCTACGTCGTTTTGTGGTCATGTGTACAAGGTAGATGAGGGGACTGACAAATGCCGTTTTCTCTGATTTTTACTGTTGATGGCGAGAAATCTATGATGACCCTAGTCCTGGACATTGATTACCTTGATGCCGCTTACCTCGCTTACGATAATTGATACTAGGGGCTAAAATTATTAGTGTGCCTATTCTGATGCTTCTTTTGTTGGGAGATAAATGAAATTCAATTTTAACGAAAAAGCCTGGGCGCCGCAGGACTTACTAATTTATTGGCAAGATATTCATGGTCAATTAGAGCCATCTTGGCAAGAAAAATTTCTGAATGATTCTTATGTGAAGGAAATGTGCTCACATCATCCAGCTCATATAAGAAAGGCTGTCGCAAATCAGAAAAAAATCGAATTAGCTCTAAATCGAATAATTGCTCGAGAATTAAAGAGTGAAAATAGCACCGAAGAGCTATTAGATGAACTGCACCCTGATCATTCCCTTGGAATAACGAATGCCCACCATGGGAATCGAACCACAGATCCATTTGATCCCCAGCGTGAAGATTTGCTTTTTAAATGTCAGAAATGTAATTTAAAGTTGAATAGAGCCCTAAAGACAACAGATTTGCGTTTCAACAACACATGCATTGACTGTGCTGAGATAAGCATTTAGCCTCCTACTGTTTGATACGTCACCTTTGGGTAGTTTGGAATTATTCTTTTGTTGATAGTTAAGGAAAGTAAGGTCTAAAGCAAGATTGGAGAAGAATGCGAGTCGCCAAGCCAAACTGGGATTTACCAGTTCAGATAAACCAAACAGGGATTGGGCTTATAAATCTATTCACAGGAGATTTATTCGAATTTATAAATAACGCCCTGGTTAAATTATTGGGAGCTGATTGGGTGACAACCTTACATAATGATGCGAGTGAAGGATCCACCATAAATTTTCGGGACCCATCAATTTTATTGAAAGATCTTGGGAGAAAAATTACTCCAGCACTTCGTCTCCCTATAAATGCTAAAGTCAAGCCGGATGAGCTTTTCCAGTTCTATAATCTGCTGGATGACATACATGGAGAAAGGCACTTGTGGGTTCACCAAGAAATTGAGCCTTCAAAAAAGAACATATTTGCACTAATTGATTTAGTAAATCGCGTGGCCGGATATCTAGATTTACCTGTATGTGAAGAATGCCATGCGCTAGTCAAGGAAGATGGTGTTATTCAAAGAGAAACCGTAATTTCTCATGAATCGAATTCATCAGTTGAGTCAGCTCTAGTTTTAGCTTTCAACACATTGACCAAAGATGAGCCCGTTACGGTTGGTACCCTCATTAATGGCCCCTATTTAGACCACTCCTACACCCTGCATCTGAATGGGTCTATACGAGATAGAGATACAGGGGTAAAACTTTCAGATGTGAATTCAAATGCAGAAGTGGTTGGAACACTCCTAATTGCTCGCAAGCCCAATGGCGGTCGTATCAGACTGGTCCCTAACGGGGTGCTCGCAGCATATTTTGATGACCATTGGGGCTTTTTGGCTCAAGTAGACGATGGTAATTGGTTTCCAGGACACCTTGCCATTCCCAAATAGCCTTCGCCAAGCAATATCCTTGAACAATGGATAGCGCAAAAATGGAAAGAACGCCCAAAGTTAGAAAGCCGGGCAAAGCCGCTAAATCTGAAAAAAAGATAGTAGCTAAACAGAGCCCGAAAAAAACTCCTCAGCAGAAACTTGATTTTTTAAAGTGGCTTGACATGTATTCATCTGGAATTCAATTAGAAAAGCTAACCTCGGCAATCCCACATCTAGGCAGCGAATTTCAAAATGTTGCCTCCGAATTAGTGATTGGGATTTCAGGTACGGGCGAAAAGCCAACAGCAAAGTTCAAAATCGAAAAGCTGCCAAGTGATTTTATTCGAATTATTAGAACCAAAATAACTAATCCCTTTTTCTTAATTGCCCTACTTTGCAACTCAATTACAGAGCTAGAATTGAAAAAGTTAATTATCGCAGATTTGAGCAAGACAAACCTTAACAAGGATGATATTGAATACCTATTAAATAAGTTGGCAACAATGAAGGATCGTAATATTCAAGGAATTATTTGGAACGATTTTCTTACTAATGGAATTCTTCTGCAGGAAAGTTGGCAGGACCATCAACTCAGATTTTTGGATTGGGGATTCTCGCATAGCCTTCGTATCACTAAACCAGTAGAAACATTGATTGGCTTAAGATCTGCCTCTGATCAATTCAAGAGCTTAGATACTCCGCTGCGAAACAAAACATATAGAAAATTACTAGAATTGGATGTCCTTACATTTGTTACCTTTCTCTTGCATATTTCTTCAGAATCCTATTCCACGAAGTTTGTAGAGCAAATTATCGCTAAGAAAAATATGATTGTGCTTCTAACATTCCTTGATAATCGTCAGTCTTTTGTCGGTCCATGGTTGGAGAACTTCGAACGACAATTCATCGCACCTATTCTCAGGACAACACTGGATGGTGTGATGCACTTTGAGGAGCTCCTACCGTTTATGATCAAACAATCGTATTTTTCGCATCTAATTCCTTCTGACACACTCACGCGGGCTGTGACTCGTTGCTTCAAGAGGGATGATGAGTACTCAAAGCTGTTGGGGGACATTCGTGTCGAGCAACTTAATGGGAAAGTCGCGGATCTAATCGGTGAGAATGCACAAATCTCTAGTGATCTGGCAGGTGAGAAATCTCTGAATAGAGAACAGGAAAAGAGAATTAGGGATTTTGAAGCAGCTATCGGAAACTACGAAGCGCGCCTCAGAAGCCATATGAAGACCGAAAATCTTGGTTCTGATGCCATGTCGCAAAATGCCAAAGCGGACCTTCTTAAGACTTTAGTAGAGAGCTTGGATCATTTGCTCCAAGGAGCTGATGGCTTCCAGCTTGAACGAGCACTACAGAAAATTGGCGTTATGAGATTGGGTGAACCGGGTTCGGACTTTGCTTGGGACTCAGAGGTCTGTGAAACCCTCACTGGCGCAGCCATGGAAAATGGAATTGTCGTACGTAGCGGATATACATGGTTAAACGCAGAGAAGAAAGTTGTCATCCGAAGAGTACTTCTCAAGTTAAAGTGAGGATAGCTGATGAGTGAATTTACACTTGGACTGGATTTCGGAACTTCGACGACGCTGGTTGCATTGCCTGGGCTAGAACCAAGAGTTTTTCCCGTTGGTAAAGAAGCTGGTAATACTTGGTTACCAAGTGTTATCTCGATTGACGATTCTGCAGAGTGGATGGTCGGTGAAGATGCAGATAAAGGTGCCATCGCAAATCAGTTTAGAAGCCCAAAAAGCGCGATAACACATAATCAGCAACACCTTAAAAATGCTAATGGCGTGGAAATTTCAGCCGACGAGGCAATAAAAAAAATCATCATAGAAGTTAGAAATCGTTGTATTGAGAACGGTTTGAATAACTTCTCTCAAGTTCGCTTAAGTTGTCCGGCAATGTGGACTGGTATACAGCGAAAACGCTTGATCAAACTTGTGAATGAAGCAGGCTTTGTATCTGATATTGATAATGTCTTAGATGAGCCTATATCTGCCAGCATTGCATGGTGGTGGTCACGGTTTTCCAAAGGATTAAAGATTGACCAGAAGAAAAGAGCTGTGATTTTTGATCTTGGTGGCGGAACTTTAGATGTAGCGGTAGTCGATATTTATCCCCGTCCAGGTATGCCGGAGATGACTATTCTGTCTGCCCGCGGAATTGCTGTTGCCGGAGACGAGCTTGATAAAGCACTAGCAAAGCACTTAACCGATCGTTTACTTGAGGAATGTAAATTTGATGTTAAGTCTCAAACTGAACAGGCATTAGTAGAGGTGGCTATAAGACTAGCGGCCCGAGAATGTAAAGAAATACTTTCAACAGTGGATGAAACGACATTCCATGTGGATCCAAGAATTGCTAAAGTTCCAACGTTAAAGATTTTACGAGTCGAGCTGAACGACGTTTACTCTCAACAAATGCAACTAGCTATCAACTGCGTGGATGCAGCATTGCGAGAGGCACGAATGAAGGCAGGCGATAACTTATCTGGTCCTGAAATAGCCAAGATTTCCCTGAATGAACTTGGAGCGGAAATTGATTTTATCGTTCTAGCTGGCGGAATGTCACAAATTCCGAAAGTAGCTGAAGACTTGCAGGCGCTCATGCCTAAGGCGCAAATTGAGTTTGCCACATCAGATCCTAGAACTAGTACATCTGCGATAGTCCTGGGAGTCGCAAACCAAAATGAATTTGCTGATCTAAATATTCACCGCCCAAATTTTGACTTTGTTTTCAGTTATAAAGATAGAACAGGGATAGAGCATAGAAAGGTAGTTTATCCAGCCTTTACTCCATTGTATTCTCCCGAGCAGGTCCTGCGGGGAGATAAACTTCTGGGATTTTCAATAGATTGGAAGCCAGAAGATTTTCCACTTGGCGGGAAAGTGTATTTAAGTATTGAGACTATTGGTGGTCGCAAAGTTACGCTTCGAAATCATGATTCAAGCGAGGATTTGGAATTGGAATTTGAAGCAGATAAATTTGAAGGCATCCGAATGAAAATTTATGCCAATGGAAAGATAATTATCAATGATCGTTCAGGTAGAACATTCATTGCTCGTGTCCGGGAATGGCCACACATCAGGTGGACGTCAACGATGGATTTTTCAAAATTTGCTCTCAAACTTGAATTAGCACCAGAAACTGCTGATAGTGGCAAAGGTACCGATTGGTGGCGTTGGAAGTGATTTCAAGACTCAATATAAACGTAAGCGACCGCTTCCACGGTGAGGGAAGATTTGGCATTGCCTAGTGGCAGTTGCGTCAATTCCATTTCCCTCTTGAGAGAGTTCAAGCGCGAGCGGTTCATATTAATCACACGGAGATCCCGATTGTCTTTCAAAACTGTTGCAAGCCGTGCCTCTGCAATAGATATTTTATTACGCAAGCTAATCTCTTTTGCAAGGGAGCGCTCTTTTAGAATTGCAGTATTATCTTGCGCAAGTCGTCCTTTTTGAAATTGTTGCCGTTCTCCAACTTGACGTTCAATAACCATATTCGCTGTTTTCAGATCAGTCACATTTATACTATTTGAACTATTTGTGAATGTATTAGCCGCAAGTGCCTGCAGTAGTGAATCACCCGGGCCATCAACAATTTTTTCTGAATTCAAATCAAACGTCGTAGTCCAGAGCTCAAGCGATGGTCGCACACCTTGTGCTCGCGCCAAGTGGATACCAACCAAATATTTTCCACCAGAGTCGAGAGCATCATGAAGAACTGAGGGGATGGAAATAGCACCAAACCGGCTCCATAAATTCTCATTCGCAACCAGATCATCCTTAACGCAACGTAATAATGGATTTCGCACCGAAATTAACTCTACGTTTTCCTTTGCCGCCGTCTCAGGATCGAAAGTCACAATTAATCCGGAGTTTCTGCCGTCGAGTTCCCGAGCCATAGTTGCAATTCCAATGGTGGATCCAGAACTAGTGAATCGAATCTGTTCTCTCAGAGTAGCTGCGATATTTGCTGATCCCACAATCTGCCAATGTTCTTTATCTAATTGATTCATCGAGCCACCAGACTTAGTCACGTATCTGTTGACTACTCGCACGATCTCATCCTTACCTAAAAATCGTCCCCGCCCCGGGGTGTGCTCATCGAAGCCTTCAATTAGAAATGAATCTATTCCAGCTACTAGGTTCTTGTGTGCTGCCAAGTCATCCAAATCAGTACGCTTTTTCTCGACAGCTACGCCGAAGCGCTGAACCTCTGCATCGCGTTCACTGGGCGTGAGAGTCGGATCCAAAAGCACAGAAGTGATATTGCGAATTTCATCACGGAGAATTGGTTCTAGCTCGCCGATTGAGTCTTCAAAGACGCCTATTCGGGTGAAGAGCCTCATAAAAATGTCATCCTCAATGGTTCCAGGAACTCTGATATTTAGAATGAAAATTTTGTCTGCCAACTGGCCAAAGCGATCCAGACGTCCAATTCTTTGCTCCACTCGCATCGGATTCCAAGGCAAGTCGTAGTTGACAAGGATGTTACAAAACTCGAAATCGAGGCCCTCAGAGCCAACCTCACTGCAAATTAGAATATCAAAGTCTTGATTTCTGAATTGTTTCATGACTTCTTGGCGTTGATCGCTCGGAGTTTTACCGTACATTATTTTTACTTTGTAGCCATCTTCTTTCAATCTCCGCTCAAGATAGAGAATAGTTCGAGTAAAGAAACTGAACACAAGAGCTTGATTTGAACCCCCCTGCCGAGCTTTTCTCAGCCCCTCTTCAAAATCACGATACTTTGAATCAATAATGATTTTTGGAAGTTGTCCTAAATGGTTAATTAATTCATGTATTGATGGTGGTTCAACCTCTTCACCGTCATCCGAAGTGAATTCTAAGTAATCATCATCTTCATCCCGGAGGCCATATTTTTCATCTTTCATCAGTTCAAGAACAGCAGGTAAACAACTTGCTGCTTGGCGTAGAGGATTTTGTAATTGAAATCCAGGAATCTTTCCTTGTTTACGAGCTCTTCCAATAAGAAAGCTACGGATTGCATCGTAAATCTCACGCTCTTGCTGTGTCCATTCTACAAACACTGAAATAGGTTCCCGTATGGCTCGTTTCTCTGGAGTCTCAGCCTTTCTGGTTCTTGTAAAAACGGAAGCTAAGGAGTTAAGTTCACCAAGATGGCGCTTTGCATCTGAAATATTTTTTTGGCTGAGCGAATCTTGATCTAGTAACTCATGAAGTCGCTCATAATCACTTCTAGAGGTAATTGAATCCCCCATAGCAGTGTCTTCTATCAGTTCGAGAATCGGTAATAATTCGCGCGGATTAATGTTTAATTCGGAGAGCCTTCGGGCAACATGATTCAAGTGCATGTTAGGCTCGATTTGTTCGTCGAAAGTATTTTTATCGAAGAATTGAACATCATCGAGCAATGACAAGAGGTTGAATAAATCGCTCGTTCCTAAATTCAGTGGTGTGGCTGATAGGAAAATCATGGCATCTGCCCAATCTGAAAGATGCCTACCTAGCTCATTGCTTCGGTTACCTGCGTTTCTCAGGTAGTGAGCTTCATCGACGATGACCAAATCAAAGCGAGGAGACAGTTCTATTAATTTATCCAAATGCTTGGAGGTTCTGAGTCCTTCCAGACTCGCCACGGCGGTTATTTTATCTGGGCGACCCTTTTCCAGTCCTGCTATCCACTCCTCAAGAACTGCGCTGCTTAGGTCTTTGAGTTCACGATCAAATCTATTTTTCATTTCTGCTTGCCACTTACGTTTAAGCGCACTTGGACAAACAACTAATACTGATTCTAGGGGTGACCTGAATTCTAGCTCACTCCAAATTAGTCCAGCTTCGATTGTCTTACCAAGACCTACTTCGTCAGCAATAAGCAAACGCTGGTTTACTCCAGTGAGCATTTTTAAGACTGGTCGGAATTGATAGGGCCTAAAAAGTGTTCTACTAGTCTGAAATGAATAGATAACATCTGTTAATGGATCACGCAATTTGGTAGCGGTAATTGTTAATGCAATTGTGTCTGCATTTGCTGGTCGGCTATTAATCCAGGTCGAAGTGTCGCCCGGCATGATTTCCAAGCGCTCTAATTCAGATTCAAAAACATTTAAGATTCCGCGACTGGTCAAGACTGCATATCTTGGTTCACCGGCAATTATTTGTACTTTGTCTACTTTCCCGACTGTGTTATCGGGCAAGATTTGGACAGTATCTCCAACCCCAAAGCTTGCGCTTCCTCCGATAATGCTTGCTTGCTGCCAAAATGTAGTAAACGCAAGAGTCAGATCAATTATTGGATTCGCATCTTCTAAATAATCCTGCCTTCCGTCAATAATTGCAGGTAGATCAGTTCGTCCATCACTACAGATCACTGCAATCCACTCACCAGCGTGATTTTTGAAAATTGTTGTGCCTCGTGGCATTCTTGCAATTCGGCTTGGAGTGTAATGTTTTGTTTCAACTCCAGAGTCGACAGCAAACTTGGTAGTTTGCGGGTCCGGTGCACCAATAAATAAGATTGAATTGAAGGCTATTGAAAACTCAAGGGTTTCTAGCCATCTTAAATTGGGCGAAAACTGTAAGTCGCCCGTGGGTTGCATTCGCTTAGCCTGTCACATTGGAAAGGGATCAAACAAGGGGTCTGATAGTTCTGGATCTAGTAGATATGTCAGTGGTACAAGGTAACTTCGTGCCCATGGAGAACTTACAAGGTTTTGAGGGCTTATCAGCCTTAGAGGAGTCAGCCGTTCGACTCCATGAAATATACAAATCCCTCATGACAGGTGGATTTACTGAAGACGAGGCACTTTCGCTTATAGCCAAAATGACTAAATCGAGCCCCAATTGCTAAAGGTTATGCACCAATCAAGGTGCAAAGTAGGCTGGCCTCGTGAAAACTGACACACACACGCCAGAACATATCTTCAGAGCTCAGCAGCGCTTACTCGTTCCGCTGTTTCAGCGCCCCTATGTCTGGAACAAAGAGCTGCAGTGGGAACCAATGTGGCGCGATTTAACTCGAGTCCTAAAAAGATACATGTCTCAACCGAATGTGGAACATCAGCCACACTTCCTAGGAGCCGTTGTAGTTCAGCAGGTTCAGAGTCCCATAGGTGAGATTCAACAGAGAACTATTATTGATGGACAGCAGAGACTCACAACTCTTCAGCTGATGTTCGATGCAATTCATGCACAGCTTGAATCTGTTGGCGCAAAACGTCCTGCAGGAAGAATCAAAAAATTAATTGAGAATGATGAAGATTCTTGCAATAAGCCCGAGGACAAGTTCAAAGTTTGGCCAACCAATAAAGATCGACCTGCCTTCAATGAGGTCCTAGCTGCACCCTTTCCAGTTGATTATGAAAATCTGGAGCACTCAAAATCGAAAATGGCTCTTGCCCATCGATTCTTTTCTGAAAGTGCTCGTGAGTGGCTATTGGAGAATGGTGAAGATGAAGCTCAGCAACGTGCAGAAGTCCTAGACCTTTGCTGCAGAGAGCTGCTGCAAATCGTAGTAATCGATCTAGCAGTGAATGAAAATGCTCAAGAAATTTTCGAAACACTTAACGCTCGTGGGGCAGTGCTCACAGCCGCGGACTTAATCAAAAACTTTGTTTTTCAACGACTTAGCGAGAAGAAGGTTGATGTCGAGGATGCCTATCTCAAATTCTGGAAGGACTTTGAGACACCTTTCTGGGAGAAAGAGATCAACTACGGCCGCGTAAAATTCCAGCGCTCCTCGCTCTTCATCAATCACTGGCTCATTGCAAAGATCGGTGAAGAAGTTCTAAACCGTGAGATTTTTTCAACTTTCAAGAATTACGCGGACCATGAATCTAGAATCTCTATGCTGGAGCTCTTAGAGCAAATACATGCAGCGGCTGCAAAATACAAGGAAGTTTATGATGGTTCAGATAATAAAGAAGGCGAAATTAGCAGAGTTGAGTTGTTTGCATATCGTCTAAATTCGATGGAGCTGGATGTACTTCGTCCAATTCTTATAACTTTGATAGACCCAACCGAGACGGTAGTCCCTCAGGATGAGCTTGAAAGGGCAGTTTCTGTAATCGAAAGCTGGATGGTCCGTCGACTACTAGTTCGAGCTACCAATAAAAACTACAATAAGTTGGTTGTCGAAATGGTGCAGGTAGTAAACAAGGATCGTGAACATGCTGGAACACGACTAGAGAAATACTTCGCAGACCAGAGCAGTGTTAGTTCGTATTGGCCTGATGATGTGGAGCTCTCAGGAGTTGTATCTCAGATGCAGATTTACAGAAATCTATACAGATCTCGTATTCGCATGATCTTAGAGGCCTTGGAAGACCATTCTCGTGGCTGGTTTGGTGGCGAAACTTCTAAATCGGGCACACGGATGAAACGTGGCGCATTTGCAATCGAACACATCATGCCCCAGAGATGGCAAACGAATTGGCCAATAGGAACTCATTCAGAAGATGAGCGAGAAGTTCTACTTCAGACAATCGGCAACCTAACTTTGTTAACAACAAAACTGAATAGTTCAGTTTCCAATGGCCCTTGGACTTCCAAGAGTGGCGAGCTGACTAAACACGATGTTCTCCTAATCAACAAGCATGTCCAAGAACTGGGGAGTAACGGTTGGAGCGAAGATCTAATCAGGGCTCGCACAACTTCAATTATTCAAACTTTAATCGATATTTGGCCTGTGCCCGCAGGTCACAAATCTAGAATACTTTCAGAAAAACCCGAGAAGCAGATAAAGGTAGGCGTCATTGATCTAATCAGTGCCGGGTTAGTCTCCGCAGGTCAGACGTTATATCCAAAGCAAATCAAGCATGCAGGCAAGGTGGCCCAAATCCTCGACGACGGCCGAATCCAGTGTGAGGATGTTATTTTTGATTCACTGTCCCTTGCGGGAATTCAAATCCGTAAGCGAAATACCAACGGGTGGACTTTTTGGTTGGTTGATGAAAAAACTAGGAAGTCAATGGCAGATCTTCGCGAGGAGTATCGCGAATTGATTGGCCTAGAAGATGGGGAAGACGAGATCGAAGATAATGATGGCTTGGATGACTAATTTGTCGGCCATCTTGGCTAGGGTTTAATTCGTTAACGAATTTCCTGTGGTACAGAGTTCAAATAGAAACATCCCTGCTCACTCTTGGGCTGGCCAGTCAATCCGTAGTGATGGAAGAATTATTTTTCCACGCTCATTGTGTAGGAGTTATCTCTGTCTGCACCTTAGAACGGACAATGCTTCGGCCTGATTAACCCCCTCGGGTTCCTAACCCGCATTTCCCCTATTTTCAAATGGAGTTGTTGTCTTTCTTCGTTAGATTTAGAAATTGTCACTACTCTCTGATATCTTTTACTTAGGTTAAGAACTAAGCGATAAGCCCTTTAGCTTGCTTAGTGCCCTCCGCGCAGCACGACCCGCGTCCGGTGGCCCTAAAGGAAAACCTGCCGGGGATGAAAGACACCTCCGGAAGTAGCGGGTCTCTTTTCATTTAAGAGCCCAGTTAGGGCCTGGTTTTGTGACGTCTAATGAGCATGCAAACGCTGTTTTCGATGTTGAAGGTACTTACTTTCAGGCTATTTGTGCCTGCGGGTGGGTATCAATCGTCTCATTTCTTGAAGAGGTAGATCTTCTTCGAGCTCTTCATGCCCACCTCATAGTTGTGTATGGAGAACCTAGAGGAATCACTGATTTGTCGGTGGACCCCAATACATTAAACGAGCAATCTCAGGAGGGAAGAGGTGTCTGAAGAAAAAGCCTTAGATGAAGTGAGCAAAGAGTTGTGGCAGCG
>Ga0070374_10000880_pt1 | contig 12675 bp, 16 predicted proteins | sample LauGreSuBDMM15SN_2_FD_66374 | JGI IMG/M metagenome (GOLD analysis project Ga0070374, IMG submission 66374) | Freshwater lake microbial communities from Lake Michigan, USA - Su13.BD.MM15.SN (version 4) (version 4) | ecosystem: Environmental > Aquatic > Freshwater > Lake | place: Lake Michigan...
GCACCCACGGCAGCACTGCATTTTGACGAGGCGCTGTTGAGCCACTTGCAAAACATGGGCGTGCAGCGTTCCAGCGTCACCTTGCATGTGGGTGCGGGCACCTTCTCGCCCGTGAAAACCGACAACATCGCTGAGCACCGCATGCACAGCGAGTGGTACAGCATTCCCCCCAGCACCTTGCAAGCCATCACCGATTGCAAAGCGCGAGGTGGACGGGTAGTGGCCGTGGGCACAACAACGGTGCGCACGCTGGAGAGCTGGGCCCGCAGCGGTTGCGTGGAGGGTGACACCGACATCTTCATCACGCCAGGCTTTGACTTCAAAGTGGTGGATGTGTTGATCACCAATTTTCATTTGCCCAAAAGCAGCCTGCTGATGCTGGTGGCGGCGTTTACGGGCTATGAGCGCACGCAAGCGCTGTATGCGCATGCGGTGAAGCAGGGTTATCGGTTTTTCAGCTATGGGGATGCCATGCTGCTTCAACGTTACGCCACTTAAACTGTCCCCATGTTGACATTCGACCTGATCAAAACCGAGGGCCTGGCCCGCCGTGGCCGCCTGACCCTCAACCACGGCGTGGTGCAAACGCCGATATTCATGCCGGTGGGCACTTACGGCACGGTCAAGGGCGTGATGCCGCGCAGCCTGCACGAGATGGGCGCGCAAATCATTTTGGGCAACACTTTTCATTTGTGGATGCGCCCGGGGCTGGACATCATGCAAAGCTTTGGCGGTTTGCATCAGTTTGAAAAATGGGACAAGCCCATCTTGACCGACAGTGGCGGTTTTCAGGTGTGGAGCTTGGGTGCGATGCGCAAAATCACCGAAGAGGGGGTGCATTTCGCCTCGCCGGTAAATGGCGACAAGCTCTTCATGTCGCCCGAGGTGAGCATGCAAATTCAAACCACCTTGAACAGCGACATCGTCATGCAGCTGGACGAATGCACGCCTTACGAGACCAACGGCCAACTGACCACCGAGGCCGAGGCCGCCAAAAGCATGGAGATGAGCCTGCGCTGGGCCAAGCGATCACAAGACGAATTTGCACGGCTGAACAACCCCAACGCCTTGTTTGGCATCGTGCAAGGCGGTATGTTCGAGAACCTGCGTGAAGCCTCACTGGAACAACTGGTGGCCATGGACTTCCCCGGCTACGCGGTGGGTGGTGTGAGCGTGGGCGAGCCTAAGGAAGAAATGCTGCACATCATGGCGCACACCCCGCATCGCCTGCCCGCGCACAAACCGCGCTACCTGATGGGCGTGGGCACACCGGAAGATTTGGTCGAAGGCGTGCGCTGCGGCGTGGACATGTTCGACTGCGTCATGCCCACCCGCAATGCACGCAACGGCACGCTGTTCACCCGCTATGGCGACTTGAAACTGCGCAATGCCCGCCACAAGGCCGACCCGCAACCCATCGACCCCAGCTGCACCTGCCATGCGTGTGCGGGTGTTGAAGGCGTGTCATGGGAACAAGGTGGCAGAGGTGGTTTTAGCCGCGCCTACATGCACCATTTAGACCGCTGCGGCGAAATGCTCGGCCCCATGCTGGCCACCATCCACAACCTGCACTACTACCTGAACCTGATGCAAGAGGTGCGCGATGCGCTGGACGCGGGGGATTTTGCGGGGTATGTGGCGAGGTTTAAGGGGGACAGGGCGAGGGGGGTTTGAGGGGGAGATTGGGAACGGTAAATTTGGCATGGCTAGGCTCTGGACTGCCAAATGGAGGGGTCTCTGCTGCCATGAAATACAGCCAAGACCACGATACGAGATTTGTCTGCGCGAAAGTAAACGCTGTATGGAAAACGATTAGCGACAACGCGTCGAACGTTCTCTATAACAATAACAAACTGCAGAGGATTTATAGAGGCCAGCGATATGTAACGCTCAATTTCGGCAATGAACTCAAGCCCGAGACCTAATCGTTTGCTGTCGTACCATGCAGTTGCTTCGATGAATTCTGCACCAGCGGCCCGATGAAAGGCAATGTGCAAGGTCATTGCCTGATTTTGGCAAGAGCGGCTGCTTTAACGTCATCCCATGCAATCACATCATCGGGATTTGCCAGATGATCTGCGAGGCGGCGGTCTAGTTCTAACTTCTGTGATTCCGTCAACGAAGGCTCTAAACCACGACTGACGATACCGGTCCATATAGCCTCGACCAGTTCGATCTGCTCGTCAATATCAAGCGCGCTTGCTTGCTGTAAGAGTTGCGTTTTCATGATCGCAGTCCTGTTCATATTCAATCAAATTATTTTAGCCCGCCTGACTGTTTTGTTTCTAATGCAGCTTGATCACCGGGCGATGCTTCGTGCCTTGGCGAAAACTTCTGCGACATCGATGCTCTTGGCTTCCCCGCGATCATATTCAGCCAAACGGCGCTCAATCTCACCCCCCAAGCTGCCTCCACTTCGGCGATGGCTGGTTCGTGCAGCGACTCCAGCAGGATATCGACCAGGCGCGAACGATCTTCCGGCAAGAGCGCCTTGCCGCGCTGTGCAAGTTCTGTAACTTGATCGTGCATAACAATCTCCATGGAGCAGATACCTTTAGTTTATGACGCCTGTGAAACGGCGGCTTCGAAGCGTGAGCTGGTTCGTCAACTCTGTCGCCTTCGCATGGCTGGCCAAGCCGCAGCCCAGTGGCTTAAGTCGTTGACCCCAACTCCGTGAAGTTGCTGATCTTGACCGTTCCGTCCGGAAAACGGGCAATGATGTCCAATTCGCCGCCCATGGCTTCGATGTGGCTGCACAGTTCGTGAAGCGGCATTTCAGACAGCATGGCTTTCGCTTTTTTGTTGGCTTGTTGTTGTGCCGCAGGGCTCATGGCCGCACGCAGTTCAGAAAATTTCTTGGCTATCAGTGTTCTCCTTCACGTCTAAGTTGTTCCAGAGCCATTGATGCCACTGCTGTGCGGATGACCGAGCAACGGACCACACACCTCCAAATTAACAGCGCTACTGAGGGTTAGACCGCCGCCAGTTGGAGCTTTCCGACCCGTTGCAAGTCAACGCTCTGCCGCGCTAGCCAAAGATCGTAGGCGTCTTGCATGGCGAGCCAGCTCTCTGGCGAACGACCTACCGATTTAGACAAGCGCAGCGCCATCTCCGGTGTCACACGGCTAGAACCCTTGAGAACTCTGCTCAGCGTAGAAGCCGATACATCTAATTTAATGGCGAGCTCTCTGCCGCTAATTCCGTTCGGCTCAAGATAAACGCCGGTGATGAACTCGCCTGGATGCGGCGGATTGTGCATGGTCATCAGTGATAGTCCTCGTAATCTAAAACGTATGCGTTCCCGTCTTTGAACTCAAATGTCAACCGCCAATTTGCGTTCACCGTGATCGACCAAAGCCCCTGAAGCTCACCTTTCAGTGGGTGTAATCGAAAGCCAGGAATATCCATGTCCTCAATGGTCTGAGCGGTGTCCAAGGCTGCCAATTGCAATCGAAGACGCTTTCCGTGACTTGCCTGCACCCCCGCGAGACTTCCCGTCTCTTAGAGCTTGCGAAGGCCCTTGTGCTGGAAGGACTTGATCATGAAGAAAAGTCTAACATGTTGCGCACCACGCAACAGGCGGCCTAACGTCAAAGCTGGCCGGGTCGCAGCATGCAAGCAGGGCGGCCCGCGCCTTGCATGGCTTCGAGGTGGCTGCGCAACGAGATGTCAGTGCGCTTTTCCAGGGTCATTCACCGACCACCAATGACCCAAAGAACTCAAAGGTATTAAACGTCGGTGGCCTCGCAGGCATCAACAGTCAAAAAAACCAAATTGACACACCGTTTGAGCAGTGCGCACCCAATAATCACGGCCTTAACTGTGGAGTGATCATGCGGAATTGGTGCGGGCCGTACAAGGCTTTGGGGTTGGGTGTTTTGTGGGGCCTGGTCAGTGTCAGCGCCCATGCCAATTGTTTGGGGGACGCCAAAGCCACGCAGACCCACAAGTTTGATGTGGTGCCGCAGTTCACCGCCACACGCATTTACACCGCTTGGTCGCCGCTTTTGCAGCGCGTGGGTCAGGCCAGCGGTTTGTGTTTTGAGTTGCGGGTGGCCGCCTCCATCCCCGAGTTTGAACAAAAGTTGCTCTCAGGTGAGCCGGCGTTTGCCTTCGTCAACCCCTATCACGCCGTGTTGGCCCACAAGAAGCAGCGCTATGCGCCCTTGCTCTCGGACGGTGAAGAAATGCTCAAAGGCATTTTGGTGGTGCGGCAAGACAGCCCGATGCGCCAGTTGCAAGAGCTGCAAGGCAAAACCTTGGCGTTTCCGGCGCCCAACTCTTTTGCCGCCACCTTGTTGATCAGGGCCGAGCTGGCCAAGAAGAAGGTGGACACCCAAGCGCAGTTTGTCAAAACACACAGCAATGTTTACCGCAACGTCATTCAAGCCGAAGTGGCGGGCGGCGGCGGGGTCAACAACACCTTGGACAGCGAGTTGCCCGAGGTGCGCCAGCAGTTGCGCATCCTTTACGAAACCGCCAGCTACTACCCCCACCCGGTGGTGACGCACCCCAGCATCTCTGTGGCCACGCGCGACAAGTTCTTCAAAGCCTTTGCCGCACTGGCGCAAGATGAGGCGGGCAAAAAGTTGCTGGATGGTGTGGGCATCAACAAGCCCATCGCCGTCAATTACAACAAGCACTACAAAGTGTTGGAAGACTTGGGGCTGGAAAAGTTTTCCACCCTCAACTGATGCGGGCCCATGAGTGAGCGCATCAACCACTGGAAAGACATTCGCCCAGCGCTGCTGATTGTGCTGGCGTTGGCGGTGGTGCAAATTGCCACCGGATGGATCACCTATCAACAGTCCACCAACCTGGTGCGCGAGTCCAAGTTTTCTGCGGCGGCCAATTTGGCCAACGGCTTGGTGGCCGCCATTTCTGACGCCCTGGTGGTCAAAGACTATGCGGCCATTGAGTCCCGCATGCAGCAAACCATGGCCAACCAAGAGGTGGCGGAGATTTGGTTGATCAACCCCACAGGCAAGGTGCTGACCGGCTTGAAGCGCGAGGGCAACGCCACCAACGTGGTTTTCAATACCGCCGCTTCAGAACTGCCCGCCTCATCTCCAGACAAAGCCTTGGCGCAAACGGCCGATGAGCGCTTCATCACCACCTGGACCAAAATCGATGTGGGCATGGGCTTGGGCTGGATCAAACTCACCACCTTGGTGTCTTTGGGCGAGGACGAGCTGACCAGCTTGCGGCGGCAAACCCTGTGGTTGTCGATGGCGTCGCTGTTGTCTGGCGCACTGATCTTGGGCTTGTTTTTGTGGCGGGCTTATTTTTCGCTGGTCAAGCGCGAGCATGTGATTGAACAAAAGTTGGACGATGTGTCGTCACGGCTGCATCAATCGGAAAAGCTGGCCTCACTGGGCCAACTGGCAGCGGGCGTGGCGCATGAGATCAACAACCCAATTGGCTACGTGTCTTCCAACCTGAGCACCTTGCAAAAGTACCTGGCCATATATGACAAGACCATCGATCAATTGAAGGATGCCGCCGCATCGCCCCCCAGCCCAACGGCCAGCACGGGCTCCAATGCGCTGGCGACGATGACCACCAAGCACAACGCCATTCGCCTAGATGTGCAAGATTTGCTGCGCGAAACCCATGAGGGCATCACCCGGGTGAAAAACATCATCAATGACCTGAAGGACTTTGCCCGGAGCAACGCGGTGCAGCATTTCATCCTGGCCGATTTGCACCAAGGCCTGCGCTCCACTTTGAACATTGTGGGCAGCGAGGTGAAAGCCCGTGCCACCATCCAATTGGCATTGGGCGATTTGCCCGAGATCGAATGCGTGCCCTCGCAAATCAACCAGGTTTTTTTGAACATGGTGGTCAATGCCGCGCAGGCCATGCCGCCAGGGCACCAGGGCCAGATCACTATCCGCTCTGGCACCGAAGGCAACCTGGTGTGGGTAGAGTTTGAAGACAATGGCGCAGGCATGGATGCGGCCACGATAGATCGGATTTTTGACCCGTTTTTCACCACCAAAGATGTGGGCACCGGAACCGGCCTGGGCCTATCGGTGTCGCTGGGCATTGTTCAACGCCACCATGGGCAAATCTTGGTGAACAGCACCCCAGGGGTTGGCACCCGCTTCAGAATTGAACTGCCCATCCGCCAAACACACGCCAACGCACAGCCACAGGAGCACGCCCTTGACCAGCACGCCAACCCCTGACGCCGACACCCCAGCGCCTGCGTGGGACCCATCGCAAGTGAAGATTTTGTGTGTGGACGACGAGCCCAATGTGTTGTCCGCATTGCGTCGCATGTTTTCTCTGGAAGGCTGCGAGATCACCACCGCAGACAGCGGCGCCGCCGCGTTGGAGCAGTTCGCCACCCAACGCTTTGACGTGATCATCTCTGACATGCAAATGCCGCACATGAACGGCGCTCAGTTGCTGCAACAGGTGCGCCAGCAATGGCCAGACACCATGCGCTTATTGCTGACTGGCACGGCCGACCTGGCCAATGCCGTGGCCGCCATCAATGATGGCGAGATTTACCGTTACATCTCCAAGCCATGGGATGACGACGAGCTGCTGGGCGTTGTCAAAAGCGCGGTGGAGCTGGCCAGCTTGGCCAAAGAGCGCGAACGCTTGACCGCCCTGACGCAAGCACAAAACAAAGCACTGGAAGAAATGGTCGAAACCCTGGAAGAAAAGGTGCAGGTGCGCACCGCCTCACTGCGCCAAGCCTATACCGCGTCGATCAAAGCTTTTTCTGGTTTGCTGGGCTTGCGCAGCGCAAAACTGCTGGATCACTCCAAGCGCGTGGCCAGCACGGCCATGAAAATGGCCCAATTGGCAGGCCTGGACCACGCCATGGCGCAAGATGTTTTCATCGCCGGCTTGTTGCACGATTTGGGCAAGATCGGCCTGAGCGACCGGGTGTTGAACACCTACATCGACAACCTGCCGCAAAGCGATTTTGTTTTGCTCGAATCCCACGCCGCGATGGGGGCGACCTGCCTCAAGGGCTTGGAGGGCATGGACGCGGTGTCGCAAATGATTCGCTCGCACCATGAAAACTTTGACGGCAGTGGCTACCCAGATCGTTTGTCGGGTGACGCCATCCCCGTGGGCGCCAGGTACTTGGCGGTCATAGAGGTGTATGGAGAGCTCATGTCCGGGGATTACGACGGCAAGCCCTGCACCCACGCCACGGCGATGCGCACCATCATCAGCAATCGCGGAACCCTTTTTTGCCCGCAAGCCGTTGACTTGTTGGTCAAGGTGCTGGGTGGCGTTCCTGCCGCACCGATGTCGCACCCCGCTGCGCCGCCAACCACAGCCAAACCAGCGGCAGCAGCGGGCAATGATGTATCGGCCAAATTGAGCTACCGACATTTGGTGGAGACCATTCGCAAGTTCTCCCATGCACGGATTGAAGACTTGCGCAGCCAACCGAATGGCTTTTTATGGGTACATGTCCAACGCGAATATGGACAAGGCAACCCTGATCTGGTCATTTGGCTCAAGGGCCATGGTTTTGTCTGGGCTGCTGCTCAGGCCGCCTGGTACTTCCCCAACTGATCGGCTTTGTTACCCCATTGGATTGCGCCAAAGCGTAGCGATCTACACTGCACCGAACATCTGAAAGTTGCACACCATGATGACCCTCCGCACCCTGTTTTGCGCGCTGATCTTGTGCCACCTCGCCGCCCCTGCTGTGGCCCAAAACATCAACTGGCGCGGCACCATTGCCTCGTTTGACGGAAAGACCTTGGGCGTGTCGCTTCGCGACGGCTCCGTTGTGGTGGTCGACGTGCCAGAGAGTTTGCCGATTTCAGCGACCGAACGCTTCACGCTGGCCGATGTCAAGCCCGGCATGGTCCTGGGGGTGACCACGGTACAGCGCGCTGATGGTGCCACGGTAGCCATCGATGTGCGCCCCATTCCGGCCACGGCCCCGCAAGGCTTGTCGGCTTACGATTTGCAGCCCCAGTCCACCATGACCAATGCGGTGCTCGAGGCGGCGGTGGCCAGTGCCAATGCGCACGAGTTAATGCTCAATTACAAAACCGGTACGGTCAAGGTTGTGGTGCCTGCGGGCACGCCCATGTCGCGTGCTGTGCCAGGCGCGCGCAGCGACTTGGTTTTGGGTGAGGCCGTTTATGTGGCCACGCGCCGCAATGAGGCGCAAGGCTTCACGGCGGTGCGGGTGCAAGTGGGCAAAAACGGGGTCAAGCCCACCCAGTGAGTCAGGCCACCGCGCCTTGGGCTTTGAGCGCCGCCACTTCAGCCGACGACAAGCCCAGAGCGGTCAACACCTCGTCGGTGTGCTCGCCTGGCTGGGGTGGGTGTTGGCGCACACCCAGGCGTTGGCCATCCATGGTCAACGGCAGCAAAGCGGCGCGCGCCATCTGCCCGGCCCTGGGGCCATCGGTCAAACGCACTTCGGCCAAGCCACCGGTGGCTTGTAAATGCGGGTCGTCAAACAAATCTTCTGGCTTGGCAATGGGCGCATAGGGCAGGCCAGCGCTTTCAAAGAGTTCAGACAACTCCTTGGCGCTCCATGCGGCCAAACGCACGCGCAAGTCGGGCAACAACTGCGCGCGCAAGCGCACCCGGTCGTTGTTGGTGGCGTATTCGGGCCGCGCGAACAAGTCGGCAAAGCCCAGGCGCTCGCAAAACACCTTCCACTGCGCATCACTCACCGCAGCCAAAAAGATTTGTTCGCCATCTTTGACGGTGAACACGTCGTACACCGCCCAAGCAGAAATGCGATCGGGCATGGGCGACGCCGCTTGGCCGGTGATGGCGTATTGCAGCATGTGCTGCCCGACCAAAAACACATTGTTTTCAAACAAAGCTGACTGCACCTCTTGGCCACGCCCGGTGATGCCGCGCTGGATCAAGGCACCCATCACGCCGATGGCGCCAAACATGCCGCCCATGATGTCGTTGACGCTGGTGCCCGCCCGCAAGGGGTCGCCCGGGCGCCCGGTCATGTAGGCCAAGCCACCCATCATTTGCACCACTTCATCCAACGCGGTGCGGTGCTCATACGGGCCCGGTAAAAAGCCTTTGAGGCTGGCGTAAATCAAGCGTGGATTGTGGGCGCTCAGGCTGGTGTGGTCCAAGCCATATTTGGCCAATGTGCCGGGCTTGAAGTTTTCAGCCACCACATCGGCGCTTTCACACAAGCGCCGCGCCACTGCCGCCCCCTCGGGCTGGTGCAAGTTGATGCGAATGCTCTTCTTGTTGCGGTTGAACATGGGGAAAAACCCCGCACCCGAACCCAGTAAATGGCGGGTGCGGTCGCCCTCCATCGGCTCGACCTTGATCACCTCAGCGCCCAAATCGGCCAGCACCATGCCGCAGGTGGGACCCATGACCATGTGGGTGAACTCAATCACCCGCAGGCCACTCAAGGGTTGGGGCAAGCCAATCATATTGAAGTAATTTTGGATTAACTCTATTGGGTTAAAAATTTAAAATTGATTCTATTTTTTAAATGATTGGCGTTATCATGAAGTGAACTCAACCAAAAAGGAGATTTCTTTGAAAAAGCTTATTGCAACAGGTTTGGTCATGCTGTGCACAGCCTGCGCCACCCAACAGTTTGATCTTAAAGCCAACCGAGACGCGTCCCCCAACTATCAAGAAAGCCAGACATTTTGGGTGGGTGGCATTGGTCAGCAAACCGAAGTGGATGCAGCGAAAGTGTGTGGTGGTGCTGGCAAAGTTGGGCGGATCGAAACCCAAGCAACCGCCGGAAATGTGGGCTTGACCATCATCACCCTGGGCATTTATTCACCTCGCCAAATTTCCATCACCTGCACCAAATAATAGAGGCCGCTCATGAAAAAATTACTGCTTCCAATCGTTTTGACTTTGGCCCTGGGTGCCTGCTCTACGCAAACCGCTTTCATCAATGGAACGGGCGGTCAGCTCAAAAAAGATGACATGCAAAGCTTCTTTGTCGCTGGACTTGGTCAAACCCAGACCATAGACGCCAGCGCGGTCTGCGGTGGCGCAGACAAAGTGGTCAAGGTCGAACGCACTTATTCGCCGTTGAACTGGCTTTTGGGAACTTTGACATTTAGCATCTACACCCCGTACGACGCCAAGGTCTATTGCAACTGAGTGGGTTGTCAAAGCCCCCTCAACTGGTGAACACCGTCAACACACCGGTGTAGCCATGCAAGTGCCGGTGGGCGATTTCGCCGCCGGCAAAAAACCCAACCAGAGGCACGTCGCCCAGCGCGCGGCGCACGATGTGCATTTCGGCGCTGGGGCCGCCAAAGTGTGGCCCACCCCGGCCAGCACAACTGACATACACCGCACCCAAGATGCGCTTGGCGCCGAGCTCAGTGGGCGCAGAGCTGGCCTCCGCTGTCCAAGGCATGGTGTCGTCATCCATCAAAGCTGGCGCCTCCAATGCCTCGCGGATTTCGGAGCCTATGCGCATCAGGTCAGCCCGCGCCGCGTTCACATGGCGTTGGCAAAAACTCAGGCCCATGCCGGGGGTGAGCATCTCGGCCACGGCCACGGCTTTGCGCGCCGGGTCCAAGCCCACAATGTGGCGCACCAAGACCTGCTCGCCAAACTCACCCATGCGCCGCATGGACCGATCGTCGGGCGCCGACAGCCCCACCAAGGTGGCGCGAACCTGGGCCAAGGCCGGTTGCGGCTCATCTAAAGAAATTTTCAAGTCGCGCAGCAACACATCGAGCGCCGGCTCGCCGTCCAAGGTCAACACCAAATGGCCCTCGCATTCGGTGATGGTGTGCTGCTCAGATACCGGCACACAACCTTGGGTGACGCGCGACATCACGGACACCTCTGGGCCAAAGGCCACACCACTCAAGCCACCGATGTAGACACCACCAGCCGCACCCTGGCCACGCAGATGGCCACCAGAACTGACAGCAAATTGCACCGCTGCATGGCGGCTGCTGGCCAGGCCCCCAAACACATAATCCCCATGGGTGCGTTGCGCCAACTCAGCGATCAAGTCACCCACATCGGGGGTTTGCCCGTCGGCGTGTACCAAGGCCGTGTGGGCCTCAAAACCTATGTGCTGGCCCAAGGGGGCCACGCCACTGAACACCCGGTATTGGTTGTGCGGCAACTCGCACAGCATCACGGTCAATGCCGGTTCATCAAAGTACTCAACGTTGTTGGCCGCGATGCCCACACCTACCGTGCCGGCCCAATCGGTGACCGTGGGCAATTCTGCAGACATCCAATCCAAGATGTCTTGGGCGTGGTCGGCATAGTGGTCGGTGATGTAGATCAAGCCCAGGGTGGGTTGCGCCGCATGGGTGGGCAAACTCAATTGGGCCTTGAGTTGGGCCAACACCAAGCCGGCCGCCATGGGCCATTGGGGATGGGTGGCGTGGGCGCTGGGAAACAGTTTCATGGGCGTTTGACGGGGCGGCGTTTGCGCGCAGCGGGTTTGGCCACTGGCGGTTTGGTTGCAGAGGTTTTGGCGCTCGAGGCTTGATGGGCCGTGGCCGGCACGTCCATACCCGCCGCTTGGGCCTGTTGCTGCATATCGCTCATGGTTTTTTGAGCGATGTGTTGGAACTGTTGGGTCAATGCGCCCCACCACTGCATGGGGTCTACCGCTGATCCCGGTGCTGACGTGCTGTTGGCCTTGGCCCCCTTGGCGGCGGCGCGTGGTGCGCTGGCCTTTTTGGCCAGGGGCGGGGTGGCACTGGCCGATGCGGCGTCAGGGCTGGCTGAAAAAGCGGAAACACCCGTGGGCCACGCACTGGGCTTGGCTTTGAGAGACTGGGCCAAGTCGCCCATGCTCAGGTTCATGTCTTGCAAGGTTTTGAGCGTCATGCGCTGCACCTCCAAGGCTTGGATGGTGGCGGCAATGGCTTGGGTGTTTTGGTTCAACCAAAACTGCACCGCCTTGAGCTCTTGAATGCGCTTGTCCAACTCTTGCGGGTCCAAGGTGGGAGCAACCCAACTGCTGGGGCCCATGCCCGTGGCAGCGCCTTGGCTTTGCAGGTTTTTTAAAAAATCAAAGCCCGGGACAAATTGGCTGAAATCAAAACCAGGGGTTTGGCTCATGCGACACATCCTTGCAGGCGGGCCATCCCCGATGGACCGCCCAAGGCACCGAGCTTATCCCAAGCCCAAGTCTGCGGCTTTGGCGAACCAACGTGCCCGCGTTTGAGCCCTGTGGCCCAAGCCACTCAGTGCTTGTGTGCAGCGCCTGCTGCGCCGTTTTTGCCCAGGCCGTGGGTCATTTCTTTGACCGGCAGCTTCACCTCTTGTTGGGACAACACGCCTTTGCTGTCTTTGAACTTGAGGGTGAGGCTCACGCTGCTGTCTTTGGCCAAGGGGGCTTTGAGGTCCATCAGCATCACGTGATAGCCCCCTGGCTGCAAAGACACGCTTTTGCCCGCGGGCAAGTCGATGGCGGGCACTGCGGACATCTTCATCACGTTGCCATCCATCTTCATCTCGTGCACTTCGGCCACGCCGGCCGCGGGGCTGCTCACGCCCACCAACTGGCTGGCTTGGGTGGCGGTGAGTTTCATGAACACACCCGTGGCCTTTTGGCCGGGCACAGTGGCCCGCGCCCATGGCTCATCGATTTTGACTTGGGCCCAGGCGGGCACAGACCACAAGGCACAAACCAACAAACCCACACCAAAACGCTTCTGCATAAGATCTCCTGCTGATTGAATAAAAAAA
>Ga0070374_10000891_pt1 | contig 12612 bp, 9 predicted proteins | sample LauGreSuBDMM15SN_2_FD_66374 | JGI IMG/M metagenome (GOLD analysis project Ga0070374, IMG submission 66374) | Freshwater lake microbial communities from Lake Michigan, USA - Su13.BD.MM15.SN (version 4) (version 4) | ecosystem: Environmental > Aquatic > Freshwater > Lake | place: Lake Michigan...
AATCTCCACCCCATGCTCAACGTAGCCGTCAAGGCTGCACGCGCCGCCGGCGCCATCATCAACCGCGCCGCTTTGGATGTGGAGGCTGTTCGAATTTCGCAAAAACAAGTCAACGACTTCGTGACCGAAGTCGATTTGGCCAGCGAAAACACCATCATCGAAACCCTGCTCACCGCCTATCCGCACCACGGCATCTTGGCCGAAGAGTCTGGCAAAACGCATGGCAACCCCGATGCCGACCACGTTTGGATCATCGACCCCCTCGATGGCACTACCAATTTCATTCATGGCTTTCCCATTTACTGCGTCAGCATTGCGCTTGCCGTCAATGGCAAAGTTGAACAAGCCGTGGTGTACGACCCCTCACGCAACGATTTGTTCACGGCTACCAAAGGCCGAGGTGCCTACATGAACGACCGTCGCCTGCGGACCAGCAAGCGCACGCAAATGCACGAGTGCCTTATCTCCACAGGCTTCCCCTTCCGTCCCGGTGACAACTTCAACCAATATCTGCGAATGATGGGCGACGTGATGCAACGCACGAGTGGTCTGCGCCGTCCAGGCGCTGCAGCCTTGGACTTGGCCTATGTGGCCGCAGGCTTTACCGATGCATTTTTTGAAACAGGCCTGCAACCCTGGGATGTGGCAGCAGGCTCTTTGCTGGTCACAGAAGCTGGCGGCTTGGTGGGCAACTTCACAGGCGACGCCGATTTCTTGGAACAAAAAGAATGCTTGGCAGGTACGCCCAAAATTTACGGCCAGCTGGTTCCCATCCTTAGCAAGTACAGCAAGTTCGCCAGCGCTGGCGAAAAAGCTGCCATGCGTGCTGCGGATGCGAAAGATGCCGCGGCGCGTGAAGACGCTACGGACAGCCCGCTCTAAGCCATGACGGACGCGCTCGACCTGAGTGCCCACACCCCCATGATGCAGCAGTATCTGCGCATCAAGGCGGAGTTCCCTGACACCCTGGTTTTTTACAGGATGGGGGACTTTTACGAAATGTTCTTTGAAGATGCCGAGCGAGCCGCCGGCCTCATGGACATCACCCTCACCCACCGCGGCCAAACAGCCGGCAAACCCATAGCCATGGCGGGAGTTCCGTTTCATTCAGTTGAAAATTACCTGGCCAAATTGATCAAACTGGGTGAGTCAGTGGCCATCTGCGAACAAGTGGGCGATGTCGCCACCAGCAAAGGCCCCGTTGAACGCAAAGTGGTTCGAGTCGTCACACCCGGCACGCTCACAGACACCGAATTGTTGTCGGACAAAAGCGAAGCCATTTTGTTGTCACTGCACATTGCCCCCCGCAATGCGTGCGGCTTGGCTTGGCTGAGCGTCACGCAAGGTGTTTTGCATTTGGCGGAATGCACGCACGACGAATTGACCGATTGGCTAGAACGCATTTCACCCAGCGAGTTGTTGGTCAGTGCCACTATCACGCCCAAATGGGAGCATCAACTTCAATCGATGCGCTTGGGTCAACGTGGTCTGCCACTCTCGCTAACTTTGCGCCCCGACTTTCAATACGAAGCTGGCTTGGGTCACGGCAAGCTCATCAAGCAACTCAATGTGGCCAGCTTGGCCGCTTGGGATGCCGACAAACTTGGCCATGCGCATGCAGCAGCAGGCGCCTTGCTCACCTATGCCGAACACACCCAAGGCAGAGCGCTGCCGCATGTGTCGCAACTCAAAGTGCAAAAGGCCAATGACCTCATCGACCTTCCCACCAGCACCCGTCGCAACCTCGAACTCACTCAAACTTTGCGCGGTGAAGACTCGCCGACTCTCTTTTCTTTGCTCGACACTTGCATGACAGGCATGGGCAGCCGCCAACTCAAGCAGTGGTTGCTGAACCCTCCTCGTGATCGGCAAGTTGCAGTAGAGCGCCTTGCCGCCATTGAGCAGCTGAACGACCTCAGTGCCTCCGCACAAAGTGGTGTCGCCATCTGGTCACGTTTGCGTGAGCAGCTGAAAGGCGCCAGCGACGTCGAACGCATCACAGCGCGCATTGCGTTAAAGCAAGTACGTCCGCGTGAATTGGTGGCCCTTAAAAATGCCCTGATCCGCTCAGCCAACTTGGCACATCACCTGCAAGAAACACTGGGCCACTTGTCGCCCACCAAATTGCTGCATGACATCCACTTTGATTTGCAACCACCTGCAGGGCTGACCGAAGTTTTGCAACAAGCCTTGCTAGAAGAACCTGCCAATTTGATTCGGGATGGTGGCGTGATGGCCCACGGCCTCGATGCCGAACTGGACGAGTTGCGCGCCATCCAAACCAATTGCGACGATTTCTTGCTTGAATTGGAAACGCGCGAAAAAGCGCGCACTGGAATTGCCAATTTGCGAGTGCAGTTCAACAAAGTTCATGGCTTTTACATCGAAGTGACGCAAGGTCAAATTGACAAAGTACCCGACGACTATCGGCGCCGTCAAACCTTGAAGAATGCAGAGCGCTTCATCACGCCCGAGCTCAAAGCCTTTGAAGACAAGGCCTTGTCAGCGCAAGAGCGCGCACTGGCTCGCGAAAAATATTTGTACGAGCTCTTGCTCGATCAATTGCAAATACACATTCATGCGCTCACCAAATTGGCGCAGGCCATGGCGCAATTGGATGCGCTTTGTACACTCACAGAGCGCGCCACCACACTCAATTGGTGCGCACCTCAATTTGCCAAAGAGCCCTGTATTGAAATCAGACAGGGCCGGCACCCAGTCGTTGAAGCACGCTTGGCCGAAACCTCTGGCGGTAGTTTCATTGCCAACGATTGCCTGATGAACAGCAAGCAACGTTTGCAAATCATCACCGGCCCCAACATGGGCGGCAAGTCAACTTACATGCGCCAAGTGGCATTGATTGTGCTTTTAGCCAGCATCGGCAGCCATGTCCCCGCCAGCAACTGCAGGCTGGGGCCTATTGACGCCATCCACACGCGCATCGGCGCTGCCGATGACTTGGCCAACGCCCAATCAACCTTCATGCTGGAGATGACCGAAGCTGCTCAAATTTTGCACAGCGCCACGCCTTTGTCGCTGGTCCTCATGGACGAAATTGGGCGCGGCACATCTACTTTTGATGGCTTGGCATTGGCCAGTGGCATTGCCACGCACTTGCATGACAAGACGCAAGCCTTCAGTCTGTTTGCCACACACTACTTTGAACTGACTGAGTTTCCTGCCACGCACCACGCCGCATTGAACATGCACGTGGGCGCTACAGAGTCCGGCAATGACATTGTTTTTTTGCATGAACTTCAAGCGGGACCTGCCAGCAAGAGCTATGGCGTGCAAGTCGCTAGGCTGGCCGGTATGCCCACCGGTGTAATCAACCACGCACGCCACACTCTCTCTGCCTTAGAAGCGGACGCCAATGAAAATCGCGTTCAAGTGGACTTGTTTGCACCGCCCCCTGATGCATCAACTTCCGGCCCCTCTGCACTAGAGGCCGCTTTAGGACAAATTGACCCAGATGCCCTCAGCCCCCGAGAAGCCCTGGAAGCCCTTTACAGTTTGCAGCGCGTCATGAAGCGCTCCGAACAATGAAGCACTGCGACCTCTGAAGAAAAATTGATTCAATGAACAACATCATTTTTTCGCACGGCAATGGTTTTCCAGCCAGCACCTATCGCAGTTTCACCAATGATTTAAATCGACGCGGCTTCCATGTTGCCGCCATTGAAAAATTTGGCCATGATGCGCGATACCCTGTCACCAGCAATTGGCCTTACCTGGTTCAAGAATTGGCTGATTTTGCAAAAGACATTCTGCATGAAACCGGGGAAAAACCATTCTTGATTGGTCACTCTTTGGGTGGACTTCTCAGTTTAATGTGCGCCTCCAAACACCCTCACCTCACTGCAGGCGTGGTGCTTCTTGACTCGCCTGTGGTGGGAGGCTGGAAAGCCAGTGCTTTGCAGCTGGCCAAAAAAACCAATTGGATTGGCTCTGTCAGTCCGGGCAGAATCAGCAAGTCACGCCGCAAGCACTGGCCCCACATTGCAGCGGTCATTGAGCACTTTCAGCACAAGCGTGCGTTTTCACATTGGCATCCCGATGCGCTTCGAGACTATGCAGAATTCGGCACGATGGAAGAAAATGGGGAGCGTGTTTTGAGCTTTGATCGTGAGATTGAAACAGCCATCTACAACACACTGCCCCACAATCTGCCATCCATGCTAAAGCGTCATCCCTTAAAGTGCGCCGTTTCTTTCATTGGTGGAACACACTCTCGTGAGATGCGCGTTGCTGGTTCGGAGTTAACCGACAAGGTTTCCAAAGGCAGAGTAATTTGGCTGGATGGCTCTCACCTCTTCCCCATGGAAAAACCAATTGCAACAGCAGCGGCCGTGGAGGCCTCATTGTTAAATATTGGGGCGCTCAAGCGCAAAAATAGCGCTTGAATGTCATTGACAGCGAAGGGCTTGACCTTGCGCATCGGTATCAACCATTCAGGGCGTCCAAGAAATCAGCTCGGTCCAGGCAGTGAACAACACCACCAGTCCAAAAGCGATTCGGTACCAAGCAAAAATTTCAAAGCTATGGCTGGCGATGTACTTCAATAGCCATCGCACACAAATCCAAGCACTGATGAAAGAAACCACCAAACCTGTGGCAAACATGGGAATATCTTCTACAGACAAAAGCGCACGCTCTTTGTAGAGACTGTAGGCCCCTGCGCCGGTCAGGGTTGGGATGGCCAAGAAAAAAGAGAAATCAGTGGCAGCTTTGCGCGACAAACCCAGCAACATGCCACCGATGATGGTGGCACCACTGCGGCTGGTCCCTGGAATCATGGCAAGACACTGAACCAGCCCCACCATCAAAGCATCACGTCCCCGCATATCTTCTACTGCGCGAATTCGGATTGTGGAGGGCGGCCGTCTCTCTGCCCACAAAATAATGAAGCCACCGACGATGAAGGTGGTGGCCACCACCCATGGGGTGAACAGGTGCTCTTGGATCAGCTTGCCAAAGAGCAAGCCTAGAATCACGGCGGGAAAGAATCCGATAAAAACATTCAGCACAAAACGCTGTGCTTCGGCTTGATACGGCAAGGCCTTGGCTGTGGCGTAGATTTTTTGCCAATAAACCAAAATGACAGCAAAGATGGCGCCAGTTTGAATGGCAATGTCAAAGACTTTGGCCTTCGCGTCGTCAAAGCCAAGCAATGCGCCCGCCAAAATGAGGTGGCCCGTTGAAGAGATGGGTAAAAATTCGGTCAAGCCCTCCACCACACCCATGACAGCGGCTTTGGCTAACAACATTAAATCCACCGCGACTCCTTGAATATCCCCTGATTATCGCTCGTGATTGGCCCTAAAATCGTGGCATGAGCACAGCCAACGTCAAACCCAAATCCCTGGGCACCCCAGAAGATCCTCAAAAGGTGAGTAATTTTTTGCGTCAAATCATCGAATCCGATTTGGCACAGGGCACGTATGCTCAACGCAAGTGGGCTGGCACGCCAGGCGATGCGGCCCACCATGCCATTGGCAACCCCGATCCTGCCAAAATCCGCACCCGTTTTCCACCTGAGCCCAATGGCTATTTGCACATCGGTCACGCAAAAAGCATTTGCCTGAATTTTGGTTTGGCACGCGACTATGGCGGCGTGTGCCACATGCGTTTTGACGATACCAACCCCGAAAAAGAAGACACGGAATACGTCAATTCCATTTTGGATGCCGTGAAATGGCTTGGCTTTAACTGGGATGCGCACGGCACATCGCACCTTTATCAAGCCAGCGACTATTTTGACTTCATGTACCACGCGGCCGAATTTCTGGTTCAAGCTGGATTGGCCTATGTTGACGAACAATCGGCAGAAGACATGCGCACAAACAGGGGCGACTTCAATACCCCAGGCAAAGACAGTCCCTTCCGTGCACGCTCACCAGCAGAAAATTTAAGCCGTTTGCGCGAAATGCGAGACGGCCATTTGCCCGATGGCGCTGCCGTGTTGCGCGCCAAAATAGACATGGCTTCGCCCAACATCAACCTGCGCGACCCTGCCATCTACCGCATTCGAAGAGCGACTCATCACAACACAGGTAATGCATGGTGCATCTACCCGATGTACACCTTTGCGCATCCCATTGAAGATGCGCTCGAGCAAATTACACACAGCATTTGCACACTTGAATTTGAAGATCAGCGCCCTTTTTACGATTGGCTCATGGCTCGCTTGTGCGAATCGCATACTTTGCATGATGGCTCTCAATTGCGTGCCCTCTTGGCTAGTCCTAGCCCTAAGCAATATGAATTTGCGCGCCTCAACCTCACCTATGTTGTCACCAGCAAACGCAAGCTTGCACAGCTGGTTCAAGAAGGCAAAGTCAATGGTTGGGACGATCCCCGCATGCCCACCATTGTGGGTTTGCGCCGCCGCGGTTATACACCCGATAGCCTGCAGCTTTTCGCAGAACGAATTGGCGTCAGCAAAAGTGACTCATGGATTGACTACAGCACACTCGAAGGCTGCTTGCGCGACGACCTCGACCCCAAAGCTGCGCGCGCCATGGCCGTACTCGACCCTGTGCAGCTGACCATCTCCAATTGGGATGAATTGATGGGCGCAGGCACACTCGACGATTGCCAAGCACCCCTTCACCCCCATCTCCCTGATTTGGGAAAGCGCCACTTCAAGTTTGGAAAATCAATTTGGATCGAGCGAACTGACTATGAAGATGCACCTCCAAAAGGCTTCTTTCGCTTGTTCCCTGGCAACAAAGTACGACTGAAATACGGTCACGTCATTGAATGCACTGGCGCCAACAAAGATGCCAATGGCAACGTGACTGAAGTTCTGGCTCAGCTCGTTCCGGACACCAAAAGCGGCACACCCGGCTCTGACAGCGTCAAGGTAAAAGGCGTCATCACTTGGGTGGCTCAAGCAGATGCCGTCGCTGCTGAAGTTCGCATGTATGACCGCCTGTTCAACGAAGTCCATCCCGATGCGGGCGGAAAAGACTTTTTAAGCTGCCTCAATCCAGACAGCCTCAAAGTCATTCGAGCTTATGTCGAACCTGCCTTGGCCAGTAGCTCACCAGACGCCAAGTTTCAATTTGAGCGCCACGGCTACTTCGTGGCCGACCGCAGGGATTACACACCTGACAAGCCAGTTTTCAATCGATGTACTGGCCTCAAAGATACTTGGAGTAAGTGAGCTTGCCACCAAACTGTCTCAGCTGCCCATGCTGGCAATGAACAGACCCACCGTGCAAATCACGCCAACAAGCCAAGCCAGTGAACGCAATTTGTCTTGATCGGCGATGTACAAAGCGACGTAGGCCACTCGCGCTGCCACAAAGACACTTGCATACAAGTCAATTTCTTCTTGCGGTACCTCGGTGTACAAGGCCAACAGTACACCCACAGCGTAAAAAGGAAAAGCTTCAAAGCAATTGCCTTGGGCCGCATTGGCTCGAGCCCGATAACCCGTCTGCTTGGCCAGCCATTCCCGAGGGTTGTGGTTGTCGTAGCTCTTTTGGCCCGCCTTGGCAATGCCTGCACAAATCCAAGGCATAGCGCCAGCCAACAAAAGGGATGCAATGACCAAATTCATAGAGTTCTTTCTGACATTAGATTATTATCAAGACCATTCTAGGCGTTGCGCAACCCAAACCGGTCTGCTCACTTAGAATTTGGGATCTAAACGGTTCCGCACAGGAAATATTCATGTCTTTGCATACAATTCGCGTCTCACTGCTGGCCCTGGCTTCAGCCATGATTTTGGCTGCTTGCGGTGTAAGCTCCTCCTCAGTGCCTCAGCCACCTGAGGGAGGTATCAATGTCATTGTTGGCGACAGCCAGATCACACTCAGCTGGAAAGAAACACCAGGTGTTGAATATTGGGTATTTTCAGCACCAGACCAACCTACACTGAGTTTGAGTAATTGGCTTGCTTCTACGGGTTCTTCTTACCGCCTGAAAGTGACTTCGCCCTTTGTGGTCTCTGGTTTGACAAATGGCACGCCCTATTCCTTTTTCATTACGGGACGAATCAACAGCGGCCCTGGCAGTGATGCCACACCTACGGTGACAGCGACACCACGTCTGTCTGGTGTTGAGTGGACGACCGGCGTCAATCTGAATACCGGTAACCAAACTGGCTTAAGCTTTGGCAACTATATCGACACCGCAACCAATACCATTCAATATGCTTACTTGGCAGTTGGCAACGCTGGCCGCATGTTCAAGGCTACCACCATTGACAAATGGACTGCCATCACACCGGCTGTCACCACCAACCTCAACAGTGCCACTTTTGCTTTTGCCAAATTCATGGCTGTAGGTCATGATGGCCAAATCATTTACTCTACGGATACCCAGACTTGGACTAAAGCCAGCAGCGGTACGGTACAAAATCTAAATGCCATTGCGACCAATGGCACCTTGGTCATTGCTGTAGGCAACAATGGCACCATCATGACCAGCAAAGACGGTATCGCATGGACGGCTGCAACCACGGTGCCAACCACTGCCCATTTGCAAGGTGTGACTTCCACCGTTTCTGGCACTTGGATTGCTGTCGGCGCCAATGGCAGCATTTTGACAAGCAGTGATGGCGCTAGTTGGACAGCTCAAACGTCCAATTCAACTTCTGAGTTAAAGGCGGCGGGTGCATTGATCAGTATTGTCAACAACACGACCGCCTACAACTATGTGGCGGTTGGCGCCAATGGCACAGTCTTAAGCAGTTCTGATGCCATCACCTGGACCCCCAGAAGTGCCAATACAACGGCCAATTTGAACCATCTTTCTTCGAGCAATCAATTCGTAGCAGTTGGCACCAATGGCACCGTCCTGACAAGTATCGATGGCGTTGCATGGACCCCTCAAGTCAGCAAAACCAACGCTGAGCTGCGCACCATTTTCAAAGCCGATAACCAACTCATTGTTGTTGACAGCTCCGGGAATATTTTGAGCTCCAAATAACACCAGCAAAAAAGGCCTCCAATTGGAGGCCTTTCAGTTCAAGGCGTTTTAGCCTTCGATGTGAAGTTCTTGAATTTTTCGGGTAATGGTGTTTCGGCCAATGCCTAACTTCACAGCAGCTTCTATGCGTCGACCCCGAGTGGTGGCAAGCGCTGCTTGAATGAGCAATGACTCAAAGCGCCGCGTCAGGACATCCCACACATCTTGTCTGTCTGTTCCTAAAAGTTGGAGGGCTTCTACCTCTAAGGCACTTTCCCAACCTGCATGCGCGCCCAAATTGACCAGCGTACCGCTAGAACTTGAAGGGTTGACAATCACAGCGCCTTGCTGCGGTGCTGTGTCGCTTGCTTCGATAGATGCCGCTGCCAAGGGCAAGTTGGGACTGAGAGGCAACAAAACCTCTGGGGGCAAATCTTTGGCTTCAATCATTTGAGCGGGCGCCATGACGGTTAGCCAATGACAGATATTTTCCAACTGCCGAACATTGCCAGGAAAATTGAATTGCCCCAAAATTTCAAGCGCTGTCTCTGAAATTCGCTTGGCTTCTACGCCCAGTTGTTGGGCACTTTGCAACAAAAAGTGCCTGGTCAAAACTTGAACATCTTCTCGCCGTTCTCGCAGTGCCGGCAAACGCAAACGAATGACATTCAAGCGGTGAAACAAGTCTTCTCGAAAAACACCCTCTTTGACCCTTTGCTCTAAATCTTGATGCGTTGCAGCAATGACCCGCACATTGGCCTTGACTGCACTGTGACCGCCAACTCTGTAAAAATGACCATCTGATAAAACACGCAGCAAGCGGGTCTGAAGATCAAATGGCATATCGCCAATTTCATCTAAAAACAAGGTGCCGCCTTCTGCTTGTTCAAATCTGCCTCGGCGGGATGTTTGAGCACCTGTGAAAGCACCTCGCTCATGTCCGAAGAGCTCACTTTCCAGCAAATCTTTGGGAATGGCTGCCGTATTGATTGCCACAAAGGGGCCACTTGAACGCGGCGAATGCTTGTGCAGAGCGCGAGCAACAAGTTCCTTGCCCGATCCAGATTCACCCGTGATCATGACGGTGACATTGCTTTGCGATAGCCTGCCAATGGCTCTAAAAACATCCTGCATGGCAGGTGCTTGACCAAGCATCTCCGGCGTGTCTGCCATGAGCTCCTCAGCCACCTCCTCGCGCTGACTCTCTTCGAGCGCGCGTCGAATCAGTTCAATGGCCTTGGGCAAGTCAAAGGGTTTGGGCAAATATTCAAAAGCACCGTTTTGAAAAGCCGAGACCGCACTGTCTAAATCAGAAAAGGCCGTCATGATGATGACGGGCAAAGCTGGTAACTGTAATTTGACCTGTGTCAACAAATCCAAGCCCGAGCCACCCGGCATGCGAATGTCACTGACCAAAACCTGAGGGCCTTCGCTGCCCTCCACAGTGGCCAGTGCGGCAAGAACTTCACGCGGATTGGTAAAGCTGCGTGTACTCAAGCCTTCGCGAAGAAGCGCCTTCTCCAAGACGAATCGAATGGATTGGTCATCGTCTACGATCCAGATGGGCTTCATGTGACTTCACTTTCTCTAAATGGCATGCACTGTCTGCAATCAGATCAGGGCAACGGAATCAAAATTTTGAAATCTGTTCGGCCAGGTGCACTGTCACATTCAATCATGCCGTGGTGTTGCTGAACAAAAGTCTGCGCCAAAGTGAGACCTAAGCCAGAGCCACCTTCTCTTCCAGAAATCAGTGGAAAGAAAATTCGGTCCTTGATCGAGTCTGGAACACCAGGCCCGTTGTCAATCACATGCAATTCCAATGCCAGACGATAGCGTTGCTTGCCAAAAGTCACTTGGCGGGTAATTCGTGTCTTAAAGGTAAGTTGTGCGTCGCCCTCGCTGACCCGATCTGACAAAGCCAGCGCTGCGTTGTGTGCAATGTTCAACACGGCTTGAATGAGTTGCTCTTTGTCGCCCCTGAATTCTGGGATAGAGGTGTCATAGTCTCTAACGACACGCAAGCCTTTTGGAAATTCAGCCACGATGAGTGAGCGTACTCTTTCGCAAATCTCGTGGATATTGACATCGCCCACCACATGAGGACGGCGATGGGGTGCCAACAACCTGTCGACCAAAATCTGCAAGCGATCTGCCTCGCGAATGATGACCTGCGTGTACTCAGTCAGCTCTTTTGATTCCAACTCCATCTCAAGCAGTTGTGCAGCACCTCGAATACCCCCTAAGGGATTCTTAATTTCATGCGCTAAATTTCGAATGAGCTCCTTGTTGGCATGCGCTTGGTCAATGAGTCGCTCCTCTCTGTCTTGCCGAGTTTGTTGCTGAATGGGCAATAACTCAATGATGACTTGGCCTGTCTGATCCGATTGAGCCACAATCACATGAACAGGCAAGGCCTCTTCAGGCTTGATGCGCAGCAATTCGGCGTCGTAACGCAGAGCTGCAAATTCATTGGCTTTTGCCCCTGTCAACGCATGAATCAAAGGCTGTGCATCGGCAAAGAAATTCAAAAAGGACTGCCCCTCTAAACTTCTGCGAGATTGGCCAATGACATCCTCTAGCTCTGCGTTGACAAAGACAACCTTGCCGTTACTTTCCAACACGGCAATCGGTGTTGCCAACCAATCAAATGCTTGGAACCGTTGGTTGCCAGAGGCATACACCGATTGAGCTTGATCTAAATGATTCGCCATTTGAAATTCATTGGGTTTTGACAGTTGCCAAGTTGGGCGCATAGCGTGCCAACTCTCTGTTCAAGGCCACCATATCTCGCGCCATGCGCTCAATGTGAACTTGCATCTCCGATGTTCGTCGCTTGTATTGGGGGTGTTGCAAAGACTCCCCTGCCAACAAAGCAGGTTGCCCGCCATTGAAATTTCGCACCATTTCAGCGTATCGATCACTTAATTTCTGCCACTCATCCTCCAAAATGGTGCGGGCCTGTGCATTTCGTTGAAGACTTTCCTGCGCCGGCACGGGGGTGTTCAACGGCCGCTCAACAGCATTGGCAGTAGCAGCGTTCAATGGCTTGGCAGCTTGGCCAGTTTGCACACGCGTTCCCTCGATTTGGGTTGGGCTCGAAATCAGCAATTGTTGACACTGACTGGGATCTAAAGGCTGGTTGGTTATTTCTTGTCCACACTTGTAAACAGCTTGATTGGCGATTGCATAACCGACACTGATAGACAAGCCAATGACCATCCATTTCCAAGTCGTTTTCATCAATTTCAGGCCAATCGTCATGATCAATATTCTTTGCTGAATCAAAAAAAGGACGGCCTGAGCCGTCCTTTTGAGGGTCGGGCTCAGGTGCCCCAACTCGCTGCAAATTACAGTGAGTAGTACATCTCGTATTCAATGGGGTGCACTGCTTGACGGAAGCGTGTGACTTCGCCCATTTTCAATTCAATGTAAGCGTCGAGCATGGAGTCTGTGAACACGCCACCTTTGGTCAAGAAGGCACGGTCTTTGTCCAAATACTCCAGAGCTTGGTCCAAGCTGTGGCAAACGGTTGGCACCAATGCATCTTCTTCGGGCGGCAAATGGTACAAGTCTTTGGTAGCAGCTTCGCCTGGATGGATCTTGTTTTCCACACCGTCCAAACCAGCCATCATGAGTGCAGAGAAGCACAGGTAGGGGTTGGCCATTGGATCTGGGAAGCGCGCTTCAATG
>Ga0070374_10000893_pt1 | contig 12604 bp, 8 predicted proteins | sample LauGreSuBDMM15SN_2_FD_66374 | JGI IMG/M metagenome (GOLD analysis project Ga0070374, IMG submission 66374) | Freshwater lake microbial communities from Lake Michigan, USA - Su13.BD.MM15.SN (version 4) (version 4) | ecosystem: Environmental > Aquatic > Freshwater > Lake | place: Lake Michigan...
GGTAACAGACATTCAGGTTAAAGGAAATCCAGCCAAAACCCTTGTTATTGCAAGGTGGACAGCAACTTGTCATTTATTAAATGGTGAGCCCTACATAAATAAAGGAGTTCATTTTATCACCTTGAAATGGGGAAAGGCTGTTAAATTTGATGTTTATGAAGACACTAAAACTGTATCTCATGGTTTAGATGTTCAATTTGAATCAGGTATCAAGGAAGCTAAAGCCCCCAAAATTGAAAGCTAAAAATTACATCTAGCATAAACTGCTATGGCAATTGGTACTTTTGATTGAATTGGATTAAAAAATTGGATGACAATATAATAGCACGACTGCATAACAGCAAGAGTTTCTTGGTGGCCGCAGGCCAAGCCATGAATTTAAAACCATCGAATGCCTATAAAAATAATTAATCATATGAGATAAACTCTGGTTGAATAGCCTGTTACGTATTTTGCGGGAGAACCGGTTAAGCGTGCTATAAATGTGTTATGGCTTTTTCGTGATGGGGTTTTATGGGCTAAGTGGCCCGAGCTTATTGAAAACCAAAATGGTGCGCAGGTTGCCAGTTTTGCAGTGCGGGCATTTGGGAAGAATGGCTGGCTTTGCTGCTTATGGTTGATTGTTTTACCTTATCTACTGTTTGGTTCAAAACAACTTTTAGCAAACGACTAACTCCTCAACTTGTTAAATCCATGATGAATAAATACATTTGCCATCAGTCGAGAAGAGCTCCTTTAGGAATTCAGCATAGGCTACTTGAAGGGAGAAGTTATAGTTGTAAATCCTACAAACCTTCTGGGGCAAGGTGCCACGGAATGGTAAGGCTTAAAAACCCTTGCCTGAACCGATAAAGAGAAAAGTTAGGAAATGCAATACTTTGATGAGTTAATTGTAGGAGTTAAAGATGAACAAAATTTACCGAACAGACATTGATGGACTTAGAGCAATTGCCATAATTCCAGTTATTCTTTTTCACCTGGGATATTTAGCGAATGGATACCTTGGCGTTGATGTATTTTTTGTAATAAGTGGTTATTTGATAACAGGCCTCGTATTTAATGAAGTTGAGGATAATAAATTTTCTGTGCTTAAATTTTATGAAAGGAGGGTAAGACGAATTGTTCCATTGGTTTTATTTACAACTTTAATAGCCTTTACATTAGGATTGATATTTATGTTGCCAGATGACCTGGAAAATCTATCTCAATCAGTTTTCGCCTCTAATTTTTCATCCAACAATATCCTGATGAAAATTACTAGCGCAGATTATTGGGCTGTTAAAAATGATTACAAGCCTTTAATGCATACTTGGAGTTTGGGTGTTGAAGAGCAATTTTATCTACTTTATCCTATGATATTTTTCTTTTTTAAAGGGGATAACAAAAAGTTTATATTTCCATTATTGGTATTTTTAACAATATTGTCTTTAGCTGCATTTTTACAATCAACAGATATATCCGCTAAGTTTTATTTTCTTCAATACAGATTTTTTGAGCTATCAATTGGCGGTATATGTGCACTATATTTTAGCAAAAGAAACTTTTTAATTAAGTACTCAAAAAGTCATTATGTTCTATACATTCTTTTATCTGTTTTGGTTTTCTTATTGTTTTTTAATTCATTAAATAGCAATGATATTAAAATTTTAATAACCACAATGGTAACAGCGGGTATTTTGGTGTTGGGCGGCTTACACTTTGAAAATAATACCCTATATAGATTTTTAATTTCTAATAAGCTATTTGTTTACATTGGCAAAATTAGTTTTAGCCTTTATATGTGGCATCAAATTGTGTTTGCTTTTTCTCGTTACTTTTTATTCGAAGAGATTACGTTAAATTACGCAATAGGCTTATCAATAGTTGTTTTTATACTATCAATATTTACCTATGTAACCATTGAAAATCCTTTTCGTAATAGAAATATAATAGAGACAAAAACCCTATTAACGATTGTGGTTTTTTCTTTTATAATTATTACAAGCGCTTCATTGTATGTTTATATGGTTGGTGGCAACATAAAGGATGTTCCAGAGTTGGGAATCAATAAATCAAACAGGCCAACACAGTTTAACTTTTTTAATAGCTCAAGCAATATCAATATTAACTACAATGAAGATATCAAAAACTTAAAAAAACCATTTTCTGTCAATAAACCAGGAATTGCAGTAAAACCCCATAAAATTAAAGTGTTCGTTATTGGAGATAGTTTTGGTCGTGATGTGGCAAATGTTCTTTTGGAATCTTCGTTTAAAGATACTATTGAGGTGAGATATTCTGATTATTGGTCAATATCTGATGATGAATTGAAAAGTATGTTTAACATTGCTGATTTCATTTTCTTTGGAAGCGATTATCCTACTAAAGAGCAAATTGCTAAATATAATATTGATATGAATAAAGTGTGCATTTTTGGCACAAAGGATTTTGGAAACAGCAATGGAATTCATTTTAACAGGAAAATAGGAGATTACTCAAAATACAGGACTACACTAAAAACGGGAGTTTTAGAAAAGAATCAGAATCTCAAAAAAGAATGGGGAGACAAATATATTGACCTAATTGGCTTAATTGCTGACCCCAAAGGAAAGGTCTTAGTTTTTACGCCTGAGGGCAAATTTATAAGTCAGGATACACTTCACTTTACAAAATTTGGAGCTATGTATATTGCACAACTTTTGGACTCAAAACTTAGGGTCATAATGAAATTTATATAGAATGCCAGTCCGTTCTATTCACTAGGCCCAATTGCAATACTTTAAAAGCTACCTAACAGACGATATGGAATGAAAAAAACTATACTGACATTGTTCTCCCTTATTGCAATCCAAGCATTTACTTTTGGGCAACAGGCGGTAAAAACAAATAATGGCAAAACCGTTTTTTTGTATGATGACGGAACTTGGTTATATGCCGACAGCCTTCCTTTGTTGAACATTAAGGCTACCGCTATAATAAAATTAGAACTTCCAAAAACGAATTCCAAAGATAAAATAATTGCCCATACCGGATATTCATTTCTATATAACGAACTACACGAACAAGCAAACTGGGTTGCCTACGAGCTTACCAAAGAGGAAACCAATAAACTTTTTGAAAGAACCGATAAATTCATAACAGACCCAAAAGTAAAAACAGGAACTGCCTCAGACAAAGATTATGAGGGTTCAGGTTATGATAGGGGACACTTGGCACCTGCATCTGATATGGGCTGGTCAGCTAGCGCAATGGCCGAATCTTTTTACTATAGCAATATGAGTCCGCAGGCTCCTAGTTTCAATAGAGGAATATGGAAGAAGCTAGAGGAATTAGTCAGAACTTGGGCAATAGAGAACAATGCTGTTTACGTTGTTACTGGGCCCGTATTAACGGAAGGCCTCGGAACAATTGGGCCCAATAAAGTTTCCATTCCAAACTATTATTACAAGGTAGTATTAGATTACAACGAACCAAACATTAAGGGCATTGGCTTTATTCTTGCAAATAATGGCTCTAAGGAGCAACTTCAATATTATGCAGTATCAATTGATAGTGTAGAAAAGATAACAGGCATTAACTTCTTCCCGTTGCTTCAGGATGACCAAGAAGAATTGATTGAAAAAACAATTTGTATTAAATGTTGGTCGTGGAAGAACGTTAAAACCACAAGTGAAAAGAATGAAGCTAAAGCAACAGAATCTGTTCAGTGCAATGGAATAACAAAAGCTGGAGGAAGATGTAAAAATAAAACTTTGAGCCTTAGCGGGTATTGTTACCATCATGCAGTACAAATTAATAGTGGCCATACGAGCCCCAATATCGGAGAAACCAAAAGTTATTCAAATACAACTGATAAAAGTAGATCAACCACGGTTCAATGCTCCGGAACTACTAAAGCTGGTAACAGGTGCAAAAGAATGACTACCAGCTCAAGTGGAAGGTGTTACCAACATTGAATAGAATCCGCTTTGTCCTGAAATAGGTTCAAACAAAAATGGAAGTGGTTTGGTTGACTAAATTAAAACGCATAGGGAGCAAATGCTTACAAATGCTAACTCCTATCTCACTTATTTCTTGAGCTTCGAAATAAGGTCTGTTAAATCATAGCTTACTCCAATATGCTGTTGAAAAAACATGTCTGGTAACAAGTTTTTTGTTCGTTTGATATCAGAGTTATATGGACTGAACGCTTGTTCTATGGTAACTTGTTTGCCTGTAGTTTTATCAATTGGCAAATCAATATCTCCATTGCTTGCCTTCCATTGTTCGTAATCACCCCCATAAGCAAATCCTTGTCCATAATCATCTAAATAATCAGACATCGACCAAACCGTTTTAACTTCATACCTGAACCTAAATTTTTTGTACACATAAGCTAGTTGAAAGGATACATTGAAGTTAATGGTATAGGCTCCATAACCTTTTTTACCACTTAGGAAGTTTTGTCCTTCTGTACCTAGTGGGCGCAGAGCAATAAAACTCGCAGTATCTTTACTTCTGTTATAAACTAAACATTTATAAGGATCAAAACGCATAAAACCTACACCAAATCCAATAGCAGGTATCCAATGGCCAACACCATCTTTATTGTTGGCTAATAAATAATCGTGTTTCGGGGCAAAATAATATATGGCATCAAAATCCAAAATATACATTTTAGTCTTAAAGTTGGTTTCCCAACTTGTTAGTTCTCTTAAAGCACCATTATTTGTGGCATAAGTGGAGGCTGTTTGCCAAATCATCAACGGCGCTGTTGGATCATGCATACCAATATTGGTTCTATAGAAACTTCCCCTATAACTCCAATTTCTTTTGCGGTTATATTGCACATATAAGCCACCAGTCCACTCATAGCAGCCCGGTATTCCAAATTTGTGATGAATGTCTCCTACATAAAAAGCCAAGCCACCCCAAACACCGGCCTCGTAACTTGGAGTGAATGGAACACTTGGGTTAATTAAGAGTGAATCGGCATTCACTACATTTGGTCCTTTTAATTTTACTTGTGTGAGAGAATCTTGCTCAGGATTCAATGGCGGTAATTCAATTTGTAACCCACTACTTGTAACAATATTTTTAGCAATTCCTTCTGAGTAAAAAATTTCTATTGAATCGTTTTGGATTTTTTGGGTATAGGGTAAATTATTACCCAAAGAATCTTGTACAGCTGCTATTTTACAAGCTTTAGGTAGTGTTAGTAATATGGTTCCACTCAAATGACTCAAGTCTTGAATAAAGCAATTCTCACCGGGCCATTGATTTAAATTTTTAACATCTCCTTTTATTACTGGTAACCTCGGGTCGACATAATAATCATAAATAGGTTTATTGGCATTGGAAGTGTAGATTCCTTCGGTTAAAATGTTTTCAGCGTTGCCGCTAACCGATATACCTATAGGTGAATTTGAGGCAAAATTTCTATTGAAGGCAATATGCCCAATTCGAAGGTTTTGGGCAAAGAAAGGCTTTGCAATATTTAAATGTAAAATACCTAATGAGGTATCGTTTCCAAACACCTTATTGTCTTCAAACGTTAAATAATCCAATTCATATTTTATACCCGATCCACCAGCATTATCAATAATGATACCCGATTTGTTATTGTAAAAACTACTGTTAGTTAATTTGAATGAGATTGGTTTTTCATTTAAATTACTCATTGGACTTGATACAAAAATTACCGATTCATTGTAGGCTGATTTGCTTACAGTGATATTATCAAAAACCACACTTTCTCTGGCCCAAAATGGTTCAAAACTTATTGGCTGCATAAGACCCGTAAAGCTTGCATTTGAAATGAATATTGAACTTTTCATATCAATGCCATTAACAACTATGCCGGCTCCAGGATCAGTTGTATTTTCGGAGATAAACTGCACAGGTAGTTCTTTGGTTCCACCCACAAATAGGCCACCTTCTATCCATATTCTGGCACCAGGTTTAAACACAACTACTGTTCCTGCCTTAATTTTATATTCTTCGCCTTTTGCCACCCTTAATACTTGGCTAATTTGAAGAGTATCTTGCGCCATTGTAACTTTTATAAGAAACAAAAGCATAAAGCTTAATATTATTTTAGATATGATTTTCATGCTCAAATAAGTTGAATGATGATTGGTTTTTCAAATTTTCTACTTTCATTCCCCGCCTTAACCTCAATATTGTAAATAATAATATATTGAAGTTGTGACATTGATTTTCCGTTTGTTTTAAGTTGCGATCCGTTTATTTTTTCTATTTGGCTATTGTTTCCTACCCACCTAACATCGAATGCTTTAATTTCATAAACACCCTCTTCAAAAGATGGATGTATTGCCTGAATTTCAATTTTTCCTTCGCGTTCGAGCCTCCTTTTACTCATACTTAATGAGGGAGCATTTTTAACCATTAGAATAGGATCAGGCAAGTTTTTTACAAATACAGAATCCAAAAAGAGTATACCTTCACTTGAGTTAATTTTAATGGTGCACCAGCCTTCCTTTTTAGGATTAAAAGTAAGTTTACCTGTTTTAGCTTCCATAGTTGCCTCTGGATCTGTTTCACATATTAGTTCAGCATCTTGGGTATATGCAGGTATTTTCTGTATGTAGGTAACACCCGTATAACACACCCTGAAGGGGAGAGCCTCTTTTTGAGGAAATCCTGCAGGCAATACTTGAATTTCCATTGTTTCGGTTTTAATTAAACCCCTTGCCTTAATAACATATAAACCAGCAACACTTGGCTTAAAATTAAAGCTATTGCCATTTATTTCATAATCCTTGCTAGTAAACCCATCTCTTTCAACTATTAATTCTACAAGCTTATCGCCTCTTGTTGCCAGGTTAGCAGCATCACCTACACGCATGGTTGAATACCCTGTCATTAACGTAAATTTCGGTTCTTCGTTTGCGGTTTCGGCAATTCCTTTTTTGTTGCCAAGTAATTTGTAACGTAGGTTTATTTCTTCCAATAAGTTACGAGCAAATTCTGCTGGCACATGTTTCCATCTGTATTGTAGCCATTTACTGGGGTCTTCCTTGCCAATTCCATTTTTTAAATCATCGTCAAAAAGGGTAAGAAAAAGAGCCTTTCGCTCATCGGTAGTCGGTAATTGCTGCGCCCAATTTTTTATAGTTACCAGATCATCAAACAATTTTTTCCCTTGTGGACCATCCATAAAAAACTTGTCTGTTACCGTAAAAGAGTTTGGTTCAGGCATTTGGTTTTTTTGCTCATCGTAGCCTAGTTCTTTTTTAAATAAATTATCGGTTTGTTGTAAGTTTTTTGAAAGAATTACCAAAATTGAGTCTGAGTAAACAGCTTGAGGTTTTTGAATGTAGTTTTGAATCAATGGCGAAACTTTTAGCCAAGCAATAGGAATTTGGATAACTGATAAAATTAAAAATATCAGGTACATTAGACTTATGAGCCTAAATCGCAAATTCTTACTTTTTTTAATGTATACGTATTCAGCCATTATTTACCAATAAAAATAGGTGCACCCATTGTGGTACTTGTTCCGTTTGAATTTAATAAGCGTATTTCGTCAAAAATAAGTGTACTGCCTGCTGGCGCTGCTGCTTCAATACTTCTTAATTCGTTACGTAAAAATCGTGTTCTGCTCTTTGTTTTAGAAGTGGTACCATCAGGCTTAATTAGGGTCATGCTAAAATTAACAACTTGCCAATTAGCGCTTAAAGATTCTAAGCAATGCGCCTTAGCAAATTCTGTTTTTTGACCTGCCACATCTTTTAATACTATTTCTGGTGCTTGTCCTTTTCTGGCAAACATTGATTTGCTGTCGAGAATATCTCCATTTGAGCGCATCTCAACCGTAAACCTACCTTCCACCTCTGGAGTAATTATTAGCTCACCATTCTTGTTTTTTATTTGTGCTCCAATGGAAGTAAAACTTAAGTCTCTGATGTTTTCTAAACCATTTAAATCAACGGTAAGTGAGAGAGGTTCGCCCAAATAAGCTGCAATTTCTTGCTCGTTTTCTAAAAAGCGCAATGAAGGTTTAATTACCCTAAAACTTCTTCTGATGTAATCATTGCCAATATTTGCCTCTAACTCATACTGACCAACTTTTGTGGGTGTCCAATTTATTTTATAGTGCAACCCTTTGTAGTTTGGCGTCATGCTTACCTGGTTTATCTTAACCGTTGGAGCAATTGAATCTCTAGAGAAAAAATCAAAAGTTATATCCTCACCAACATAATACACATCCTTAAATCCTTGTAAAAAGCTGGTATCGCTTGATGCAATTACCTTAAAAGAACTTTTCCCTTCATCTAACTGCTGCCCCAAATAGGCAAGTGTTTGGCTTAAAACAACAGTTTCCATGTGGCATAAGATTGATCCAATTGCGCCATCTGGTGTCTCAAAAAAGAATTGGTTGCGAATTGGATTTTGCATGGTGAGCGTGTTCATATCCAAGCCTAAATCTGAAGATAAACCACCTCTAAAAACTGCGGGAAATCCTAGTACAAATTCACTTAAACTAACATGTAGATTTTGACATTCTTTATCTGGAAACAGGTATTTTTTCGCAAATTTCTTCTCTTTCAACTTTTCTCCCTTTAAATCTGTTTCTTTCACAAATGCTGCATAATTGAGATTTAAACCATGAATAATATCATAAGTAGCAAGTGCTCTTTTTTTCATGTTTAGTTCATCTTGCAAATTGGTTTCAAAGCGATTTAATTTTTCAAGGTAGCGCTTGTTTAGCTCGGTTTGGGCGTTTGATAAAGGATTAAAATGGCGAATAAAATCACCTGAGGTGGAGAAGAAAAAAAACACAATAAAAATCAAGTACAAGAAAGTTAACTTCTTGAAATTAAGTGCTTTTGATTTACTAATCCGGATGGTATTGGACATATTTATTTGTCGCTAGCTAAAAATTCTTTGTATTTGGCGTTTATTTTAAGCATGTGCTGATTGTACTCACCTAATTGCTGGTTAAACTCATTAACCTTACTATGCATTTCTTTGCTAGCTTCGGCATTTGAAGACATTTCTGTTTTAATAGCTCCGAGCGATTCGTTTAAGCCTTTTATTTGAGTGCTTAAATCGCCAAGTGTGCTGCTAAATTGTTTCATAGCATCTTGGTATGAACTTAAATTTGCTGATTCGCCGCCATTTTCATTTGTTAATTGAGGGAAAACATTTTCCCATTGATATGTTTTATCTATGCTGCTGCGTTCAAATGCAGATACGAAAAACACCAAAGCCTCGATTGATAAACCTGTAATAAATAATTCGTTGGCATAATCCCAACCAACAAATTTAAACATTGAACCTACCAATACCACAGATGCGCCAAATCCATAAAAGAATGTGGTAACATCTAATTTACCTTTTTGTTTACTTGCCATACTATTGTTGTTTACGCTTAATTATGTATTCGTTAAATTCGTTCCACGATTTTAGTTGTTGTTTTAGAGCTTTAGCTGTACTAATCTTTACCGCTATAAGTAGTACAATTACAAAAACTACTAAAGCCAAAGTATAATATAGTAATTGTTGTTTGAGATGTGCATCAAGAGATGCCTTTACACCCTCAACAGTTTTGTTTTGTTCTTCAAATTTTTTCGAAAACTCATCCAGAGCCAAATTAACAGCGCGTTCATTTTGAGCCTGAGTTTGCAAATTGTTTTGAAGTTGTTCTTGCAGGTTTTGGTTTACGCTTAACTGCTCATCCAAAGATTTGGATACAGCTTTTAAACGCCCTTCCATATTCCTCACCCTTACGTCTAACTTATTTGTGAGTGAGCGGGTTGCTCTAATAGTTTGCTCCAGGTTGTTCACCTCTTCAATAGTTGGGTTTTTTATATTTGTTTGACCCAATACAACAAACGGTAACCAAGCTAGTGCGAAAAGTATTTTTATTTTCATATTTTCTTAGATGTTCACAAACCTATTATTTTTATCTGAAAAAAAAAAATTATTCGCTATAAAACAGAAAATCAATGAATTTAGGAATACAATTATGTAAAATAAAGAATACGATAAAAGTATTGTTAACTGTTATTCCTTCGCCCAATTAGCTCTATCTGCCGGGCTAAATTGCCAAGGTGCTTGGTTGTTTTCTATGTTGCTAAACATACTGTTAATAGATGCAGGGGCCGCACTTTCTTCCATTACCTTGTACCTACGCATTTCCACTATTATTTCCATTGGATTGATGTTGATTGGGCAAGCTTCCACACAAGCATTACAAGTGTTGCAAGCCCATAATTCTGCTTCGCTGATGTAACTATGCAGATTTTTATTATCATCAACAAAAGTACCATTGTTGGCATCTATATTTTTCCCAACTTCCTCCAATCGGTCGCGGGTATCCATCATAATTTTTCTTGGAGAAAGCAGTTTGCCTGTTTGGTTTTGAGGGCAACTGCTGGTGCACCTACCACATTCAGTGCAGGTATATGCTTCCATCAAGTTTTTCCATGTAAGGTCTGTTACGTCTTTTACGCCAAAGCTAGTTGGTGGTTGATAACCTTCTGGCACAACTGCGCTAGGATCAAGCATTAATTTTACCTCTTGGGTAACTGATGCCATGTTGTTGAGTTCGCCTTTGGATTTTAGGTTAGAATACCAAGTATTTGGGAAGGCAAGAATTACGTGAAAATGCTTGCTAAAAGGCAGGTAATTCATGAATAAAAAGATACCAATGATATGGAACCACCAAGCTATTCTTTCAACAAAAATGAGTGAAGCATCGCTTAGGTTCAAACCGTTAAATATGGGTACAATTAACCAAGAACTAATAGGAAATGAGCCAGCTTTGATGTAGTGGTCTGCTCCATGCGATTGTAATATTTGGTCGGCTGCATTCATTTTTAAAAGCGCAGCCATTAATACAATTTCCACAATAAGAATGTTTGCAGCATCTCTGTTGGCAAAGCCTTTTAACTCTGGACTTTGAAACCGAGCTAATTTAATGACATACCTTCTGCAAAGGAAAATGATGCATGCAACGAGTACGCCAAAGGCCAGAATTTCGAAAAAGCCTATCGCTAAATCATAAACTGGCCCTAGGAAGGAAAGCACTCTATGTGTTCCAAAAACGCCATCAATCAATATTTCTAATACTTCAATGTTGATTAAAATAAAGCCTGCATAAACAATAAAATGTAGTACAAAAGGCACTGGCCTAGCAGCCATTTTGGTTTGTCCAAAGGCTACTTTGAGCATGGTTTTCCAGCGAAGAGGCTTGTTATCGCTTAGGTCTATGTCTTTTCCCAAGAGAATGTTTCTTCTTATTTTCCCAATATTTTTGGCAAAGAAATAGGTGGCTACGCTGCTTAAAGCAACAAAAAGTATTTGTGAAATCATGTGATTTTCTTGTTGCACAATATTAATGATTTGTAGGCGAAAAAAAAGCCACTCGAATGGAGTGGCTTTTTTTTACATAATTGAAGGATAAATTCTAGTTCTTCACTAGTTTTTTCACCTGTGTTGAACCATTATAAGTAATGCGTGCAAAGTAAACTCCAGCTTGCAATTGATTGAGGTTGTCAATTTCAATGGTATTTAAGCCATCAACATTCATGGTGCTTATTTTAGAAGCAACTATTTTACCTTGCAAGTCAATTGTTTCAACTGAAATTGTTTCATTTTGAGCAGCAATAACACTTACTAAATAGTTGTTTGTAAATGGATTAGGGAAAAGAGAAATATCTTGGATGTTATTTCCTTCTAGGTTAACCATTTCAACAGTAGAGTAAGTGAAAGCACCATCATTGTCAATTTGTTTTAAACGGTAGAACAAGGTATTTCCTTGAACCAATTCAAACGCGTTGGTGTTTTTCATGTTGTAGGTTTGAACCGAAGCGCTGTTGTTAGCACCTTTTACAAACCCAATCCATTTGAAGTTAGTTCCGTCTTCTGAACGCTCTACATCAAAGCCTTTGTTATTGGTTTCTGATGCAGTTGCCCACGTTAATAGCACATCTTTATCAACCAAATTTGCTTTGAACGAAATGAAATCAACAGGCAAAGGATTGTTAGCGTTATCTGTACCCGTAAAGTTACCAAACACATTTTGTGTATTGGTAGCAGTTTGCATGGTTCCATTATTGCCGTTTGCAGTTGAGTTTGAAATTAGGTTCCAAGTTGTACCGGTATACCTAGCAATTCTGCTGGCATTGTTACCAGAAACTGTGCCTAAGGTAGCAGAATCTGCAATTAGGTTGATACCATAAGTATAACCTGATCCTCCTGTTGGCGCAATGTTATAGTAGGCATTGAAACGTGTGCTACCTGCAATTAAGTTAGGTGCATTTGTGCCAGTATAGTATTGAATATTGATTGCACTAGGAACAGTACCAGCTGCTCCCCAAGTAATGCTAGCCACTTGCCTACCGGCAAAACTGTAAGTAGTGGTTGTATTGGCAGCAGGAGCAACATTTGCAGTTGCAGAAGGAGGTGTTGTTGTAGTGGCAAATTCAACCGAACCAATATCTGTTGAACCAGTTGCAATAGAGGTTGACCTAGCAGCATTGTTATAATCATTGGCAACAGCAGCTAGTGCTAATCCTTTTCCATGCACAAACCAACAATTTGCATTGGTGGTTATAATACCAAGATTTCCGCTTAGGGTGTCTGTAAATAAGGTTTGAGCAGGCACAGCATTGTT
>Ga0070374_10000897_pt1 | contig 12581 bp, 10 predicted proteins | sample LauGreSuBDMM15SN_2_FD_66374 | JGI IMG/M metagenome (GOLD analysis project Ga0070374, IMG submission 66374) | Freshwater lake microbial communities from Lake Michigan, USA - Su13.BD.MM15.SN (version 4) (version 4) | ecosystem: Environmental > Aquatic > Freshwater > Lake | place: Lake Michigan...
GGCAGTCCTGAGGTCATGCATTGAATGAACTCGGGCCACATCACCTCAAACGCCAACAGCCCTGGCCCCAGGTTTTTGCGCGCGTGTTGCAGGGTGTGCAAGACCTGCTCGAAGGTGTCGCACCGGCACATGGCACTTTGTTGGTGCCGGGGTTTGGCTTGCAAGCGCATCACCACTTGGGTGATAACGCCCAAGGTGCCTTCGGAGCCAATCAGCAACTGCTTCAAGTCATAGCCGGTGTTGTTCTTGAGCAATTGGTTCATCGATGACAGCACGCTGCCATCGGGCAGCACGCACTCAAGGCCCAATACTTGCTCGCGCGTCATGCCGTAGCGAATGACCTTGTTGCCACCTGCATTGGTGGCCAAATTGCCCCCTATGGTGCAAGAACCACGTGAGCCCAAATCGATGGGGAAATACAAGCCCGCTGCTTCGGCCGCTTGTTGTATGTCTTGCAAGGTGGTTCCCGCCCATGCAGTCAGCGTGCCCATCACGGGGTCTACATTGGAGACACCGCACATTTTTTCGGTGGATAACACCACGCAATTTTCGCTGGGATGGGCGCCCCCGGCCAAGCCGGTCAAGCCCCCTTGGGTGACCACCGGGGTGAGGAGCCGTTGGCAATGCTGGAGCACTTGTGCCACCTCTTGCGTATTGCGCGGATAGACAACGCCCAATGGCACTGTGGGGGGCAGGCCACTCCAGTCTTGCTGGTGTTTGGTGCTGGCATCCGTGCCTGCCATAAAACCTATGGGCCCCAGGCTTTTTAGCAATGCGGTGTTGATGGGGCTCGACATGAAGGGTGTGGGCGGTGGGTGCATGGTTGCGGCCATTATGCCGATCGAGGCGCGCCATTCACGGTAAGGGAAAACCTCCTCAATCATGCCTTGCAAAGACGCCTTTTCATTATTACGATGTGCGACTTATTCATCCCTCTCATCGAACCCCATCAATTCCATCATATGAATACCAAAAAGTTACTTCCTGCATTGGTTCTTTCCTTGGCGGCTTGGGCCATGCCAGCCCAAGCAGTGGACACCTTGTCTGCGGTCCATGCCTTTCCGACCACTTGGGTTTACTCCAAAAGCTTTTTGGAGTTCGTGCGCAAGGTCAATGTGGCTGGCAAAGGCATTGTGGAAATCAAAGTGCGTGGTGGCCCCGAGGCCATTGGCCAATTTGAGCAACCCAATGCCGTGCGCGATGGCGTGGTCGACATGGTCTACACACCTTGCGCTTTTTACGCCGGCAGCGTGCCTGAGTGCGACGCCGTCAGTGCCAGCACCATCGACGGCCCCACGGCGCGCAAATCTGGTGCCTTGTCAGCGTTGAATGATGCGCACATTCGGCGCATGGGTGTGACCTATTTGGGTTGGATGGACAGTGGCATTCGTTTCCACATGTGGTTCAAGTCACAGCCGAAGATCGATGCCAATGGCAACCTGGACATTGCTGGCGTTAAATTGCGCGGTAACCCGATTTACAACGCGTTTTTCACCAATTACCTCAAGGCCCAGATCATCAACCTGCCCTCGACCGAGGCCTACACGGCTCTTGAGCGTGGCACGGTCGACGCCACCGGTTGGACCGAAATTGGTTTGATGGATGCCAACTGGGACAAGTTCCTCAAGTACCGACTCGACCCAGCGTTCTTTTCAAGTGATTTGGGCGTGATCATCAATGTGCGCAAATGGAACTCTTTGTCTGACAAGTCCAAAGAGATTTTGCAAAAAGTCATGATTGAGCACGAAGTTTCATCCATGAAAGATTTGCGCGAATTGCGCAACCGCGAATTTGCCGAGTTGGAAAAGCGCGGTGTGAAAGGTGTTTCATTGGGGGCAGCCGCTGCCGCCAAATTTGCGGATGAGGCCCGCAATGCCAGTTACGAGCGCATGCGTGAGCGTTTGGCCAAAATTGGCGCCTCTGATGATGTGAACAAGTTCAAAAATTTGTTTGCACCCGCCAAGTGATCCCCTGGGCCACCCTTGGCTTGACCAAGGGTGGCCATGTTATTTTTTGATCGGATTTTTATGAACCGTGCCCACACCTGGCTGGTAAATGCCATGGCTTGGTTGGCAGGTCTATTGATGGCCGCCATGATGCTCAGCATCTGCATCGATGTCATCGTGCGCAATCTGGGGTTTCAAAGCTCGGCGCATTTGTTCACCTTCACAGAGTACGCCTTGCTCATCGTCCCGTGTTTGGGGGCGCCTTGGTTGGTGCGCCAAAAAGGCCATGTGTATGTGGAAATACTGCTCATGTCGGTGAATGAAGGTTTGCGGCGCTGGATGACCTTTGCGGTGGGGGTCGGTTGCGTGGTGGTTTGTGGCTTGATTGCTTGGTACGGATTTGACGTCACGTGGACCAATTACACGCGGTCCGATGTGGACGTGCGCTCCATGGACATGCCGCGCTGGATGGTGGTGATCTTCATCCCCATTGGGTTTTTGATGATGGGCATTGAGTTCTTGCGCTTGCTGCTCAAGGGCGAAAGTGTGCTCGGTGACATGAGCTCTGCGCTGTCGACCCAATCCACCGAAAGCAAGCCATGAATTTGGAGTGGTATTGGGCTGCCACAGCCCTGTTTGGCATGTCCTTGGTTTTCATGCTGGTGGGTGTACCGGTGGCCTTGGCCTTTTGTGCGGGCAACCTGGTGGCCGCTTATTTGTTCATGGGTGGGGCCAATGGCATCATCCAAACGGTGAACAACGGATTTGGGTCCATGACGTCCTTTGCCCTGGTGCCCATCCCCATGTTTTTGTTGATGGGCGAGTTGTTTTATCACACCAATTTGGCCACCCGGTGCTTCAATGCCGCCGACAAACTGCTGGGCAATTTACCGGGTCGCTTGTCGTATGTGACCTTGATCGGCGGCACTGCATTCGCAGGCCCCGCAGGCTCCAGCATGGGTGCCTGCGCTTTGCTGGGCTCGTTGATGGTGCCCGAGATGACCAAGCGCGGCTACAACAAGTATTTGTCCATTGGCCCCATCATGGGCGTGGGCGGCTTGGCCGTCATCATTCCACCGTCCGCATTGACGGTGTTGCTCGCTACTTTGGGTCAAACCGATGTGGGTGACTTGTTGATTGCAGGCATCATCCCTGGCTTGGTGCTGGCCTTGATGTATGGCGTGTTGATTTGGGCTTGGACGCATTTTGATCCCACAGCCGCTCCCCAATACAACGCCGAGCCGGTATCGCGCCAAGAAAAGCTGCGCTTGATCGTGGTCGATGTGCTGCCCATGGTGGCGGTGATCGCCTTTTCGGTGTTGATCATGTTGACCGGTTGGGCCACGCCCACCGAAGCGGCTGCCCTGGGCGCTTTGTCGGTGGTGGTGCTGGCCGCTTGCTATGGTGAGATGACTTGGTCTGCCTGGGTCAAATCGCTCGAAGGCGCGTTGCGCATCACGGTGATGTCGTTCTTGATTATTTTTGGCTCGGCCACATTTGCACAAATTTTGGCGTTCACGGGGGCCTCGAGCGGCTTGATGAATTGGGCCTTGTCCTTTGAACTGACCCCCATGGGCATGTTGATGATCATGCTGGGGATGATTTTGTTTTTGGGTTGCTTCATGGACCAACTCTCCATGATGTTGTTGACCGCGCCGATCTTTTTCCCATTGGCCAAAACCTTGGGTTTTGACTTGACTTGGTTTGGCCTGATCATGCTCTTGGCCTTGGAGATTGGCTACACCACGCCGCCATTTGGCTTGTTGCTCTTTGTGATGAAAGGGGTGGCCCCGCCGGAGACCACCATGAAAGACATTTATTTGGCGGCCATGCCCTTCATTGCTTGCGTGCTGCTGTTGATCGCCATGATCATTGTCTTTCCCCCCTTGGCGACTTGGCTACCCAAGATGTCGCACTAGCGCTGGTGGGGCGAGACTCTTAAAAGGCTTTGCGCGCTTGCACCACTGCCCATGGAAAGCGCCAGTAGGGGTAATTGGGGTCCAGGGCTTGGTCATTTTCAGCAAATGGCGTGATGCTGATGTCGGTGAATCCCAGGGCCTGCAAATGGCCCCGCATATCAAAGGCAGCCAAACTTTGCATATAGGGCTCGTTGTTGCGCACAGAGTGGCCTGCATGGATGAAATGGCTGAACCCATCAGTGCCCGGTTGTACCTGGGGTAAAAAATCCAAGTGCACGGTCCATCCACCGGGTTCGAGCAACCGGTGGGCTTGCACAAACAATTCGGCCAAGTGCGTTGTGGGCAACTCGTGCAACAGCATGGTGGAAGTGAACAGGTCGTACCCACCCGCATCCAAACCTGTGGCGCAGGCATCGGCTTGCAGGTAGCGGACATGGGTGATGTTTTCTTGCGCGTCCAGGTGGCGGGCCAGCTTCAAGCACGGCATGGACAAATCGGTGGCCGTCACCTGGGCCTGTGCAAATTGCTGGGCAAAGGGCCGGGTGCTTTTGCCAAAGCCACAACCCAGATCCAAAATGCGCTGAGGTGTCGTCAACGCACCGACCTGTCGGGTGAAGCGGTGGTGCAAATCAAAATGTTTGTCCAAGGGCGTGGTGGAGCGGGCGCCGCGTTCATAGACAAACCCTGCCAAGCTGTCGCCCATCAGCCCGCCCGGGTGTTGGTGTACATCAAAAGATGGGTAATAGGCGGGCACAGAAAAGTGGTGCACGGTGGGCACATCGACTGGGGCCAGCGCAGCCTCAAGGGCAGGGCGTTGGGTGTTGTGCCAGGGAACCAAGCCATAGCGTCCGGCGTATTTCATGCGCTGCAAATGGCGCTCCATCCAGGCATAAAAAGGGTAGAGGTCGTTGCCTTGCACGCGCTCCTCCAAAGGGGATACCGTGCGGGTGGTGTGTGCCTGGTTTTGTTCACGCAACTGTGGGTACATCTGGGTGGTCCAAAACTTTTTCGCACCCAGTAAAAAGTCTTGGGCGGCAGAAAAAGCGCGCGCATTGACGGTGCTCATGGCTGTACCCCCAAACTGCTCGCTTTGCCCAACAGCGGGGAGAGCAGGTGGGCGACAAAGGCATCCCGATCGGCTTGATGGGTGGCCAACGCCTCTGGTGCCACTTCTTGGTTCAAGCTTTGCAGATCCACAGTTCCTTGTTGGGCCAAGAGGGCTTCCAGCGCGCGAAGGCGGTCACGCAACACATAAACTTCGGTGGCCAAGGCCATGGTCACGCCCATGAGGCGATCCAGCGCCGGGTCTTTGAAAAAAACTTGTTCTTCAGCATGTGGGTTGGACATGTGGGGCTCCAGTGTGGGCAGTGGGTGGTGTTAGATCACTTTGATTTTGGCGGCCGCTGCGCGGGCTGTGGCCAAGGCGTTGGTGCCGCGGGCCAAGGCCAGGGCCATGCGCCGGTAGGGGCGGGTGCTGGGCTTGCCAAAAATGCGCACATCGACGCCGGGCACGCTGAGGGCTTGCTCCACGCCCTCAAACTGGGGGTTGACGCCATCGCGACTGGCCAGCACCACGGCACTGGCACCTTCGTGGGCTTCGATCAAAGGGATGGGCAGGCCCAAAATCGCACGGGCATGCAGGTCAAATTCGCTCAAGTTTTGGCTCACCAGGGTGACCATGCCAGTGTCGTGCGGACGCGGGCTGAGCTCGCTGAAAATGACCTCATCGCGCGTGACAAAAAATTCCACGCCAAACAAACCCACGCCTCCCAAATTGGCGGTCACCTTCTCTGACATGTCTTGCGCGGCTTTCAAGTGTGCCGCCGACATGGCCTGGGGCTGCCAGCTGTATTGGTAGTCGCCGCGCTCTTGCACATGGCCAATCGGCGGGCAAAACAGCGTGGGCCCATGGCGTTGGCGCACCGTGAGCAAAGTGATCTCATATTCAAAATGAATGAACTCTTCCACAATCACTTTTTTGCGGTCCCCGCGCATGCCCGCACAGGCGAAGTCCCAACTGGTTGAAATATCGGCTTCGGTGTGGGCCACACTTTGCCCTTTGCCCGATGAACTCATCACCGGTTTGATCACCACCGGAAAACCAATGGCCTGGGCTTGGACCAACAACTCGGTGGCCGATTCGGCATAGGCATAGCGCGCGGTGCGCACGCCCAGCTCGGTGGCCACTTGGCGGATGCGGTCGCGGTTCATGGTCAGGTTGGCCGCGCGGGCGCTGGGGATGACGGTTTGGCCTTCAAGCTCAACTTCCAGCAACACCTCGGTGCGAATGGCTTCGATCTCAGGCACCACAAAGTCGGGTTGGTGGGTGGCAATGGCGTGGCGCAGCGCCACTTCATCCAGCATGCTGAACACCATGTGCTCGTCGGCCACTTGCATGGCGGGCGCTCCCGCGTAGCTGTCGCAGGCCACCACGTGGCAGCCCAGGCGCTTGGCGCTGATGACAAACTCTTTGCCCAACTCACCTGAGCCAAGCAATAGGATTTTTTTCATGGGGTGTTCCTGTGCAGATGCTGATGGGTTTGATCACATCTTGTGGTGGGTTCATCAAGCCGCCAGCGGGGTGATTGGTGAAATAATGCCAGTATATGTTTGCTTATACAAAACCTTGCCCCCGGTTTGACCTTCCATGATGCAAGTTCCTGTGCTCATTGTGGGGGGCGGCCCCAGTGGCTTGATGTTGGCCAATGAATTGGGCATGCGCGGTTTGCCTGCCTTGTTGGTCGATGCCAAGCCCTCCACCGCGTTCAACCCCCAGGCCAATGCGACCCAAGCGCGCACCATGGAGCATTACCGGCGCTTGGGCTTTGCACAAGAAATACGCCTACTCGGCTTGCCGCCTGACCACCCCACCGACATTGCGTACTTCACCCGCTTAGGGGGGCACGAGCTGGCGCGTTTGCGCTTGCCCACGCCAGCACAAGCGACCAGCCGTGTGCGGGGCATGTCTGGCTCTTGGAGTGCTGCCGAACTGCCACACCGCGTGTCGCAAAAATGGGTCGAACCGGTGTTGCTCAAACACGCCCAAAAATGGCCCAGCAACGATATTCGCTTTGGTTGGCGACTAGAGCGTTATGAAGCCCACGCCGACCACATCGACGCGTGGGTGAGCACTGTCGAGGGTGGCGCGCCGGTGCACGTGCTCGCGCAGTTCATGATCGGTGCCGATGGGCCGCGCAGTTCGGTGCGCTCTGCTTTGGGCATTGGCTATGAAGGGGCCAGTGGCGTCAAGCGCGACTTCATGGGCGGGGTGATGCATGCGGTGTATCTGCGCTCGCCCCAGATGTACAGCCAAATTCCCCACGACCGGGCATGGATGTACGTGGCTGTCAATGCCCAGCGTCGCGGGTTTTTGGTGTCTGTGGATGGCCACCAAGAGTTTGCCTTTCACGCCGCCTTGCACGAGGGAGAAGATGGTCAAGCCTTGGACCATTCGGCAGCGCGTGAGTTGATGCGACAGGTGTTGGGCTTCGATGTGGACGTTGAAATTTTGTCCACCCAAAATTGGACGGCAGGCCACTCCTTGGTGGCGGAAAAGTTCTCGCAGGGCCGCATTTTTTTGATGGGCGACGCCGCACATTTGTTCACCCCTACGGGTGGCTTGGGCTACAACACCGCCGTAGAGGATGCGGTCAATTTGGGCTGGAAGTTGGCTTCGGTGTGCAAAGGCATTTCGCCCTTGGGGCTGCTGGACAGTTATGGCATCGAGCGCAAACGCTTGGCCTTGCGCAACACGTCTTACGCGCGTCAGTTTGCCGATTCAGTGGGCTTGTATGTGGCCCACCCAGATTTAGAGGCCGAGGGTCCCGCAGGAGACGCCTTGCGGGCCGATGCCAGCGAGGTTCTCAATGCCCATGTGCGTTTGGAATTCAACATCCCCGGTGTGACCTTTGGCGGGCGCTACGATGGCTCTCCGGTGATCATCGCCGATGGCACTTTACCGCCGCCCGACATGGCCAACGATTACCAACCCACGGCTTGCCCGGGCGGCAGACCGCCTCATGCCTGGATGCCCGACGGTCAATCCTTGTTCGATGTGTTTCATCGCGAATGGACGCTGCTGTTGCTGGGAGAGGGACCTTGGGACACATCTGCTGTGCTCGAACAGGCGACCGCATTGGGCATGGACCTGCGCGTGGTGCAGCCCGACCTATCAGACCTCAAAGCGCTGTATCAAGCCAGCATGGCATTGATCCGGCCCGACCACATCGTGGCCTGGCGCGGGGAAGATGGGGCATCCCTGGCCCCGTTGTTGCCCCGGGTCTTGGGGCATTGATGCCAGTTTATTCGATGGGGATTTTGGCGTCGGCCACCGTCTTGCGCCAACAAGTGATGGTGAAAATCATGCACGGCAATGCCGAGCAGGTTTTGGGGTTGTGAGCACCCATTAAGGGCTTGGCTTAGAAGGTCGTTGTGAAGGTCTCTACTAGACCAAGCGTTGCGGGTGCGAGTGAAATTCTTCTTAATTTTGTGCCTGACTGGTCGCCCACATAAAGAATTTGACCATTCAACGCAATTCCTCTGGGTAAGGAGAATCGCGCGTTGGTCCCTGTTGCATCAGTCAGGCCAGAGGTAGATGCGATATTGGCGCCAGCGAATGTAGTGACTTCTCCCGTCGTGGTGTCGATTTTTCGGATGGCATGATTGCCTGTATCGGTCACATACAAGGCGCCGCCTGATAAAACCAATGTGGTTGGAAAGTTGAATTTTGCGGTAGTCCCAACAGCCGCATTGACATATCCGCTGCTTGCTGGTGTTGTGGCAACCCCTGCAAGGGTGGTCACTACACCCGCACTGGTAATTTTTCGTATGAGATGGTTAGAGGAGTCACTGACATAGACGGTTTGTGTCACGGGATCGACCGCAACGCCAGTCGGTTCATAAAATTTAGCAGCATTACCAGTATCGTCTTTAAATCCAGAGGTGCCATCTGTAGACCCGGCCAAAAGGGAGACAGCAGGGGTGCTACCCATGGTCACTTTTTTGATTGAGTTGTTACCGGTGTCTGCGACATAAATGATGTTGTTGGTGTTGTCGGCAGTCATGTCGTTTGGAGAGGTAAATCCCCCAACATAGCTTGCTACAGTTTTCAGTCCAGTGGATGGCGTCAAACCAGTGACCGTTCGTAAAACGTTGTTCAAGGTGTCTGCAACGTAGAGTGTGGTTCCGCCCATCACCAAACTTGCGGGAGAGTTAAAGCGAGCTGCTGTGCCATCGCCATTGGTCAAGCCCGTTATGTTGTCGCCGCCGGCCAAGGTGGATGGTGTGTTCGATAGGGCGGAAGGATCAAGGGATTGAATGGTGCTGCGACCTGGGTTGGCAATGTACAGCCTGCTGTTGGTGCTGTCATAAGCCAAACCATAAATAGTCGTGGTGGTCGTGGCGGTAGAACTCGAATCTCCGCCGCTACCCGGACAAGCGGTGAGCAATGCGGCCACGGAAATGGCAGAAATAATTTTTGCAAAGGAGTTCATTGACAGGCCTTGTTGATGTGACGGGGTCCCATTGCGGGGTACAACCTGTTGGTGCCGGAAAGAGGAATCGAACCCCCGACCTTCTCATTACGAATGAGCTGCTCTACCAACTGAGCTATTCCGGCTTTTCAGAAAATTATAAAGGGCGCATCAATGCGCAGCGCCTTGGTGGTACTGGGTCGCACGGTCGACTTCGTTTTTGGATCCCAAGATCACGCTGACCCGCTCGTGCAATTGGCTGGGTTGGATGTCCAAGATGCGCTGCCGGCCGTTGGTCGCGGCACCTCCGGCTTGCTCGACCAGCCACGACATGGGGTTGGCCTCGTACATCAAGCGCAATTTGCCGGGTTTGTGGGGCTCGCGCTTGTCCCAGGGGTACATGAACACGCCGCCACGGGTGAGGATGCGGTGCACATCGGCCACCATGCTGGCGATCCAGCGCATATTGAAGTCTTTGCCGCGCGGGCCTTCTTTGCCTTGCAAGCATTCTTCAATGTAGCGCTTGACCGGCTCGTCCCAGTGGCGCATATTGCTCATGTTGATGGCAAACTCTTTGGTGTCGGCGGGGATCTGCACCTTTTCTTGGGTCAGCACGAATGAGCCTTGTTCGCGGTCCAGGGTGAACATGGCCACGCCATCGCCCACGGTCAATACCAAAGTGGTTTGGGGGCCGTACACGCAGTAACCAGCGGCGACTTGTTGATGCCCGGCTTGCAAAAAGTCGGCTTCGCTCACGCCCCCTTGGCCGTCGGGTTTGCGCAGCACACTGAAGATCGTGCCAATGCTGACATTGACGTCGATGTTGCTCGATCCGTCTAGCGGGTCAAACAGCAGCAGGTATTCGCCTTGCGGATAGCGGTTGGGCACCAGGTGGATGCTGTCCATTTCTTCGGAGGCCATGGCGGCCAGGTGCCCGCCCCATTCGTTGGCCTCGATCAGCACCTCGTTGGCGATGATGTCGAGCTTTTTTTGCACTTCGCCTTGCACGTTTTCAGAACCCGCGCTGCCAAGCACCCCTCCCAAGGCCCCTTTGTTGACCGAGTGGCTGATGCCCTTGCAAGCCCGCGCCACCACTTCGAGCAGCAGCCGCAGTTCGGGCGGAATTTTGCCTTTGGCCCGTTGTTCTTCGACCAAGTAGCGTGACAGTGAAACGCTCATGTGCTTGTCTCCTGCAAAGCGCGGGTGACCACCTCGCGCACGTCTTTGCTCAAATCGGCTTTGGCGGAGATGCGCTTGAGCGCCTCAGCAGCCGCATGTTGGTAGGGCTGGGCCAGATTGCGCCAGCGGTCCAAGGCCCGCGCCAGACGTGCAGCCACCTGGGGGTTGATGGCATCGATTTCCATCACCCGCTCGCTCCAAAACACATAACCAGAGGCGTCGGCCCTGTGAAATGCGGCAGGGTTGGCGTGGCAATAGGTTGAGATCAAACTGCGCGCCCGGTTGGGGTTGCGCAGTTGAAAGTCGGGGTGGCGCATGAGTCGCTTGACCTGGTCCAGCACCGAGCCATCCTGGTCCGGCGCGCTGGCTTGGAGGGCAAACCATTTATCGATCACCAACTCTTCGCGCGTGAACAGGCTGTGAAACTCGGCCAAAGCAGTTTGGGCATGCGGGTGTTGCGCTTGAACCAAAGCGTTGACAGCGCCCATGCGGTCGGTCATGTTGGTCGCGCCCTTGAAGGCTTGCAAGGCTTGGTCGGGCCAATCCGAGGCCCCTTGGCTTTGGTGGGCCATGCACAGGTGCAGCAAGGCCATGTTGGCCAAGGCGCGCGAACCCATGGCTTGCGCGTCGATGCTGAAGGTGCCATGGGTGCTGTGGTTTTCGTAAATTTGTACCCACTGGGTGTGCAGTTCAAGGGCCAGTTGCAAACGCATGGCTTGGCGCACTTGGTGGATGCGCAAAGGGTCGACCACGGTCAGTTGCTCGGCCAAATAGGTTTCGCTGGGCAAGGTGAGCGCCAGTTCTTTGAAGGCCGCATCCAGCTGGGGGTTTTGCAAGACCTGGCCAAAGGCTTGCACCACTTCGGGCGGCAGGATGGGGCCTGCCGGGGTCGGGTTTTCGATGGCTGACAAGGCAGCGCGTGTGGCCAAGCGCTGACCAGCCTCCCATTGGTTAAAGGGGTCGCTGTCGTGGGCCAGCAAGGTGAGCAATTGGGCTTGGGTGTAGTCAAAGTGCAAGACCACCGGGGCACTGAAGCCGCGCAGCAAAGAGGGCACCGGTTCTTGGGCAATACCGTCAAACACCCATTGCTGCTCCGCCTCACTCAGCACGCACAACTGGTTGTGCGGCAGGGCTTGGCCTTGCGCATCCAGCAAACCCACCATGACCGGAATGACAAAGGGTGCTTTGTTGTCCTGCCCTGGGGTTGAAGCGCAGCTTTGGCGCAGGGTGAGGGTGTAGCGTTGGTTCGCCGGGTCGTGCACGGCACTGGCGTGCACTTGCGGGGTGCCAGCCTGTGCATACCAGCGTTTAAACGCACTGAGGTGTTGGGCCAATGCAGAACCTTCATTGGCATCGGCAATGGCCTGTGCAAAGTCGTCGCAAGTGACAGCTTGTCCGTCATGGCGCTCAAAGTACAAGGCCATGCCACGCGCAAAACCAGCGCGGCCCAGTTCATCTTGGGGCTGGGAGAGCAGGGTTTGCATCATGCGCACCAACTCGGCCCCTTTTTCGTACACGGTGACGGTGTAGAAGTTGTTGATTTCTTGGTAGCTGTCGGGACGCACTGGGTGGGCCATGGGGCCTGCGTCCTCGGCAAATTGCACATTGCGCAGCAAGCGCACGTCTTCAATGCGCTTGACCGCACGCGCCGATGGCGAGCCTGCCAAGTCTTGGCTGAACTCTTGGTCGCGAAACACCGTCAAACCCTCTTTGAGCGAGAGCTGAAACCAATCGCGGCAGGTGATGCGGTTGCCCGTCCAGTTGTGAAAGTACTCGTGGCCGACCACGCTTTCGATGTTGGCGTAATCGACATCGGTAGCCGTGGCAGGACTGGCCAACACATATTTGGTGTTGAAAATGTTCAGTCCCTTGTTTTCCATCGCCCCCATATTGAAGTCGGACGTGGCCACAATCATGAACCGGTCCAGGTCCAGACTCAGGCCAAAGCGGGCTTCGTCCCAGGCGATGCTGGCCATCAACGACTGCATGGCGTGGTCAGTTTTGTCCAAATCGCCAGAGCGCACATACACCTGCAACACATGCTCGCGCCCAGACCGGGCTGTGAT
>Ga0070374_10000901_pt1 | contig 12551 bp, 11 predicted proteins | sample LauGreSuBDMM15SN_2_FD_66374 | JGI IMG/M metagenome (GOLD analysis project Ga0070374, IMG submission 66374) | Freshwater lake microbial communities from Lake Michigan, USA - Su13.BD.MM15.SN (version 4) (version 4) | ecosystem: Environmental > Aquatic > Freshwater > Lake | place: Lake Michigan...
GTCCAAGGCAATATATAATATTACAAATTGTTTGGTTTATTTCTTTGGAAAGAACTTCGTCAAGCTCTGCACACCCGCCTTCTCGTTGTTCGTTTCACGAAGGTATTCATCAAACAACATTGCCTTGACCTCTTTGCAACGCAACTGCTCAATCTTCTCTTCAATCTTCTCTCGGAGTTCTTCACCCTCATACTTGGCATCCAGCTCCTTACGCAGTTGCTCCACCTCTTTGCGGTATTTCAACAACTTCGGACGTTTGTTTTGCATTTCCCAAATTTTCTCAATCACCAAGGCAAACAACTGCTGCACCGGTTTCATGATTTGATTGGTGATGTAGAAGGAATAATCAATTTTCAAGTTGTTTTCTAAAATAAACGCAGGGGTCTCGATTTTCTCTCCTTGTAGAACTTTTTTACCAGGCACCGAAATATACGCAAACGCAATACGGTCTCCCGAACTGGGTTTGTTGCCAGGGTCGCGCGCAGTGATGCGGTCGGCCAACACTTTGTGTGCGATGGCCTTGGGGTTTTTGTAACCAGAGCGCAGCGATTTGGTGATGACCAGCTTCTCCATGGGGTACCGTTCGTCGACGATGTTCTGCAGACAGCTGCGCAGAAACCCAATGGCTTCTTGAATGTTCTGCTTCTTCATCAAGATGTCGATGATGCCACCATAAATATCCTTGACAATCGGGGCGTTGTCTCTCCTCTTCAACACAATACCCATTTCCTTGCGTTTGCATTTGTTCGGGTCCGTTTCATAGAGCATACCCACATACCGCTTCTTGGAGAGCAAGCAGAAGGGCATGAAGGTCTTTTCGTATTCGAGGTCATGAGGACCTTTCAAAAAGCTGGACGCCAAATGGCCTGCCTCTTGTGCCAGTTCAATCGTGATTTCGAGTGCGTCCTTGCCGCGTATGGGTTGGCCCTCCGGTGTCTGCAAATTGAAGGTGAAGAAGACGGAATCCGTGTTGTGCACAATGAGGTTTCCTACCCCCGCGGCGAAGTGATGGTTTTCCGTGGTGAGGTCATATACATACCCCTCATATGGAATTTGACACATTGATACAATAGCACAGTCATCCAGATAGTCTGCATAAATGGGTGTCACCGTGTAGGTGGTTGTCGTGGTTTGGTTATCATCGGTTGTTGCCCAATCAAGACGATAAGGGAGGTTGCGTCGCTGCAAGTAACGGACAGCATAAGATGCTTTCAACTGGGTGTCACATTCGACTGCACAAGGGATGGTTATCTCCATAGGACGACAATCCTCAACAATTCCATGATGAAGCAACTGCGTTCCAAGGACACAATCCTTGGGTGTGAGCTCTTTCCCATTTAAATCGAGGAGAGAATGGTCGTCGGTGACGTCTACACATCCAGTATGGGTTAATACACGAACCATCTTCTTGTGGCTGGCAAGCTGATGGCGAATCACCCGGAACAATTTTGTCCAGCCTTTTTCCGTCCATGTTTGCACGTCGTTTTCCAGTTCACAGAACTCTTTGTCTTGTTTGCCAGGTTCTGAACAGGCAATCCACAATCCCTTGCCATACCTGTCTGCTACTGCATCGACCGTCAACACGACAATCTGGTCTTCAACTTTCAGGTAAATGGGCGTATAATTGGCCACACTGTCACCATATATGTACTCTGCCTTGGTGAGAACCGGGCCGTGGTTAGCGGTGTTGCAGAGGCTGTCTCCGTAACAATCTTCGATGACGCGTTTGGCATACGTGAGCAACTTGCGCCCGGTAGCCGTGGTACAAGCTGCAATGTCTTTCTCGTAGAAGGTACTGGTCTTGGCTCCGCACCCACCATACAACGAATTGGCCGTCACCTTGTAACCAAGCTGTCTTTGTTCTAGGACCTGCTTCATGAATTCGTCTGTTTGGTTCGGAATCATTTTGCGTGTATCCTTCCGTGCCTTCAAGAGCTTCTTCAGAATGGCGGGCATAATAGCCGATTCACCGTCTGGGAATTGCGCAAACCTACACACTTTGTGACCACACTTGATTTTCTCGGCAGCAGCCTTGGGGTGTTTGCGGAAATAGCGGTAGGTATCGTATTCCACGTCGACGTACTCGTACCAGGGCAAATTGTCGTACATGTACTCTCCCAAGTCATTTTTCTCTCCACATTCTTCAATGAGGTTCCCAGCTAAATCGTATTCGCGGGTCCATACCTTGCTGTCATGCGACAGATTTTCACTGATCATAGAACTAGGATAGAGAGAAGCGTAGTCAACGCAGGCCACCGGGTTGTCGAGGTACAAGTCGCATTTGGGAGGCAGCACAATGGCCCCCTCATAGCCTTCGTCCGCGTCTCCTTTTTCAATCACCGGAATCAATGTACGAATTTGGCGACATTCATTGGCAATGAGGCTCTGCAATTTGATGCCCTGACCTCGCATCACGAGGAAGTTGATGGGTACACTGCAAATCTTGGCCATCTCAATGAATCCTGTCAACACATCCGACTTGTTGAACAAGTAGTGGACCAGGTTGCAATCCTGAATACAGTACTTGGCAATGATTGCGCGGTCCTCTTGGGTGCCGTTGGTCAGGCGGAAAATGTCTTTGGGAGTGACGTCGTCCTTGGCCAAGCACCATCGGACCTTCTTGGCGAAATCTGGAGAGACCACGGCATTGAGCTCAAACGTGTGTGCCGCCTTGTCAATGCTTGTCACCAAGTATTTTGCTCCGTCGTCATAGTAGTCAACGGTGTGTCCTATTTCTTCCAGATGCACATAGCTTCCCACGAGGAGACCGGTGAGATTGGTGGTGGTCACGATGGAATGTTGGCCATCGGTGTGGTGGTCCAGTTTCTTCACGAAATCACCAATGAAATTGCCTGCTACATAATCCAACTTGTAGCTGTTGAGATTTTCTGTGCGACGGTAGAAGTTGTACAAATCAACCTGCAATCGGCCATTCATTTTGATAAACCGCAGGTCGTGCTGCCCACTGGCGATTTGGATGGTGCTCTCTTCAATTTTGAATTTGCCCGTGTCCTTGTCTCGCGCAGCACACACCTCACCCTTGTTACGTGACAGCTGCAAAAAATCTTCCACGCAATTGTTTTCTTCTGCACGTCGAAACATAAACTCATAATCAAAGCCAAAGATATTGTATCCAATCACGATGTCGGGATTCTCTCTCTGCACCAATCGCTGCCACGCCAACAGCACTTCTTGCTCAGTTGCATACGACTCCAGGGCGCTGTTTTCCAGTGGAATCTCGGCACAAGTATTGAGCACGATACAGTGATTGAACCGCGGGTCTTTGTTGCCATAATTCATGAACGTAGAGCCGACGAAGGTCACCTTGTCGCCTTCCAGCTTGGGAAAGATAGAGTTGAGAGAGACATTGAGTTCATTGAGCTTGCCTTCTCTCTCGTACTTCTTGTCCAACAAGATATCGACAATGGTGGCTTTCTTGTCGGAGTACTCTTTCACATACTTTTTGCCATAAGACACAGCAACTCCCGCCGCCCCCTCTGGTTCATTGTCAGAGTCGTCGTTGTCTTCATTGTCCTTGTCTTCATTGTCCTTGTCTTCGGTTTGAGAAGCGAATTCTTTGGCAATACGGTCAAAGGCAGATTCAATAGTGTTCGCCACATCGAATTCGTCGGATTTCTTCAAACTGCGCACGTGGGTGTCCAACCATTTGCGAATCAACTCGAAAACGGAATCTCGTGAAGCCGGGGCCTTCTTGGGGTACACGAGGTCAATGCCGTCCACTTCGCCATACCCGAATGCCGCCAACACGATTCTCTCCAACATGGCAGGTAAAGTTTGCTGAGTAAAATGGTCGATACCCACATTTTCAAAGTATTCCACGATATTGGTGGCTAATTTTTTATAGGTCTTGATGGGCACAGGGAAATCTCCATGACTGCTGCTTGCCTCAATATCAAAACTCATGATTTTATAGGGAACACGGGCTTCCTTGTCGTTCAATGCGGTAATGTTTTTGATGTTGGTCACAAACTCGTAGTCGCAATTGACCGTCTTGGCCTCGCCTGTTCTCTCGACGACCTTCTTCTTGGGAACGGATACCCACCCCGAAGGACTAATTTCCTTCACATGAAAGAAGCGGAGAAGGGGAGGAATGTTGGCTTCATACAACATGATATCCGTGTCAAGATAAGAGTATCCTGTCTTCACCAAGGTATGTCCCGACTGATAATCGGTGTACCATAAGTTTTTCGCTTTGTTGAACGCATTGAGGTTGGCGAACTCCAAATAGATGAATTTGTGCTCTTTCTTGTCGTCGAATCCATACAATTTCTTCCGCTTGATGATTTTGGAGTCCGTGATGGAGTCGACATAAAATTTGCCCATTTTTTCTTTCAAATGGGCCACGAATTTTTCCTTCATGGCAATGGTCCATTGGTCGTTGACGAGCACATAGAAGAAGGGTTTGAATCCCTCTACGACGACGGAATAAGTTCGTCCGGCTTCGTCCACGCCAAACATTTGGACCATGAACGAGTTGCTATCCTTATACTCACCGGTGTCCCTCATCGGGTCAGGTGCGTTGTAGACGTTGTAGTCAAAGACTCTGAATTCGTGTTCCATTTTCATTGAATAGGTATTACATGAATATATTGCTGTGTATTTATTTGGTTTCTTTGCAATCAATTTTTTTTTTGCACTTCCAGGTATAAAACAAAATTTCGATTAATGCCAAAATAATTTAAAGACGAGGGAAGAGAGAAGGCAGACATCATGGACGAAAAATGCTTTGAAAAAGAGAAAATCTTTTCCGCAATAGCTGTGTTCTTTGGCAAGATTCATGGCACAGTATACTTTGCTGAGGACGTCTACACAGGTCGTGTACGTATCGACATCAAGCTCCATGGTTTGCCACCCAACAGCGTACATGGGTTTCATGTACATGAGGCAGGCGATTTGACCGACAAATGTACTAGCATGTGTGCTCATTTTAACCCTTACGGTAAACAACATGGGTGTCCCCCGTCCAAGGATAGACACGTGGGTGACCTGGGTAACATTTACACCGACAAGAACGGCGACGCTACGTACACATACTATGACAACCTCATCAAATTGCGCGGGAGCAAATGCAATATCATTGGGCGCGGATTGGTGATTCATGAAGACGAAGACGATTGTGGGAAAGGAGGCAATGCGGAGAGTTTAAAGACTGGGAACGCAGGGAAGCGCATTGCGTGTGCGGTGATAGGCTATTCCAAAGACAATTTCTAATGCATTCATTCAATGCAGTCTAATTACATACATATTCTTAAAATTTCCTTATAGGAATATGTATTGTAGCTACCTTTATTTGCCATTTTGGCGACGCCCATATTTGCAGTACCGTGCCTTTAAAGATTAGCAATTGAAAACTGTATTTATTTTTCTAAAATCAAACACTTGCAAAGTGGTTTGAATCGTCTCACTAGAGTAGTTGTTATCTGGTGCTTGAGTTGCAGTAATCGTCGAACTGCCTTTTCCTACGATTGTAACAGTATTTCCAGAAATTGTTGCAACAGAAGTATCGGAACTAGTATAACTGAATGCGCCTGTGCTATTTGATGTAGGAGGAGTAATTGTGAAAGGAGCATCTCCATAGTTTGATTGTGGAATGGAAAAATTTGATAATGTTGGAGTAGGAAGGACAACTGTTACCACCAAGTCATAAGCATAAGAAAAGGTTGTATTTTGAACAAGTGTCCAAGACCTAGTTGCATCTAAAGAACCGCTGAAATTCGAAGGTGTAACTCTTACAAGAACACCGTAATATGTTCTTGACTCTAAAACGGATGTCGGGTCAATACCAAATACAACAGTTCCTGTAATTGGAAACACCGATGTTCCTGGCGATGCATACAGTTGACCATAGGTTGTTGGACTTGATATAAGTATATTGTAATTCGTTGGTGCATTACCGTATAAGTACAACGGTCCAAAACCACTTGAGCAGCCTTGGGCATTTGTCAAATTAGAAATCGTTCCTGAATTCACTAAACCAAAGCCACCATTACCCCCAGCTGCACTACCATTACCAGCACCAATACCACCACCAGAACCACCACCACCACCACCATACGAACTATTCGAACCATGACCACCACCAGCACCACCACCACCATTAGAAGTACCATTTTGACCGATACCACCTAATAAATTGTTTGCAAAGTTTGTGTTGGAACCACCGTTTCCACCACCTGTATTACCAAGTCTCCCAAAACCTCCCCCTCCTCCTGGGGCACCACCATCGCTTTGAGCATCACCGCCATAACCACCATGATTTGGGTATTGTGAAGCTCCACCTCCACCTCCACCAGCACCACCTTTACCTCCACGAGATGAAAAAAATGTGGCACCAGAACCGCCTCCTCCAGCTAGACACCCTGTATTCGATACAGTATTCACAACTGTTCCTCCAGTTACAACTAATCCATGAGCGCCAGCGTTTCCCCGCCTGTAGGTTGTATTCGTACCAGGAGAAGCACCTCCTCCTCCTAAAACAATGCCAGAATTTGTAAATGAATCAATGGATGAATTAATTAGAAAAACAGTTACACCATCGTTACCAGTGTAGTTGGTGGTATTATTGCTACTTGAAGTAACAACAATTGTTGAAGCGACAGCCGTCATTATATATTAAATATATATTTAATATATATTTAATATACATATATATATAAAATTAATACACTAAATAAAGAAATTCTGCAAGCCGGGTCCGGGTGTGATACCCAAAATTGGTTTGACCTAAATTATCCCAACAAATTAAACGAGTTTACAAAGGAAACACATCAAAAAAATGTTCCTAAATACTAAATAAAGGTCATACAATTGTCAGTTTATTATAAATATGAAAATTAGGTGAGTTTTGATTAATCTGGTAAAATCGACTGTGTCACGTGAGTATATCTTTATTAAAAAAGTTGTAAGCGGTCTTAAGCTTCTCTATATTTCAAAAAAAATGTGAATTTGTAGATTTTTATATGATGAAACCCGAAACTCAAAGATGTAACTCTATACGTGGAGACGAAATTAAAAATTCTACATTTTGTTGTATTTAACTCCATTTATATAAGAGAAAGTTCTGTGAGCAAATGGACCAGAAAATTTTATTCGGTCTTCCGACCGGACCAGCCTGTATGGAGTTGTTTGTAAATAGAACCTTTACAAAATGGAGTCAGAATAGAGATGTGAACACGACATGTGAAAGGTGAACAGCTGAATAGTTCACGGGAAAAATAAAATAAATATTTTGCTCACTTTTTACGCCCATATTTGCAGTACTGGCGCTGAGAAAAACCACGTGGGCGTCTGCAATTGATGCTGCGTTTATACTTACGTGACCATTTATGTTGTCTGCGTTTCGTTTTGCCACCCTTTTGTGTGCGTGGCTTGGGTTTGGGTTTGGATTTTGCATTCTTGGAAACAGATTTTGTTTTGCTTTCAATCCAATTCACGAAGGAATCAATGCTACGGTCCTTGGTGGGGATATCAGCATCCTCGTAGTTTTCAATGACGCCATCCTTCATGAAGCGAATCGTGGGGAAACTGTTTGGTTCTTCTACCCCCTTCAACTGGTTTGCAAGTACATGGTTCATGGAAACGACTGCCATGTTCTCGTGGTCGGAGAGAACGTTCTTCAATTTGGACCATTCTGGACGCGTGGCATTGCAGGGCCCACATCCATCCATGTAAAACAAAATAAACGTCACACCATCTTTTTTGGATAAATGTTGGTTCAATTCTTCAATCAAGTCCTCTTTTCCGCTGTCGATATCAAGGAATACCATTGTATAAAATGTGCAGAAAATAATATCCTAATAAATATATAATGACATTAACAGCTTTCTTAGCCTTACTCGTATTTTTAATCGGCCTGTACTTTTACGCGAGATGTGCTGACCCTAAATTTGCAGAAGGCTTTACTGGTCAGAAGCCCAGATGCCCGGATTTGCTCATACAAAAAGATGCTCGTTTCTATTTGTACAACTCTAAACTGGCGCAAGTACCAGGTGTGAATCCCATTGAATTCGATAATTTAGAAGATTACACCGAATTCTTAGATTGGCAACGAAGTCAAGGCATTCGATGCCCTGTCCTGTATTTGCAAGCAACCTACGACGCACAAGGCAACCGCGTTTACAAGGCCAGACCCAGTGTCACCGAACTGCAAGCAGGGTTGCCGCCTTCGACCTTGCCACCCATGGGCATCGCCAGTTCTGAACCACCTATTTTGGAGAGCTCTCTGGCATCGGACCAAGTGCTGTATCCTAACCCCACACTCCTTGTCGACGCAGCACACAATGACCCTCCCTACAATTGGAAAGGATACCCCGGGCATGACCAGACATCCTATTACGTCGGCACAACCACCCCCTTGGACATGATGGACGTGAAGCAAGAACAAGCCCCTGTGAGTCCGAATCCCATGGACCCCAATTGGGGTGGGTCGGCCTATACTCAAAGTTTGGTGGATAAGGGCTACTACAAGCAAAATGAGGTGGCTCTCTACATCCCATAAGAAAAAGAAAGCATTTCAAATTTATATTTATATCAAACAATCACAGACACAATCAATAATATTCATGGATAATATTATTGACTTCTTCGGGTAAAATAGAGAATTCCACTATGACTTTCCATATCTTCTTCATGTAATCAGATGGCACTGAGTAGTACCCATGACAATCTCTATAGTTGAAACTATAATAGTCGATTATCACACGGAACTTCGGGATAGAACATTCGTCGCTATATGAGCGCAATCTTCCGTAAATAATATTGTCGTCGCGAGTGAGAAATAAATATCGATGTTTGGGCTGCATCTGGTCCTGTGCGACGGAAGTGGTGTATACATTCACACGCATTATTTTCTCACTTGGTTTCGTTCTTGTTCTTGGTTTCGTTCTTGTTCTTGGTTTCGTTCTTGTTCTTGGTTTCGTTCTTGTTCTTGGTTTCGTTCTTGTTCTTTGTTTTTTATTTTGATACGTAACGAAACATGCTTACCTTTCTTCAATTTATTTTGTTTTGTTTTTCATTCATTTATTGGCTGTCTACGAACTTCATGACGGTGTTCAACGCTGTCTTAGCTTGTTGCATAGTGGCCAATTTTTCAATGGCTTCGGTGGGATTCTGCTGGTTCACGGAGAGAGCAGTATTGAGCATCATGTTGCTGACTAAGTCGTCCAAGTTCAAAATAGCTGACTCGTAATCAGACCGGTATTTGCTAATAAGGAACATATCTTGCATTTTGATGGTAGATGATTTAAGTGAGGCTGCATATGAAGCCGCATTGCCCGCCACACCATTAGCCGGAGTGGCAACCGTTGGTGAGCTATCTTTGTTGTTGGTCATACCTTCAACATAGAAAGGTTTGTCCAAATGAAAGCTTCTAAATAACAGATAAACCACGAAACAAATGGCAAGAAATAAAAATAAATTGTACAGCTCCTTCATATACTATATATTTCTATTTTTTTAGAAGAAATTTGACAATATTGGCGATGCTCGTTTTGTTTATCTTACGTACTTGACCCTTGGCGTTCGTATACGACAAATCCTTCATGCTCTCGTTGTTAGCTTCCAATTCCTTCAGCAAATTGGGGATGGTGCCATACTTTTCCATGACAGCCAATGCAGTAACCGAACTGATGCCCGGAATTTGGCACAGCATAATCTCTCCTATGTTGTCCGGCGTGATGTTCTCCTTTTTCACCTTCTTAATAACGCTCACATAGTCCTTTTCGGTAGGTTCACAACCTCCTTCTCCTTTGGTTCCTTCTCCGTTGGGTCCTTCTTCTTTGTGTCCTTCTCCGTTGGGTCCTTCTTCTTTGTGTCCTTCTCCGTTGGGTCCTTCTTCATCGGGTGATTCTTTTTCTTTGCTGTCAGTGAACTTGTAATAGGGAACCTTGGTCGACGCTTCTTTGGCCAATTTGTATGCCATATTGCAAAGGACGTTTGCGGTCTCTTCCATGGAAAAGCTGCGAAACACTGAAAACCCTTTGTAATAATTTAGAGAGAACATGGCAGAGTACAAAGTCAGTTTCTCGACACTACTGTCAGATTTAAACCTATTCAGCTTGTTGATGTCGCCTTCAATCAGATAGATTATATTATGGTTGTGATGTGCCAACCCATTTAACCTGTACGATTGCTCTTCGTAGCGACCGTCTTTGATACTAGACAGCAGGTCGGCCACCGATTTTCTCTCCACAATCAAGATGTCCTCCTTGCCGTCACTAATGATGATGTCACCAATTGGCAATGTCTCCGACCGAATTTCGATGGATTTGAAGACCGGGATGAAGGATATTTGGGTTTGAATTTGTTGGAAGAGTGCAGCTTCTCTCGTGTCAATTTTGATAAGCATGTTCAGAGTATGAAATAATGTAATAATATGTTATTAAATCATTTTTCCTAAAAAACAATATATCCTCAATCCATGTTTCCAACGTAAGCATCGTCTCCAACGTAAGCATCGTCTCCAACTTAACCCATGTTTCCACCAATGGTAGCACGGTATCCTGTCTTTTGTGTTTGAACAGTGCGGTTAGGGATGCAGAAAAGAGGCACTGACTGAGGGGCACCAATCAACATGGTATTACTTGACAAAAACCAACCCACTCGTGGAGCGGTGCCGGCTTTTTTGGCCGTGCCACCACATGTTGGGCGATTAACAATTGAAGCCTGGTTTCGGCTGTTTCGGCCGGCGCTCATCAACACCATCGTATATATAAAGTACAAATATATTATATTTTTTAATGTTTAAGCAGTTTTTATTTAATCTAAATATTTCCAAACAAATCCGCCGGCAGTTTTTTGAATATTGTTTATTGCCGCCCTAATATTATTTTTATGGACTCCAGTTTCTCTCCAAGCATCGGCCGCGAACTTATGAACTTTGACAAGATTATTGTCTAAATCATATTGTCCAACTGGTCGGCCAATATTAGGATTTATGGTGATTTTTTCGGAGAAATCAAACTCGTCCTCTTCATACTTCCAGACAAATCCAGCAGAGGTTTTACGGTGGTTGATGAGTACACCTCGTATAGAGTCTTTGGATACTCCCACTTCTTTTGCAGCCGACGTGATGGAATCGTGTTTCTGAATCAAGTTTCCTTCTAAATCATATTGCTTAATCTTTCTGGTAAAATTGTTGCCAAGCCCAGCCTGAAATTTGTGAATTTGATTTTCCTGGTTAGTGCACCATTCCAGGTTTTCCACTGCATTATTCAGCTTCTCTCCGTCTTTGTGATTCACTTGTTCTTTGTTTTCCGGATTTTCTAAAAATGTCATCGCAACAAGCCTATGCAATGCAAATGTTTTCTTGAACACGAACACTCGAATGTAGCCATTTTCGTTCACTTTGTAGTTATTCATGATGATTCCAGAACTGTTTCGAAATCTCCCTAAATTGGATACGAAGTAATGTTTGCTTGCATCGATTTCATGTGTTTCATCAAACAATTTTGTAAAATCAATTTCTCTCCACTCTTCTCCTTCCTCGCTTTGGATTTCGTCATACGTCCATGCAAAACCATATGCAGAACTGGATAGACCGTTTAAGCAGTTGCCAATCGCGTTGCGACCGTTATGTGCATTACTTGCAAATTGGTTCTGTGTAGCCCAAACCCCTGCATCTTCAATCGAGTCAAATCGTTGCAATATCGCCCGATTTTTCTTATCACGTCGAAAGACCGGTTTATGCTTGTTGGATTTGTACACCAAACCGATGGACTTATGCTGCATATTCTCCAAGTGCGTCATCCACTCCAGATTCTCCAATCGATTGTCGGTTTTGATTTTGTTTTTGTGATTCACTTCAGCCTTGTTTTCGGGATTGGGTATGAATGCCATAGCTACCAATCGATGTATTCTGTTTGGTTTATGTCCATTCGTGTTTACTAAACTGACCAAGTGATAACCTCCTTTAAGAGTTGGCTTCAACATTCGGTTGGTCGTAGTGTTCATCACATTGCCTAAATTGCTGACACTGTAGTTTGGGTAATTGTTTATAACGCGCCACTCCTCCATTTCTCCGTTTCTTTGCTATATGTAATATACCATTAGTGTCTTTAAGTAGATTTGATAAATCATTTAGTTAGCATATACTTCATACACTTTACGATTTTCAATAAAAGGTTTTAATTCACTACATAATTTACTTTCATCATCATAATTCGTTTTGCTAAACACCCTTATTCCATCCTCTCCGTGAACTACCCACATCGTTGAACCATTTTTCAAACTGTCTTTTAATGCTTTAAGCGTAGCTATTCTGGTGATTCTTGCCATTTGTTTTCTGCTATATTTTCCAGTTATTTTATATCTAAGCCATTTATTTTTATTTTGTGATGTCAAAAACTATATGCAACCAACTTAAAGCTTAATCTATAATATTCTTTATAGCCTAAACACCGCAACTTTTTTATCATGACAACCTCTGAAATCAAAATAGCTCACGACGACGACCTCATCAAAACGGACGAGGGACTGGTCTTCAACCCGTATAATCCTCAGAACGTGAAGATTACATTGTGCGAAGTACAATC
>Ga0070374_10000909_pt1 | contig 12493 bp, 10 predicted proteins | sample LauGreSuBDMM15SN_2_FD_66374 | JGI IMG/M metagenome (GOLD analysis project Ga0070374, IMG submission 66374) | Freshwater lake microbial communities from Lake Michigan, USA - Su13.BD.MM15.SN (version 4) (version 4) | ecosystem: Environmental > Aquatic > Freshwater > Lake | place: Lake Michigan...
ATTTTAATATTAATTTTTATGTCCCAAATTAATCTCCGTAATACCTTCATTGACATAATTAAATTGTATTGTTCAATTCACTAAAATTTATAATTCCAAAGCCTTTACCCAGTAATCCTCTTCCATCCACGACAAAACTAAGTTTCTTGTAATATTTAAAATCTATTTTGCGGAACTCATCATGATCGGTGTGTATTATTATTACTTCTATATCATTTTTCACGCTTACGGGCTCAAAACCCAATTTGCGTAATTCACTATCTGAATAAAGTGGATCGTGAAAATATGGACTAGCCCCTAATGACAAAAGTATTCTCTGTAGGTCATATGCACCTGAATGAGCTGTTTCTTTAGCATTTGGTCTGTAGGTAACACCTAATACCAATATTTGCTTTCCAGTAATTTTGCCTACATTATCCAATAATAATTGTACAAAAAACTTTGGCATATTTTTATTCACAATTCTCGCCTGTTTTACTATTGAAGCTTCGGTATCACTTTTAAGGTATAGATGCGGATACACAGGTATGCAATGACCGCCTACCGATATACCTGGTTGATGAATATGAGAGTAATACTGTGAGTTAGAAGCATCGATTATATTTTGAATATCAAGATTTAATTTATGTGCATGTATAGCAAATTGATTTGCTAGCCCAATGTTTACATCACGATAAGTAGTTTCTGCAAGTTTGACAAATTCAGCTGCCTCCGTGGTGCCTAAACTCCAAACACCATTAGCATTTTTTAAATCATCTCTTTTATCAAAATCGATAACAGATTCATAAAATTTAATTCCTCTTAGAGTGCACTTTTCAGTTATTCCTCCAACAATTTTAGGATACTTTCTCAAATCACTAAAAACTCTTCCCGTGAGTACCCGTTCTGGAGAAAAGGCAACAAAAACTTCACTACCAATTTCAAAGCTACTGAGCTCCTGGATTCTTTTCCCAAATCTATGCCTTGTAGTCCCGATTGGAACTGTAGTTTCATAACAAACCAAAGTTCCTTTTGTAATATAACTGCCAATAGATTCAGTGACAGAATCTATAATTGAAAAATCTGGCTCCCCTTCTTCGTTTGTAACTAGCGGAACTGTTACAACAATAATTTCTGCATCAGCAATTGCATGTTTTTGATCAGTTACTGCTTTTAGATAACCAGAATTTACTACTTCTTTAAGCTTCCAATCTAGATCTTGCTCTTCTGCTATTGGAGAATTACCCAGATTAATTTCATTAACCCTATCAATATCAATTTCTAGGCCAACGACAAAATTATTTTTAGTTGCAAACTGTACAGCTAACGGCAAGCCAAGTTTACCTAACCCAATTACAGTAATTTTCAAATTTCTACGACCTTACTTTCGCTTGCACTTTTTAATACCGCTTCAGCAATTTCTACGACTTTGTAACCTTCTTCAATAGATACAATAGAATTTATCTCACTATTTAAATAGTTCTGAAAATTTATATGCTCTACTTTAAGTGGCTCAGGCTTATCAAATGCAAACTTTAACTCTTGACCTTGAGTAACTCCACGAAAATGAGAAATAGATGACTGATCAGAGTGATTCTGCCCATTCTCAAAAAAAGTTAGATCAGAATCTAACGTATTTAATTTAAGTGCTCCCTTTTCCCCTAAAATCACAACACTTCTTTCCTTGAAAGGAGATAGCCAATTAATCATATGATTAACAACAATTCCATCAGTTAAAGTACCTGTTATTGCTACTAAGTCTTCATTTTTTCGACCAGCCCGGTGAGTTATTTTCGCCGCAATACTCTTATAACTTTTGTTTAAAAGCCAGGAAGTTAGATCAATGTCATGCGTTGCAAGATCTAGTACAACTCCAACATCTGCAATTCTAGAGGGGAAAGGCCCTTGCCTTGATGTTGATACTTGATAAATCTCACCCAATAAGCCACTTTCTATCTTAAGTTTGGCTAACTGAGCTGCTGCATTGAACCTTTCAATATGGCCTACAGCTACTTTAGATTTTGAACTTTTGCTCAACATTAAAATTTCTTTTGCAGAGGCTAAATCATGGGCTAGCGGCTTTTCAATTAATATATTAATATTTAATGAAAAAAGTTTCTTTGCTATGTCTAGATGGTATGCAGTTGGAGCAGAGATTACGCAGTAGCTAGGCTTTAGCGCAATTAGTTCCTCAAAACTCATTAACAAACTATGGTATTCACTACCGCTATGAATTTCAGTTAGGGGATCCACGATACCGACTAATTCAAGAGTTTCTAGTTGAGAAATCACTCTGGCATGATTTTTCCCCATAACACCTAAACCTATAATTCCTACTTTAAGATTTTGTTTCATAAAGATTCAGAGATCTTATTCATAGTTTTTGAGATTATCTTAAGGTCTCGCTTTGTTAAACTGGGGTGAACAGGAATCGACAATACTTCTTGAGTGGCCAATGTGGTTTCAGGTAGAATTGTGCTATCTGAAAAAGCTGGTAGCAAATGAACTGGGGTTGGGTAATAAACAGCGTTTCCAATCTTTTCTTTATCTAGTTTTTGTGAAACTAAATCACGAACTCCACGAATTCTTACTGTGTACTGATGATAACAATGAGAGTAACCAGACGGAACATGTGGAAGTTTATAAAAGTTAGAGTCTAAATTATTGCTTAAAAAAGCTGCATTATTTTGACGGATTTCAGTCCAATGCGAAATTTTATTCAATTGCTCTAACCCGATGGCGGCATGAATATCTGTCATGCGTAAATTAAAGCCCACAATTTCATTTTGATATCGAATTTCCATCCCCTGACTGCGCAAAAGCCGGCAGGTTCGTTCGGCATCAGAGCTTGCCAGCACCACCATACCTCCTTCACCTGTTGTCATATTTTTCGTGGGATAAAATGAAAATGCAGCGGCATCTCCAAATGTTCCAACCGGTACCTTATTTATACTTGCCAGGTGTGCCTGGGCCGCATCCTCGATAACAAGCAAGTTAAATTTCTTCGCAATATCCATAATCTCTGGCATAGATGCAGGAAGTCCATATAGGTGTACAGCCAAAATCGCTTTAGTTTTAGAAGTTAATGATTTTTTTAAACAATCGAGTGAGATATTGAAAGTTAGTGGGTCTATATCAACAAAAATTGGCGTTGCACCCGTTAAGGAGATTGCGTTTGCGCTTGCTGCAAATGTGAATGAGGGTACTAATACTTCATCACCGCTACCGATTCCAAGGGAGAGAAGTGCAATATGCAAAGCTGAAGTTCCAGAATTAACTGCTACGCATGGTCGCCCGCCAACATATTTTGAAAAACCTTCTTCTAGTTTTTTCACGTAAGGCCCTTGAGTTAAATTTCCTGACTTTAAAACCTTAACAACCTGTCTTATTTCCTTTCGTCCAATTAACGGCTTTGCAAGTGGAATGGGTTTCATTTAATAACTAATTCTTCTAAACCTTCACTTGTTAACTTGTAACGCATGTTTGTTTGCGGACATCTGAATTCATCTTCTACTTCTTCAAGTTTATAACCCGCCTTACCAACCCAACCGATTTGTTTTGCTGGTACTCCAGCCACCAGCGCAAAGTTAGGAACATTTTTTACTACAACTGATCCAGCGGCGACCAAGGCCCAAGATCCAATAATGACGGGCGCAACACATATTGACCCCGCTCCAATACTTGCACCGAGTTCGATTTTCACTGGAACAGATTTCCAGCTACTTGATAATTTTGGAGTCCCGTCAGGAGAGGTCGCTCTTGGGTTACGGTCATTTGTTAGCACTACCCCTGGACCAATAAAAACAAAATCAGAAATTTCAGCTGGGTCATATATTTGGGCATTGTTTTGAATTTTACAACTTTTGCCAACTTTAACTCCAGGCCCAATATAAACCGAGTTTCCTATAACAGTATTCTCTCCAATTGAAACATCCTTTCGGATATGTGCAAAGTGCCAAACTTGGACAGAATCATGTATCAGCTCTGGGCTCTCTATGAGCGAACTGCTTTGAAACATTCTCACCTTATTCTCCGTGAAATATTAGAATGAGTTTAACCGTTCAGAGTGATACATAATCCAGGTCCAATTAGGCTTCAGAAATCCTTTAACTTTTTGCCCCATTTGGGCATAAATTGAAAAACAGGCCAGAGGCGTACTTTCTTTCAATTTGACTTGTTTAAAGCAGGATTCTCACCCCTTTCCCTTATAAGCGTAATTACCTCTAAAATTCTGGCCTATGAGGGGGCAACATTTACCCCCATTTCGTGTCTTACTAAGTAGAGGGGTCAAGACGTTGGCTCAGCTGAAAGCGGGAAATCAAAGTGTCACTTCGTAAGAAGGCTCAGGCCCCAGCGACTATTGCTGCGTGGTCTGTTTCTGATTTATCCGCACTTTATACCCAAAATCGCTCATCACTTATCGCCCAAGCCCGCCGAATTCTTCGAAGCGATGCTGATGCAGCAGAGGTTGTCCAGGATGCCTTCCTTAAATTTATCTTGGCAGCTCCAGAGCTTGATACCGCAGACCGTGCCATTGCATATCTGCGCACCACGGTTAATAATCTATGCCTGAATGTAATCCGTGCAACTGGATCTCGACCTAACCTAGTTGCAATTGATTCAGATGCCACTCAAGAGCGCCTATCTGAGATCGCAGCAGAAAATCACATTCCAATGGATGCAACTCTTGCAGCCGCTGAGGATGCTTCAATTATTCGCGAAGCACTATCTCGCCTATCTGAGACTCAACGAACAGCACTTGTTATGTGGGAGGTTGAAGGCCGTACAACTAAAGAGATTGCAACTGCAATTGGAACTAGTGAGAAAAATGTACGCCATGTTGTGCAGCGCGCTCGTGCTTCATTTATTCGAGTTCTTGCCGAATGGGTAGTTGATGAGAAAACCGGTGCTACTGCACTTGATTCTATTTCTGGCACATATAAGAAGGCAGCAGAGCTTGCTAAAAAATCATCTAAGGTTGCACTTTCATTACTTATAGTAATGGTTGCCTTCCTAGGCTTTAACTCTGTAACTGGAAGTGAATTTAATAATGGTTCGCTCGTTTCAACTTTAACTCAAGAGGCGCCAGCTTCGTCTCAATCGTCAACTCCATCTCCATCTCCATTAGAAACAAACCTAGATCTTTCAAATCAGAAATTAATTGAAGATAATTCTGTGATTAACTTCCGCACATCAAAATCTTTGTTTGCTGGTCTTTCCAAAGACGGATTACCAACAGGCTTTACAATTTCTGATGCAACTGGAGATGTTGGATCACTCTCTGTTTCATCCCAGTCAACAATTACCAATCCTGACGGTTATGTGCTGGTTTCATATGCGCAATCTCAGGGCGAATCAACTCTTAATGCCTTAATTTCCCAAACTATTACAGTTGATGGCGCAGGCACTTCATACTTTGCAAGTCCCTCTGTGACTGTTGCAGGCTCATGGTTCCCGCTGACCCAGAACGGTTCAGCCTTCACCATTACCCGCCTTTCCAACGGAAATTACCTCCTAACTGCCACCATATATATAGATTCAACGGTGGATTCAGCCCTATTTGTGGCTGCTACTGGCGGGTTAGATGTCGATGCAATTCCAAATGAGATTTCTACCCGTATAATTTTGAACTCTAGCAAGAGCACAATCCTTGCTCAGGCGATAAATATCGGCGCCAAAGGGGTCAAATAAATGACACCTAACAAACAGGTTTCTCCTGCAATCCGGATATTGCGGGGGGAAAGAGATGCGTCAGCACGTGCGACTCATCTCGAAGCCGCCAACGGGAAATTCCTGTTGACGACTAACGAAAGGAAACAAATGTCTACAAAGACAAACTTCAAGCGCATAGCGCTTGTTGCTGTTGCTGCTTTGGGTCTGGGTGTACTTAGCTCAGTTCCTTCGCAAGCAGTACTTAGCTCAGCCGTAGTTACGGCTACAGATGGTACTGATTCAACAAGAACTGCATACACCGACTCAATTACAGTCGGTACTCAAGCTAAAGTAAATGTTAAAGCATTTGCTGATGCTGCATACGATTCATTCACAGTCACTCTTGGCTCTGGCGTAACTAAGCCATCAAGTTCAGGAACTGTTGCATTTGTAATTAACTACCAAGATTCTGTAGGAGCTACATCAAACGTAGTTGCTTCAGACGTAGCACCAACTTCAGGTTTTGGAGCTTTCAATGCAGGAGCATTACGACCTGATAAATACGATACAAACGTTGCTGGAACAGCAATTACTGTAGCTAAAGGAACAATGTCAGTACTTGATTCCACAACTGCAGCAAATGCATACCTATCTGCAACATTTGGAATCAACATTGACAATCTAGAAACAACAGATGTTACTGCTGGTACTTACACTGGTTCAGTCGTAGTTAAATTCTATGATGGTGGAACTTTAGTTACTACCAAAACTGTTGTAAAAGACTTCAGTATTGTTGTATCAGCTTTGGCAACAGCAACACTTGTTGCAGACGCAGGACAGTCACAAGCAGTTCTTGCTCAAGGAACAACGGCTACAGATCGTTATGATGCCGCGGATTCCACAACTGTTGCACTTTCTGCTACTGCAGGAACCCAAGGTGGAGTTATTCGTGTATTCCTAAAAAACTACGCAGGTAATTCTGCTCAGGAATCTATTACTGTAACTACAACTATAGGAACAATCGGCGCACTTGCTGGTGGTTCTTCAGGTGTACAAGGTAAGTCATTTACAGCTATTTATAACACAGCAACTGATCTTGCAGCTGGATATAAGGATTTTGGTATTTATGGTGATGGAACCTCTGGTTCAGCAACAATCACTATCAAGTCAACATCTGTTACTTTCGCTAACAAGACAGTTTCCTTCTATTCAACATCTGTTTCAACTATTGCCAAGCCAACTGTATTAACTACAGTTATTGGTACTGGTGCTAGCTCAACCAATCTTTTGGCTGTAGCTAAAGACTCAGCAGGAAATATTGCTGGTTCAGCAGTAACTTTGTACGCTTATTCAAGCGATACAACTCTTGCATCTGATGAAGGATCAAGCTGTACATTCAACGCAACTCTTGGTGGACACGTATGTAGCGTAACTGGTGTATTAGCTGGTTCGCCAACATTTACTGTCAAGAATAAATCAACAGTTGCACTTTCAACAGTTACTTCTGTTGCATCCGATGCAATTAGAATTTCAACTGCGACTGCAGCGACTGTAAAGTTAACTTTCGATAAAGCAACTTATGCTCCAAACGAAAAGGCAACTTTAACTATTACAATTCTTGATTCTTCAGGAAAAGAACTTCCTGCAGGAACATTTGCAAATACATTTGCAACTGGTGGATTGTCATCAACAATGGCATTCGGTAATGGAAGCGATACAATTACAAACGTATCTGTAGCGCCTTCAGTCGATGTTACTAAGTCACGATTCACACCAGGCAAAACATATACTTTGTATATGCCTGCAACTGGTGGAACTGTTGTAGTATCTGGAACTGGCGGAGTGTCACTTTCTGCCGCAGGACAGGTAAAAGTATCTACTACAGTTACAGTTACAGACAGTGCAGCCGCCAATGCAGCCGCAGCTCTTGCTGCAGTAACTGCATTAGCTACAACTGTTGCATCTCTTAAGACTCTGATTACAACATTAACTAATCTGGTCTTGAAGATTCAAAAGAAGGTAAAGGCTTAATAAGCCCAATTATCTAAAGTAAGCCGAGGGCCTAATTCCGTTATAAGGAATTAGGCCCTCGGTGTTAGATAGGATAAATCTATGTCACAATCATTTAAATTCGTACTCGATAAAAAAACAAACAATGTAATTTGGCTTTTGTATGCAGGTGCTGCATTAATTACTGGTTATTTTAACTCTCAAATGAAAGACCCTTTCAATACTCCAAAATTTTTAATTTTGATATTAATAAGTTGTTGGCTAGGTGGACATTTAATTGCAAATTATAAACAAATACTAAAAACTCCAAATGTCAGAAAATTTGCAATAATTATCACAGTATTTATCTCACTGTTTTTAATCTCAGCTGTTGTATCAAATGAGAAATTCTCAGCATTTTTTGGAATATTTCAAAGGAAAAATGGATTTCTTAGTTATTTAGCATTAGGGATAATTGCCATATCCGCCTCATTGTTTACTAGATTTAGTAATTTACGTCGACTATATTTAATAGTCCTATTCCTTTCAGGAATGCTGATCATTTATGGTTTTTTACAATCAAATGGCAAAGATTTTGTAAAATGGAATAATCCTTATAATTCAATTATCTCTACAGTTGGTAATCCAAATTTTGCGGCTGCTGTTATGGCGATACTTGCAACAATATCTTTTAGTGCAATTTTTATAAATGATTTTCACATAGTTTTACGAGCTGTTTGGGCCGTAGTATGTATCTCATTAATCTATTTGATTTACTTATCGAATTCAAGACAAGGATTGTTGGCATTTGGATTAGCTGCAGGCATTTTCGTATCATATTTACTTTATACGAAGAATAAAATTTACGGCCGAATTGCATCTTTAGGTATGGCAGCCATTTCTTTTTTGGCAATTTTAGGGATGTTGCAAAGTGGGCCACTTGCCAATTTGCTCTATAAGCCTTCGGTAAGTGTACGTGGGTATTACTGGCGAGCAGCGTTAAAAATGTTGCAGGATCAACCAATTTTTGGTGTTGGGATCGAAAGCTATATTTCGCATTTTAGAGCGTATCGAGAGGTTGGTTACCCACTCAACTATGGTTTTACAATCTCAAGTTCAAATGCTCACAATGTTCCACTTCAGTTTTTTTCAACAGGAGGTATTTTTCTAGGAATTGCATATTTAATATTGATTGGTTTTGTATTCGTTACTTCGGTCAAGGCGCTACGGCGGCTTGAAGGAAGCAATCAAATTGTGTATTTAGGTATTTTTACAAGCTGGATTGCGTATTTGGCTCAATCTTTTATTTCAATTGACAATATTGGAATTGCCATTTGGGGCTGGCTATTTTCGGGAATTTTAGTGGGTTTAGCTAGTATTACTCAGAGTGATATTCAGATAAAAACAAATAAGAGCTCTCCGACTAAAGAAATATATAACTTTAAGCAAATTACCTGGTCAGCTTTGTTCATGATTCCGGCCTTAATAGTTAGTTCATATATGTACTCAAGTGAGAGAAATATGTGGAAGCAGCCACTGTTATTAGATCAAAACAAAGAAGCAAGCAATCCAGAATTTTACAAATTAGCAAAGCAAACAATTGATAACCCTTTTGCCGATCCTCAATTCATTTTAGAATCTTCAATTAACCTTTATTTAAATGGGTATAAAGAAGAGGGCAAAGAGTTGCTGGAAAAACTTGCTGTTACTTATCCGAGAAATTTCGATGTTTTACAAGTCAATGCAAGATTATATGAAGAAGAGCGAGATTTTATAGCTGCAATTGCCTATCGAGAGAGGATTTCGAAGATTGATCCATATAATGCTTTAAATTATCTTATTTTAGGACAAGATTATAAAAATATAGGGGACTTAACAAATAAAAAATTAGTCTTAGAAAAGATTTTATCTTTTGCACCAAATACTCCAGAAGCTCAACGAGCGATAGTAGATCTAGCATAAAATGACTAATATTTTTGTTGTAGGTCTTGGCTATGTTGGCCTGCCAGTCGCATTAGAGGCTGCACATTATGGAAATACTGTTTACGGAATAGATTCTGATATTTCAAAAGTAAATAGGTTAAATACTGGAGAATCTTATATAGAAGATATTGAAAACAAAACTATTAGTACAGCTCTAAATTCTGGTAATTTTGAGGCCTTGAGTGAACTACCAAAATTAGAATCTGAGTCAATAATACTGATCTGTGTACCAACGCCATTAGATAAGAATCATGATCCAGATTTATCTTATTTATTAAGAGCGGTAGAAGATGTTGGAAGGGTACTGGTAAAAGGCTGTTTAGTAATTGTCGAATCAACTGTTCAGCCTGGAGCGTGCAGAAATATTATTGTTCCAATTCTTGAAAAGTATTCGAAATTAACTAGAAAGGATTTTTATTTTGCTTTCTCTCCTGAGAGAATTGATCCATCAAATAGGGAATATAATATTAAAAATACTCCGAAATTAGTAGCAGGATTGACTCCGGAGGCTGCTAATAAATCTAGAGATTTCTACTCACAGTTCGTAAGCCAGGTAAACATTTGTGATTCAATTGAGGTTGCAGAGACTGCAAAACTTTTGGAAAATTCATTTAGATTAATTAATATTTCATTTATCAATGAGTTATCAATTTTTTGTAGTAAATTTGGAATTAGTATAAATCAAGTAATCGAAGCTGCTGCAACCAAACCTTACGGATTCATGCCTTTCTATCCAAGCGTGGGAGTAGGTGGGCACTGTATTCCTGTTGATCCACTGTATTTAGCTAGTACTGCTCGTAGAATTGGAACTCCAATTAAATTTATTGATCTAGCAAATGAGATAAATCGTGGTATGCCTGAACATTTTGTATTCCGTTCAGAAGAAAAACTTGGCGGATTACAGGGAAAGAAATTGATAGTGATTGGAGTAGCCTATAAGCCAAATGTGGCAGATGTAAGAGAGACTCCAGTTGAAGCTTTGATTGCAGGGCTTAAGAGCAAAGGTGCACAAGTTTATTGGCATGATGACTTGGTTAAAGAGTGGAATGGTGAAAAGTCTGTTGCGTTAACTAGTGATTTTGATCTAGCAATTCTTGCCACCCCGCATGATTATCTTGACTTAACAAAACTTGGAAATGTGCCAGTACTTAACACGCGAGGATCAATTTAGTGAAATATTTAATCACTGGCGGAGCGGGATTTATCGGCTCTCACCTTACTGAATCTTTAATTTCTCGGGGCGACCAGGTAGTTGTGTTAGATAATCTTTCATCTGGATCAGCTAATAATCTGTCTAGTATTAAAGCGAAAATTAAGTTTGAAGACGCAAATGTCCTTGATAAGACCATAATTGATAAACTAGTAGCAGAAAGTGATTTTGTTGTTCACTTAGCTGCAGCCCTTGGTGTATTTAACATCGTTAATAAGCCATTAGAGAGTTTGAAGACAAACCTTCAGGGTAGCGAGATCGTGTTAGAGGCATGCGATAAGTATCGTAAGCCAGTCTTAATTGCTTCAACTAGTGAGATTTATGGCAAGAATGACAAGGTGCCTTTGAATGAGGAGGATGATCGAATTATCGGGCATCCACTAAAATCTAGGTGGTCATATAGCGAAGCAAAAGCAGTGGATGAAAGTCTTGCTTACTTTTACTACTTAGAGAACAAATTACCAATACGGATTGTTAGATTCTTTAATACGGTAGGGCCACGCCAAATTGGCCATTATGGAATGGTTGTTCCAAGGTTTGTGAGTGCTGCATTAAAGAATGAGCCACTATCTGTTTACGGCAGCGGTAATCAAATTAGATGTTTTTGCCATGTAACGGACGCAGTTAAAGCATTACTTTTGGTAATAGATTCAGATAAAGCGGTCGGTCAGGTTTTTAACGTCGGAAATAACTCTCAAATATCGATTATGGAGTTAGCTAAGAAAGTAATTGAGATTACTGGATCAAAATCAGGTATTGAAAAAATTGCTTATGAGAAGGCATACCCAGAAGGCTTTGAGGATATGCAAAGGCGTGTTCCTGATATCTCAAAAATAAAGCAGGTTTTGGGTTGGGAGCCTAAGATAAATCTTGATCAAATTATTAGAGATATAGCTGCCTTTAACTCAAAGTAAAAACTCCAATAGGCTTAGATCCTATGACGACCGGTGGCTTTAGCAGCAAACAACTAAATGATGAAGAGCAGATTTTAAAACTGCCTTCCCTTACCAATAGCGATGCACTTGAAATTGGCCAGATTGCCGTAACTCTTGGTAGTCAACGAAAATTACCAATTGCCATTGAGGTGCGGATTGGTGATTGGATTGTTTTTCATGCATCCCTTGAAGGATCAAAGCCTGAAAATGATTGGTGGATAAACCGTAAAGTTGCAGTTGTTGTGTTAAATCAACATTCAACTATGTTTGAAAGAGTATCGGCTGAAGAACGCGGCGTGGATTGGCATAAGGAGAATGGTGTAACAGATAAAACTCACGCCATACATGGCGGCGCCCTACCATTAATAACGGAAGAGGGATTTAAAGGGATATTAATTATTAGCGGACTACCCCAAGTAGAAGATCATCTAATGGCAGTTGAAGTTTTAACTGAGTTTCTAGCCCGCAAAGGTGAATTACTTTGAGTGATGAAGTTTGGGTCGTTGGTGAAGTATTAATTGATTTAATTCCAGATGGAAGTAAGTATGTAGCCGTTGTTGGTGGAGGCCCGGCAAATACAGCCAAAGCATTAGCCAATCTTGGAGTTAAAACATATTTTATCGATGGAATTTCTAACGATGAGTATGGCCAAATGGCAAAGGCTGAACTTCTTTCAGCCAATGTATTACTTGATTACGCGCAGTACTCAAACAAGCCAACCTGTACTGCAAAAGTTACGTTATCT
>Ga0070374_10000912_pt1 | contig 12482 bp, 8 predicted proteins | sample LauGreSuBDMM15SN_2_FD_66374 | JGI IMG/M metagenome (GOLD analysis project Ga0070374, IMG submission 66374) | Freshwater lake microbial communities from Lake Michigan, USA - Su13.BD.MM15.SN (version 4) (version 4) | ecosystem: Environmental > Aquatic > Freshwater > Lake | place: Lake Michigan...
ACCAACCAAAAAACCCGGCTGCAAAACACGGCAGACGCGGCTGCCTACAGTGCCGCCTTGGCGCAGGCGCGGGACTACAACTTCAGCGCCTACATGAACAGAGCCATGATTGCCAACGACGTCAGCGTGGCCCAACAATTGGCGCTGCGCTCTTGGGTCAAAGCCTTTGACGAAGCGTTCAAAACAGGGGGCCTCGTGGACAAATACGCACCACCCAAAAAAGGGGTTCAGGGAGGGCCCTTGTATTTCATTTGGACCGGCGCTGAAACGGCTGCCAGAGGCGCTGCATGGGCCATGGAAAAGGCATTGGAATTATTCACAAAGCCTTTCGTTAATGCTGTTTATTACGTCAACAACATTCTGGCGTTTTCTCAAAAAGTTTATCATTATTCAACCAGCGTCACAGTCGCACAAACCACCGGTTGGATTGAAGGGCTTGGCGATAAACTGGGAACACTCACCGGTCTAAGCTTTTTAGGAAATGTTGCCGATTTTTTCGCCAACGCTATAAAAGGTGGGGTTAATTCCAACGTCATCTTAATGAACGATTCCAACGCCCAGCTGAGTGAACTGGGCTTGTTGGCTTTTGTGTACGACACCAAACAATGGCTTACTTTCACTGAAAACAGAAATCCAGTGGGGCCTTGGGGGACAGAATATGAATATACCTCGGTAAACGTCAAAGTCAGTGATGAATATTGGGAGAGCATACACAACCCTGGGTACCAACACCCGACCTGTTATAAAAGTGCGATTGGGACGAGGAATGTATGGTGTAGAAAAGTAGATGCTGTATACGTAGATAGACCACTTACTAACCAAAAGGATTACACCGCAGCCCCGCTGAAAGACAGCACGCCTGACAACCAATTCAAGGAATATGATGGCCCTCAAAAAGATCGCTACGCGAACATTGTCGTTGACATGTTGGACGAATTCACAACGGACCGAAATGCAGCATGGAAGTTTCCAGTAGGGGTACCCTATGTTGGATTTATCGATGCTTTGGCGGTCGTTGGTGGTATGGCACCGGTACTTCCTGCGAATGTTTGGACTTACAAGAATGTCACGCACGAAAGCGAAGGACTCAAACTGTGGAATGACGAAAAACACAGCACCCTTACCGGCGCGAACCAGGGGTACAAAAAGCATGGGAGTTGGAACCGGCGTTGGAAAACTTCCGACACCGTTGATTTAGAAGGCATGGGCAGCGTGCTAAGCCCTGTTCTCCCCCCCCCTCTCCCCCCGTGGCAATTTCGTATCCCAATGCCTTTATGGGGGGACTTACCAGGCCCAGATAAGAAACCACCAGGCGCCGGCAGCTACGCGTCGGCATCCAGTAAGTTGTCTACTGGAGACGCCACAGGCAGTAGCAAATACACAGCGAGTGATGCGTTTGGAATGCATGTGTCGGACAATGATATCTTCCGAAAATACCGCGATGTCACCAACATTGCGCAAGGTACCGACACAGCCAACCAGAACTGGACTTCTCCGCCGCTTCTGATTGAAATTGAACGGTCAACCCGCACGATCTGGACCAGCAACGAGTCACTGAGCGAATTACACCGCGATACGATAAAGGCAAAACACGCAGCGATGAAGGGCTGTAAGCGAGAAGCCTCTGAACCAGGAAAGCGTGTCGAGGCTGTGTTTGGGGAAGGTAACTTTCAGCTAGGCGACGGGGCCAGTTCCAATTGCATGCGTGCAATGGCCAAGGCCGAGGCTTATTTTTCTAGGCCTTCGGATCTGTTTGCCCGTGCTGACAACAAAACCGAATACGGCAGCCTTTACAGCCCTTACTGGCAGGCGAGGCTGGTCAAAACCACGCCCACGGATCAAGCGCTTTCGATGGCCTTTCACTACTGCGACGGCAAGGGCAATGTCTTGGCCTGCGTGGGCGCGATGATGGACTCTGCTAAACAAGAGACCAAAAACCTGTGGAATACCCTGACCAGTCTGAGAACCTACTTGAACTAGGCCCGCAACACATGGGATTTCACAAGTGACAAGAACCTTACCCGCCAAAGCCGGTGTGCGAACGCTGCGGTCACAAAATGGGCAGGCGCTCATCGAGTTCACCATTGCTGCAGCGGCCTTGCTCGTGCCGCTTTTCCTGATGCTCGCTTATGTGGCCAAGTACCATGACATGCAGTCGGCGACCATCCAGGCTGCACGCTACGCGGCATGGGAGCGAACGGTTTATTTCGGCGGTGAAACGTGGGAATGCAATTACGATGACAAAACATACCGGGCGAAAAACAAGCCAGACGGTGCCAAGTGGGCTTGCGGCACAGCCTGGAAGTCTGATGCAGACATTAGCAACGACGTCGGTCGTCGGTTTTTCAAGGGGTCTTGGTTAAGTTCGGGTTTGGATGACGCAGTGGACGAAAGACCATTTTGGTCAGACCTTGCGGGAACACCTCTGTTAAAAGATTACCAACAGGGTAGCTTGGCCGGCACAACCCCCGGCGGGGCCAACGTGTTAGTGGACAAAATTTATAGCGAAGGCCTCGGAACAGTTGCCCAGTTTTTTTCGGCTGAAAAGCTTGTGAAGCTGGACATGGCCAATCTCTACACCTCCAGCGTGACCTTTACCCCCACGAATACCTGGGCGGTCACACAAGCGTTTAAAAACAACAACCCCCTGTACGATTTAAAAGAGAAAAATGTGTTGGTGGCCAATGGCTGGTCAGCCAACGGGAAGAATTTTGTGGCGGCCCAAATACAGCCCTACACACCCTCAAATATTCTGAACAATAGCTTTTTCAAAACAGGCTGGGACGCTTTCACAACGCTGGCATCTTTGGTTTTCCCAGAATTTGATAACCTTGATTTAACGGCATCACTGAAACCCGCGCATGCCGACAAAGTACCGCCTGACCGTCTAAGTGGTGGTGCCGAAATTAAACCGCCCAAAATCGTACCGCCGAAGCCAGTCCGTCCAGCCATAACAACCCCTGAGCAGGCGTTCAAGACCTTTCAAGATGAAAATAACAACATTGCTGCCAAAATTAGAAGCTGTGCCGCCGCGAAGAAAGCGGAGATGGTTAGAAATTATTATGAAGTAGTACCACCAGAACCTTACACTGCTTGGAATAATGCTGACAAAAATAATTGTGGCCAATACAGTGAAGGCTTTACTGGTGGAAGCCTGAAAAGTGGTAACCATGGGTGCTATTTTTATAGTGATGCTTTTGCCAACAATAATCCTGCTTATTGTGCGACAGGCTGTGATAGTTGGGGCGGTCGCACAGGGTGCAACAACCGATGGCAGTGTTCTGGCGAAGGGTGGGCCTACTACATGGTACCTGTCACGCTGTACAAACCCGCTGGTGAAAAAGTTGCAGACAGGCCATGGAACGGCTACACACCCAACTCCGACAATGACAACAGTTGCAATGCTGGGCTGGATGCCAGGATCAACGCTTTGTTGCCAAACCTCTTGAATGATCCGGCTGTTCTAGCAGCCAAAAATGCATGTGCTGGTGCTGCTGCAGCATCAAATGCAGATGCAGCTCGCGAATGTGCCAAATTCGATGTCCTGCTGGATGCGAGGAGACAGGAAAGAGATCGCCTTGCATCGGACCAAAACAATAACCGCCAGCCTCTTAATTCATGCAGTTGCGCCGCGGGTAGGTCATCCAGCTGCCGTACCACGGGCAGTACATACACTTGTCAGTAGTTTTTTTAACCATCAAAAAGGAGAATTTCCATGAGACTTTTAAATCGCTGGTCGATCCGGCTTGCCCTGATTGGGCTTGCTTTGGGCTTACTTCAGAGTTTCAAGGTGTTGGTGTTGCCGCATTTCATGATCGGCTTTGGCGTGCCCTTTGCGATTGTGTTGATGGCGTTTGGTTTGTTGATTGATTTTTCGATCGCCAAAAAAGGCGGATCCCAATGGCCCTTGCAAGACGGTCCTTTGCTGAGCAAATGGTCCATCCGACTGGGCTTGTTGGGCTTTGCTGCGGGCGCTGCGCAGCACATGTTGGCAGGCCCCATCCACCTGCCCTCCATGATTGGGTTCGGTATTCCTTATGCCATCGTGTTGGCGGGGCTGGGTATGCTGATTGATTTCTCAAAAAGCAAAAACCGTCAAACAACATGACTGCGTTGTTTGGGCACGACGGGGCCTGGTGAGCAGGGCCTGTGCAAAAGTGCGACCACCCTAGGTGTTGGCCTGACTGTACCAGGGTGTTTTTTTCTTTGGGCGGGCACACATCTGATGTGTGCCCGTGTCACCAAGCTGTTTAGCAAGGATAATGGCTTGCATCCACACCAATAACGCGATCCAGCCGATTAATTCATGTGCAGGGTATTCAAATGTCGCCAGATATAGCCAGAGAGTTTTCCCAGCAATTTCATTCGTTCGCTGCGGAGTTAAGCGCAGCAGACCTTCAAGCCTTCTTGGAAGCGGCCACGTTGGTTGACTTGCCTGCAGGCCGCAACCTCATTCGCGGAAGGATGCCCATTGATTCCGTCTACATGACGCTTTCTGGCACGTTCGAAATCCTTGCTGAAATCAACGGGACAGTGCTCAAAATCAACGAGGTGGGGCCAGGACAATGGCTTGGCGAAATATCCCTCCTCAGCGGCGACTCTCGGGCCACTGCCACGGTGTCAAGTTTGACGGCAGCGCGAGTGCTTCGCATCAAGCATCAGGCCTTGGAAGACATCATGAGCCAGGATGGAGAGCTTGTGGTGAGTCTGCTGAAGCATTTTGCATTGATGATGTCAGGGCGCTTGCATGATATGAATGACAAACTGTCAGCCCTGGCGAAAGGCAGCCGTTTGTCGGGTGCGCTGCCCGCAGTCAGTCTTGATCAAGACAAACACCTGAACGATTATTGGCCTGTTGCCAATCCTGCTTCGGCTTCTGCAGATCTGAAAGCCACCTTGCTCACGCTGCCAGGCATTGAGAATTTTTCGCCAAAAGACATCAACATTTTGGCCCGCAACGCCACTGTCACCTTGTACCCACCACGCCACGTCTTCACTTACCAGGGAGATCGCTGCAGTTCGATTTTCTTGGTCCTGGACGGTGCGGTTTTGATGCGTGGAAAAATGCCCCTCTCGGACACTGTAGAAGAGAAAATTCTGAACATTGGGGAATGGTTTTCATTGACCTCTCTGGTCCCCAACATGACCGCCTTTGAGACCGTCACAGCGCCTAAGCAGGTGTTGGTGGTCTCCATCACGCGTGATGACTTCAACCGGATATCAGAGGAGTCTTTGGCCGTGACGCGGTTTTTCCTCTTCATGCTGGTCAATGAACTTGCGCGCAAATTGCAAAGTACTTTCGCCAAGATGCAAGCCGCTTCGCCCTCAAATGCAGCTCTCCCAGTTCATCAGCTTGATTGGGTTTCGCTTTAGAAGGGTTGCTCCTTGTGGGTTGATCCTTGGGGGTTGATTGTTCAGCGCTCAGTCGCAGTAGATGCGAGTGGATACCCGCAAACGTTCAAGCGTTGACCTGTCTAAATGGATCAGCATCTGTGGTTGAACGATGAGCTTGAGTCTTTATTGGCCTGCGAATTCGAGTGAGGAGTGATGCAAAACAATGCGCAACTGTCCCTTGTGGTCCTTAACTCATCCCAAGTTTTGTCCACGGTGGTGACCTCACCATTTTTGTTGGTCAGTTTGACTTTGCCCATTGAATGGGCGTAATTGCCAAGCAACAAAACAGCAGAATCTGTCGCTTCACATTTCACCCAATCTTTCAATGCAAAGCCAGTGTCTTTGGGGAATGCAGGATCACCCCCTGCAAAATAGTCCACAGCACCGCTGCGGGTGGTTCTGAATGTTTGCGGATTCACAGTCAGGGGGGCTGGGTAAACTTGGTGCACTGTTTCAAGACCCAAACGATTTCGCCCAGTACCCACATGTCGACCTATGAAAATTGATCTGCGCTTGACCTTTCACTATGGGTTGACCATATTTTTAAGTGCTTTCTTGCTGTTCCAGGTGCAGCCATTGATCGGCAAGATGATATTGCCTTGGTTCGGTGGCTCAGCAGCCGTTTGGACAACTTGCATGTTGTTTTTTCAATCTGTCTTGCTGCTGGGTTATTTTTACTCTCACGGGTTGGTGCGCTACTTGAGCCCTTCGCGCCAAAGTTTGGTGCATGGCAGTTTGCTATTGATCAGTTTGCTGCTCATCCCCATCAGCCCAAGTTTGGACTGGAAGCCCGTGGGGGCAGAGAATCCCACCTTGCAAATTCTCGGTTTGTTGACTGTCTCTATCGGCTTGCCTTACTTTGTGCTGTCCACCACGGGACCCCTGCTTCAGGCTTGGTTTGCAAGAGAGCGTTCGGGGCTGGTCCCCTATCGGTTGTTTGCCCTGTCCAACTTTGGCTCCATGCTGGCCTTGGTGGCCTACCCCGTCGCGATAGAACCGATCTTCCCAACCCTTTGGCAGTCCTATCTTTGGTCGGGCTTGTATGTCGGCTTTGCGGGTGCCTGCGCGCTCTTGGCCTGGCGAGGTCGCCAAGGCGCTTGTAGCGTCCAGTCAGCCCAGCAAGATGGCCTTGCGCCGCGCTGGACAGACAAAGCACTGTGGGCTGCCTTGGCAGCATGCCCCTCTATTTTGATGGTGGCCGACACCAGTTACCTCACCGCCAATATTGCACCGATTCCCATGATTTGGGTTGCACCTTTGGCTCTGTATTTGCTCTCGTTTATTTTGTGCTTTGAGGGCAGTGGCTGGTACCAGCGCCAAGTTTTTCTTCCCTTGCTGGTGCTTGGCTTGGGCGTACTGGCCTATCTGCCAACACTGGCGATTGACAAACTTCCGTTCTTACTGTCACTGAGCATCAACCTGACGGCATTCTTTGCCGTCTGTATGGTTTGCCATGGTGAGCTTGCACGCTTACAGCCTCACCCCAAACACCTGACCGGTTACTACTTGATGCTGGCGGTCGGCGGGGTGGCGGGGGGATTTTTTGTCGGTGTCATTGCCCCTTATTGGTTCAATAGCGACTACGAATTGTCCATAGGCATTGTGCTCACTGGATTGGTTGCCGCCCTTGCGATCATTCCAAAAAAGAATTTTTCACGCCCAGTGTGGCGCTGGGTGTCGATTGCTTTTTCGGTAGAAGTATTGCTGGCACTGACCGCGATTCGTGTCAACGACCATCGGAACAAAATCAATGGCGCTGACGTGACGGCGCGTAATTTTTACGGCACCTTGCGAGTCTTCAGCGACGCACAGGAAGGGCACCGCTCCATGCTTCATGGACAAATCATCCATGGGCTGCAAAACACTGCGCCAGACAAGCTGGATCTGCCCACCACCTATTACAGTCCAGAGGGCGGCGCAGGCAAAACACTGCAAATAAAAGCTGAACAGGGGCCGCTTCGCGTGGGTGTCATCGGCCTGGGTGTGGGCACTTTGGTGAGCTATGGGCGTCAGGGCGATGACTTCAGGATTTACGAAATTGACCCGCTGGTGGTTGAGATTGCCCACAATCATTTCAGCTTTCTCTCGCGGACGACAGCGACCACCGAAATTGTTCTGGGAGATGCACGCTTGCAATTAGAAAAAGAAATTGATCAGCGCTTCGACGTTCTGGTGCTAGATGCCTTTTCGGGCGACTCTGTGCCCATTCATCTGCTGACACTCGAGGCGTTTGCCCAGTACTTCAGGCACCTTAAGCCTGACGGCACTTTGGCGGTGCACATTTCCAACCGATTTTTGAACTTGGAACCTGTCGTCAAGACGGCGGCTGACCACTTTAAAAAGGATGCTCGCCTGGTGAATTCGGAGAGTATTTCAGAGAAATCGGTCTTCCCTTCGAGTTGGGTGCTGATCAGCAGTGACCCTGCTTTTTTCAAAGACCCAAGGCTTAGCAGTGCTGCAAAGATCGAACATCCGAGCAAGTTTCAAACATGGAAAGACGACTACAGCAGCATCTTTTCCATCCTGAAATAGAGGGCGAGACACACGGTACCTCGGCCCAGCGACGTCTGTGGCATGTTCGGCCGCGACGAGTTGTACAGCGGCAGAGGCACCCGACACTTTGTGTTGACTAAATAAGTCGGTGAGATTCAACCAATGTGTTTATGCTGTCAAGAACCCCGAAAGGAAGTTCAATGTCAAACCCAGGTCAGTGCCCAGTAATGCACGGCGGCAACACCGCCACAGGTCACTCCAACATGGCGTGGTGGCCCAAAGCCCTCAACCTCGATATCTTGCATCAGCACGATACCAAGACCAACCCCATGGGGCAGAGCTTCAACTACCGCGACGAAGTCAAAAAATTAGACGTCAAAGCGTTGAAAAAAGATTTGACAGCCTTCATGACCGACAGCCAAGACTGGTGGCCTGCTGACTGGGGTCACTACGGTGGCTTGATGGTTCGTATGGCTTGGCACGCTGCGGGCTCATACCGCGTGGCCGATGGTCGTGGCGGTGGTGGCACAGGCAACCAGCGCTTTGCACCCCTGAACTCTTGGCCAGACAACGTCAACCTCGACAAAGCACGCCGATTGTTGTGGCCCATCAAAAAGAAGTACGGCAACCGCCTCAGCTGGGCCGACCTGATCATCTTGGCAGGCAATGTGGCTTATGAATCGATGGGCTTGAAAACCTATGGTTTTGCCTTTGGCCGCGAAGACATTTGGCACCCCGAGCAAGACGTGTATTGGGGCTCTGAAAAAGAATGGTTGGCCTCTAACCGTTACGAGGGCGACAACCGCGAACAATTAGAAAACCCCTTGGCCGCCGTCGAAATGGGTTTGATCTATGTGAACCCCGAAGGCGTCCACGGCCAGCCCGACCCCCTGAAAACTGCACAAGATGTGCGCGTCACCTTTGCCCGCATGGCCATGGATGACGAAGAAACTGTGGCCCTCACCGCAGGCGGCCACACCGTGGGCAAATGTCACGGCAATGGCAAGCCTCAAAACTTAGGCCCAGAACCTGAAGGTGCGGATGTGGTCGAGCAAGGCTTGGGTTGGATGAACCACACCAGCCGCGGCGTGGGTCGCAACACCATGTCCAGCGGCATCGAAGGCGCGTGGACCACCAACCCCACCCAGTGGGACAACGGTTACTTCTACCTCTTGTTCACCTACGACTGGGAGCTCAAAAAGAGCCCAGCTGGCGCGTGGCAGTGGGAGCCCATCAACATCAAGGAAGAAGACAAACCTGCCGATGTGGAAGACCCCAGCATTCGCTCCAACCCCATCATGACCGACGCTGACATGGCGATGAAGATGGATCCCGAGTACCGCAAGATCTCGGAGCGCTTCTACAAAGACCCAGACTACTTCTCCCAAGTCTTTGTGCGCGCCTGGTTCAAACTCACCCACCGCGACATGGGACCGAAGGTGCGCTACATGGGTCCAGAAGTGCCGCAAGAAGACCTCATCTGGCAAGACCCCATTCCTGCTGGCACATCCAACTACGACGTGGCGGTTGTCAAAGCCAAAATCGCCGCCAGTGGTTTGAGTGTGAGTGACATGGTCACCACCGCTTGGGACAGCGCTCGCACCTACCGAGGCTCTGACATGCGTGGCGGCGCCAACGGTGCACGCATTCGCTTGGCTCCTCAAAAAGATTGGGAAGGCAACGAACCCGCACGTTTGGGCCAAGTGCTTCAGGTCTTGGAAGGTATTGGCAAAGACAGCGGCGCCAGCGTGGCCGATGTGATTGTGTTGGCCGGCAATGTGGGCTTGGAAAAAGCCATTCATGCCACAGGCTTCAACGTGGCTGTGCCGTTCATGCCAGGGCGTGGTGATGCCACACAAGACATGACAGACGCTGAATCATTTGCTGTACTCGAGCCCATCCATGATGGCTTTCGCAACTGGGTCAAAAACATCTACGTGGTCAGCCCCGAAGAGCTCTTGCTTGACCGCGCACAACTCATGGGCCTCACCGCGCACGAGATGACAGCATTGGTTGGTGGCATGCGCGTCTTGGGTACCAATCACGGCGGCTCCAAGCATGGTGTGTTCACCGACCGTGTGGGTGTGTTGACCAACGACTTTTTTGTGCACCTCACCGACATGGCGTATGAGTGGAAGCCGACTGGCCGCAACGCCTACGACATCTGTGATCGCAAAACAGGTCAAGCCAAGTGGACGGCTTCGCGCGTGGATTTGGTCTTTGGCTCTAACGCCATCTTGCGTGCCTATGCTGAGGTGTATGCGCAAGATGACAACCAAGAAAAGTTCATCACAGACTTTGTGGCGGTTTGGACCAAGGTGATGAACGCAGACCGATTTGATCTGCACTGACCCTCGCTAGGAATGGGCCATTTGGACTCTGATGCGGAGGGTTTAACCGTAGACGTCAGACCTGATCTTGCCCCTAGGGGCAGGATCAGTTCTGAGGTGGATGCTCTCAAGGTCGGTTTTTCATTTCACTCGCCACCGCCTCGGCCAGATAAAGCACCGCCATGAAGAATTTGGAATGACTATTGGATTGCAGCAGGTGCCAGTGCTCTTGTGATGGAGGCCTCGCCTCGGCCATGAATTGCTGGGTCATATTTTGAAACAGTGTCTTTGCGAGCGGTTACCAACAGTTGGTTGGTAATTTGACTGGGATCGGCCTTGGAAAACTTGCTAGACAAAATGGCCGCATAGCCGCTCACGATGGGTGCTGCGAAAGAGGTACCGTAAAGTCCGGTTTTATGACCTTCAACACCCACCACCAAAAATTGGTTTTGAACCGTCGTGCTGCTACCCGCCACATTGGAATATTTGGCCATGGTAGCAAGTGCCGAAGGGGACCCATTGTTGTCAAGTGCGCCCACAAATATGGCTGATTTCGCGCCAATGAGGCTCTTGTTGAGGTAGTCCACTTCGCCATACTTATCAGGTTGGCCCACTGCAGCACCGAATTCGTTGCCTGCGGCTTTTGAAACAACGGCTTGACCTTTAAAAGCATAATCAATGATTGAGGATTCTTGACGCGACCATTGGATGGCGCTTTTGCCAGCACGATCCATGATTCCGTAGCTAAGATTAAGCACATTGAAGCCAGTTGCAAGCGACACCTTTGTGTCCTTCATAAAGTCATGGGAGCGCATCGTTGCCTGTGGGGCGATGAGATTGGCCTGAAGCCGAGTCCACTGGCCATGATGGAGCAACCGATTTTTGCCATTGAACTTGCCATAAGAGAGATCATTGCTTTGAAAGTCGTCCACCGATTTGATGGTGACGCCCAAACCTTGATAGCCTTGACTCCAAGCTGCGCCAACTTCTTGGCTCATCCATGATTGGACTGCGGGTTGCGCCAACACTTGGCCGGTTGCCAGCAAAGCTGCGGCTAATGTGAATGTGATGCGTACTGTTTTCATTGGTCATCCTTCTTTCTTAGGTTTCAAAAATTCCTCACGTACCGTAAGCTAATCATCAAACGGTCACGTGGGGCCTCATTCAATAGGTACTTTAGGGTTTCTTCTGGGGATAGATTAGTTGCTGCAAGACGGCAATTGACAGTCTGCATGCCCCCGATGTCCCCAAAATCAGCTAGACAGGTTTTTTCTTTGAGTCGCCCCCCCAATCGAGTGGTCGCCCTGAGTGACCAAGCGCTTTCATTGCTCAAGGGCTGCTCAAATAAAAAGCCAAGTTGTAGACTGGTAGCGATGCGGTATTTGGGCCCACGTTCACCCGTGCCCCCTCCCCAAATCAAACCTAATTGAGGATTTATTTGGGTTAGCCATGTCATTTGAAGCTCTGGCCAATCCGTTTTGTACCAGTGGCTAAAACGCACCAATTCACCGTTGGACAGATTAAATTGTTGGCTTCGAAGCCCGCTCACTTCACGGGACAATGCTGAGCTTTGCTGCACGCCAATCAAATGCGTTGTTTGTGCCGACGGGGACACGAATCCCTTTAAGCCTTGATCTGGCAAACCATGGGCATTCACAAGTCCGACCATACTTTGGCAACAGGCAAACAAGACTGCCGCTGTGCAAGAGTTGATGTGTTGTTTCATGCTTTAAATTAAATCGCACTTCAACACGCTTATCCATAGGGCGCTCATGTTTTCTGCGCCCCAATGTGTGCAGTAATACCACTTTTGGCAAAAATATCGACTTACCCAGCAGCGCAACGTGCTTCCCGCATGGCCTGTGCCTGCCCATGGTGCGTGCTGTGAGGCGTCATTTGACCAATGCCTGTTGGCGGTACTGGCCAGTGGCGCACTTACACGTCAGATGCACTTTTATTGATTGAAAACTGGTCTAGGATAAAAATTTTGCGCTTTTCAAGTCGGATACAGCCACGCAACTGTAAATCCTTGATGACCCGGCTAACCATCTCACGCGACGCACCAATTATTCGGGCAATTTCCTGCTTTGATGGGGGTTTTAGCACGACTGAAGTACCGTTCACTACCTCAGATTCTTCCATCAGCAGACGGGCAACACGGCCGTAAACATCGATCAACGCCAAACTTTCAATTTTGCGATCTGCAGCACGCAAACGCTTGACGAGATTGTTAACAATGACCATCGCTAATTCGAAGTTTTGCTG
>Ga0070374_10000913_pt1 | contig 12476 bp, 7 predicted proteins | sample LauGreSuBDMM15SN_2_FD_66374 | JGI IMG/M metagenome (GOLD analysis project Ga0070374, IMG submission 66374) | Freshwater lake microbial communities from Lake Michigan, USA - Su13.BD.MM15.SN (version 4) (version 4) | ecosystem: Environmental > Aquatic > Freshwater > Lake | place: Lake Michigan...
ATCGGACTAAGCGCGGGTTTATGAATTTTATGAGTTTTGCGAAATTTGTTACTCTTGAGTTTACGATAACTCATAGAACGCGCGTGATAAATTTTGGCGCGCGTATTATGGCTACGAATGCGTTCTTCGTTTTCTTTACTTTCCTTGGTCAAACTCGTATCGATTTGTTTTATTTTTTTATCTAATAATTGAAGAGATCTTACACGTAATGCGCCCTCGTGACTTGACGCACCGACTAAAATAGCTTTTAGCTCGATGTTTTGTTTTGGTGTCACTGTCGATTTCAGACGCTCGATATTATTTACATAAGGCGTTAATTCGCCCTTTTTTTGTAGAGTTTTATACTCGTTTTTAACTTCTCGTTCGTCCATGTATACATATTATGTATACAATAAAATCAACTATATAAAACACTTGATCAATTATTATCCAAGATAATTAATCAAAAAAAATATGCAAAAAATGAGCGACGAACAGTTCGCTGTATACGAGGCAATAAAAGCCGGTAAAAACGTTGTAGTGGATGCTTGCGCGGGGTCCGGTAAGTCTACTACGATTTTATCGATCGCGAAAGCGTTACCTGGTAAAAACATCCGACAATTTACCTATAATTCCATGTTACGACATGAAGTCAAGGAGAAAATACGCGAACTCCAGTTATCGAATATCCAAGTTCATACGTATCATAGTTTTGCAGTCAAATATTACTCGTCGATTGCGCATACGGATACGGGAATTCGCCAAATTATTCTGAAGGATTTGGCACCAAGATCAACCATACCGAAAATCGACCTTTTGGTATTGGACGAAAGTCAAGATATGACATTTTTGTATTTCCAGTTGATTACCAAGATGTCTCGGGATCAAAATAGCGATTTTCAACTCTTGGTTCTTGGAGATTATATGCAGGGTCTCTATGAATTCAAAGGCGCGGATATCCGATTTTTGACTCAGGCGGACAAAATATGGTCACTACTACCCTTCTTGAAAACCCCGGATTTCGAAAAGCGCACGCTACAAATGTCCTATCGAATTACACATCCGATGGCGAAGTTTGTGAACCGGGATATGCTTGGAGAAGAAAGGTTAAAAGCATGCCGGGATGGAGCGCCGGTCGTATATATCCGTCGTCCAAGGTATCAAATCGAACAAATCGTGGTTTATCAGATCCGTCGATTATTAAATGAGGGAGAAAGTCCGAGTGATTTTTTCGTTTTGGGAGCGTCCGTGAAGGGCGCGAATAGTAATATTCGGCATATGGAGAATACGCTGACGGAACACGGTATTCCATGTCATGTTCCGATGTTTGAAACTGACGCTGTTGACGAACGCGTCATCGATGGTAAGGTGGTGTTTTCCACGTTTCATACGGTGAAAGGTAGGCAACGTAAATATGTGTTTGTAGTAGGATTTGACCAAGGCTATTTTTATAATGCGCGGGATTTACCCAAAGATCGGTGTCCGAATACGCTTTATGTCGGGACAACACGCGCGACACACGGTCTTTATCTCTTGGAAAACGATAGCTCGAGACCGCTGGAATTCCTGAAACATACGCATCATGAAATGAAACAGTCGGAATATATCGATTTTAAGGGGATGCCGCAGACAATCTTTCACGCGTGGGATTCACAAACCGATATGCAATCCATAGTAACAATTCCGACGTATTATGTGACGCCCACGGATTTGATTAAATTCGTTTCGGAGCAAGTATTAGATACTATAACCCCCACCTTGGACAAGATCTTTATTGTAGAACAGGCAACGACCCCTGAATCGGAGATTGATATCCCGAAAATAGTACAAACGGCGGGGGGGTTATACGAAGACGTAAGTGATTTGAATGGAATCGCTATTCCGAGTATGTATTACGACGCTATTTCCAAGAATTCGAACCAACAAGTCGGCGCGAATGTATTGAAACAAATGATCCAATCTTTGATACAAGAGATGAAACCTGCACAGCATCAGTTTTTGAAACGCGCGTTCGCCGAGTTACCCGAAGAATGCACGAGTCCCGCGGACTATTTATATTTGGCGAATATTTACGTGGCTTTCCAAGAACGGTTGTATTTTAAACTGAAGCAAATCGACCGATCTGAATATGGATGGTTGACCAAAGAAATGGTAGAAAAATGCATGGATTGTTTGTCAAAGAACTTGGAACAAACGGTAAGCGAAACGACGGTAAGCGAATCAACAAAACCAGTAGAAATAGAGCGTTCTATAATACATCATTCCCAAGACTTGGAACACGCGCCCATCGACGCAGCATTATTTCCTTATTTCGGAAATGAAACAAAGTTCAGATTTAGTGCGAGATGCGATTTGATAACCGAAGATACACTCTGGGAAATCAAATGTACAAGTCAGATTTCGATGGATCATAAGATGCAGGTAGTAATATACGCTTGGTTATGGCGCGTATTATTTGGAGACCAAGAAAAAAGCGTCCGAATACTGAATATTCGAACGGGAGAACGAATGCGAATGGACGCGACAACCGACGATCTTACCAAAATAATAACGGTTCTATTAAAAGGTAAATACGGGAAGACGAAAACCTTGGAAACTCCCGAGTTTATATCATCATGCAGGGAGTATATTATCGCAGATACCCTGTTTTGTGAAGCAAATGTATTAGTTTAAAATGAAAAAATGTAAAGGTCTTTAAATATGCAAAGATGTAAATTATTTCAAACTCACAATTCTAAGATAGTATGGAACGTTATTTTCATCTTTATACAATAACTTGAAATAACCAATTCTTTCGAATTCAAATATAACACCGTCGCCACATTCCAATACATAGCTTTCAATAAATCCATCGTGCACCGTTTTAAGCAGTGGGTTTTCGTTATCTAAGAATACAAATTTCGCAGGAACTGCGTGTTTTATAGAAAGCCAATGAATGGTCGATTTAACCGATTTGTCTTTTTTCAAATTACACGCAGTTACGTGGACAATATTATCCATATTGGTTTCATATTTCACAATGTCAAAGAATTTCAACCTGACCATTTTGTTTTTTGGCGATAAACGATAATAATCATCATCGTGTTCCATTTTAAAGTCGTCATTTTCAATATAGATTTCGCTGCTGATTGTTGTAGTATGATTATATTCAGGTTTGCCCGGGATGTGTGGATGATCGCAAATTTTGTCTTCATTCAAATTTGTAATAACACATTTAATCGGGTTTATTACGGCAAAACATCTAATTGCGGTGGGGTTATAGTGATTAATTAACATATGATATATAAGTTTCATGGATACAACTGTTTTCACTTTGCCCAGCCCTGAGCATTTTGCAATGGATTTTATTATTTCGGGTGTATATCCTCGATTTCGCATACCTCTTACGGTAAGTAATGATGGATCATCGTAACCAGAGACCGAACGTTCGTCAATTAGTTTTTTAATATTTCGTTTTGATAGAGTATTGTTCTCAATCGTGAGTTTTCCAAACTCATGCACGTTCGCCGGTGACAAGTTATAACCCAATGTAATTAATGTTGTTATAGACCAGTAATATAGATCACGGCGAATATAGAACTCGTCCGTGCAATATGATGTTGTAATATTTTCAAGAGCGTCTACTATTCCGTGGCTATAATCATAGGATGGATATATACACCAAGTTTCGCCAGTTTTGAAATGCGGTGTAAAATTTATTCTATAAGCAATCGGGTCTCTCAAAGTATGGTTAACATTCAACATATCTATTTTTAAACGGAGAACGGCTTCACCTGGTGTGTATCTTTTATTTTTCATGTTTTCAAATTCCGTCAAATGGACATCTGGTGGTAAAGATCTATATTTATTTTCAATACCAGAATGCCTTTCTTCTTTAATTGCGTCGGGTTCAGAGAAATCGACATACGCATATCCATTTTTAATCAAAACGCGCGCAAACTCAAATAACTTATCAAAGTAATCTGACGTATATGTCACCGAACCGGGTTCATAACCAAGCCATTTCATGTCACTTATTATTTCGTTTACGAAAAGTTCGCTTTCGTTGGACGGATTTGTGTCATCTAATCTCAAATGACACAAATTTCCTTCTTCGTAATTTATCAACAAAGATTTACAATGACCAATATGAAGAAAGCCGTTTGGTTCTGGAGGGAAACGCGTAATTGTCGTCATTGTTGGGGCTAATTATGATTTACATGATTTTAGAAAAAAACGTTTCAATTTTTCATTTCAAATACCGATTAATGATGAAACTTAATGACATATGGTTCAACACCTCTTGGTAGGTAAAGGGGGAAATCTAAGGCTTCCCTTTTTGGTGCATAAAACAATGAATACTATTTTTCTTGGGTTTTCGTTGACACGCACACCCGTTTTCCAAGGCAGCTCCACATAGATAAACGTATTGATGACCTACACGACGTTTGTTTGCGTGCCAAGCTGCGCTAGCTCCGTCGAAATCAATATTGACTTCATAGAGGGGTTTAACTGCATCTGGATCGCAACTTTTACTACGTGTTAGCATGGTTTTGATTTATTTCATGTCGATCAGATGATAAAAGATTTCAATTTTTTACAAGGAATAAAAAGTAAATAACATTGACAGATTTAAGATTTGTGAATTATGAAAAAGGAATCCTATGGTTTCAAGTCCAATAAATATTTATACTTACGGCGAATCAACTGTTCCAAGGTTTCGACGTTAATGACGTTATCGCGCTTCAATAAGTCGACGACTTCCAAGATGAAATCCTTGGAATTCTCGATAATAAACCGTGATCGGTCATACGCAGTATGAATCAATTCGGATACTTCAATATCAATAAGTTCCTTGTATTTCTCACTCCCACTGGGATAAATCAACTGTTTTCCCATACCGTAATACACGACCATCTTTTCGGCGAGTTTCAGCGCTTCTTCGAAATCATTGATGGCACCGGTAGTAACCGAGACGTTATAAAACACTTCTTCTGCGATACGTCCGCCGAGTAAGATCATCAAATGTTCGGATAACGACTCGCGGGTATAGAGGGGCGTAGTAGTGGGTTCAAAAACCGTATAAGCTGGGCTTTTGGGGGCGGATAAATTAATGACAATTTTGGTCATCCGAGCATGATGCTGTGATAAAAGCCCGACGATGGCGTGTCCGAGCTCATGAATCGCGATATGGTCAATCATATCACTCGTAAATTGGTGTTCAATGGGCTGCCAACCGACCATCATCTTATTCATAATGAGGTCAATATCATCCGAGGATACGATTTCGCGATCACAACGAAGGGCGTTAATCATGGCTTCGTTCATCAAGTTCTCGATTTGAGCACCGGAAAGCCCTGCGGTCATATCGACTAGGTTCGAAATCGAAATTTTGGCGCAATACGGCTTACCACGGGTATGAATACGGAGAATCGCCTCGCGCGTCTTGGAATCCGGGTTACCAATATATATGCGTTTATCAATACGACCGGGTCTCAGAAGAGCTGGGTCCAACAAGTCCGCGCGATTGGTCGCTCCGATGACGAAAATCCCGGAATTATTCTTGAATCCGTCCATGGCAATCAAGAGTTCGTTCAGAGTATTATCGCGTTCGGCGCCGGAGGATTCGCCTGTTCCTGATCGTGCGCGACCCACAGCGTCGATTTCGTCAATAAAGATAATCACCGGGGCATTTTTCTTAGCTAATTCAAAGAGCTCACGAACGCGCGACGATCCGACGCCGACATACATCTCTTGGAACTGGGAACCGGAAACGGGAATAAATGGAATACCGGCTTCTCCAGCTAGCGCCTTCGCTATCATCGTCTTACCATTCCCCGGGGGACCCTCAAAAATAATACCTCTAGGAATTCGCACATTGAATCGCGTATACTTGGTATGATTAGAAAGAATATCGATGCACTGAGCGAGTTCGGCTTTCACGTTTTCATAACCACCGACGTCTGCAAAACGGTAAGGGAATTTGGTAATAACTTCGAAATTATCGGATTTCTTGGACGCGGAGCTACTTATACCCCGACGTTTAGCAAAATTTTCGAACGTGTCTTCGTCATCAGAATTGTCATCGTTTTGATTAAATGGACTAGCGAACGCTCTTATTCCATTGGGACCAATAATGATGCGTAGCCCGGGAGATTGTTTCGCGAGAGTAGAATTTAGATTCCATGTCTCGTTTAGCGCGTTCAAAAAATCCCTGGCATTTTCACCAATTCCGAGGATCTCTTCGTTTTGGATAGTTGTGTTCTGTGAATTTAGGCGTTTTAGATAGTTTTCATAATAGATGGGAGAATGCGGGTACTTTTTATAGTTTAGGGATAATTCGATATGTGCAAGTTTGGGTCGAATGAAATAAGAGGTCGCGAATGCGGCGATAAGATGCAGTAACAACAGCTTCATTTCGGTATGTATGTGGTATTAACAAATATGGTTTATATTCATTTAAGGAAATATAGTTAATGTGCGTTGGAATTTTCAAGGTTTAGATTTAATTAAAAGATTTGTGAGTTTTTTTTTACAGTTGTATTATATAAATGTCGAACGTGACATTGCCTAGCAACTTTTTTCAACCCAGCTCTCTACAAACGAATGCGGAAATCGATTTAAACAATACCGCCATTAAGACAGTTTGTAACTACGTATGCTCAACTGAGGTAAAACTGCTCGCAGGAGAATATTTGCGGGGTGAAACTCCTATTAATACTTTCAGCTTTGGCGATATGAGAGGTTTTATCGACGCCTTCGGCTTGTCGGTGGTGTTCGCAAACACGGTGAACTCGAAAGACCCTACGGTTCGAGCGCTTTTCTCGTCCTACGTGGGTCGGACCACATATGTTGCGCCGGTGGCGGAATCGACGGGGGTGACGGCAGTCGCGCGCCAAGATACACTTCAGACCTTCATCGTACGGTCAATCAGTCCAGCCTATGTTTCTCTTAATCGTGACGTGTTGGCACAGTTACAATCCTTGCAAAGACTTATATACAATGATGCTAACGAGACGAGTCTAAATAATGCCGTAAAGCTTTTTCCCACGATTGGAGATATTGCTGCCGCTTGCAGCTTGTCAAACGGAAACGAGAACACCACGGCTACTTTAACGGCGTTTACAGGTCCTTCAACTTGGGGTGTTGGAAGAAATTATCCTAATTTATCTGTTCCATTTGCAACCGCCGTGGACGCTGTATCTAGCTTCACACTTGTTTTAAAAGGAGTCAATGCCGAAAACAATTTCACCGCCGGTACGTCGTGGATTACCGTAGGACAAATGACAGGAGTTACGGGAAAAACTGCAGCACAACTTCTTGAATTGTACAACGGTTTCGTTGGAACGAGCGCGGTTTCAATTAATGTTGCCCACCCCGTTGGAATGAGCACATACATGAACGAGAAGACTCTTGTCGAATACTACAGCCCTTCATATTATGGAGCGCGCCAAGAACTAAGACGCGGATATGGACAGACTCCTGATGGTACTTTCCAGCCTGGATTCGCATTCGATGCCGTACTTGCCGCATACACCAGTACTGCGAATAGGGATACGAACACGACAGGCATGCCCGCGGGCAGCTCGCAGCAGACTGGCATTCCGAATACAGGCTTCACGCCGCCCACCACAAACACTGCTCAATCTGGTTATTATAATTTTATTGCGTATTGTCAGCAGGCAGGCATACCTTTTACAACTGTTCAGGGATTTGGAAATGGAAGCGCGTCGGCGAGTTACATACAGAATGGCGGAATTGGCATAATCGAATATTTGCGCAGCCCCACCTCCTCCGTCGCGGGAGCGGGCGGACCGAATGTTACCATAAGTTCTGCCATTATCAAGGATATTGATAATATCTATGGCAAAGCTATCAGCAACGCGCCATTTTCAGCCCGCGCGCAATTACTTCAAACTTCTAGCGCAACCGGACCATCCCTCACAATAGACGATTTGTTAAAAGTAGCCTTACCCACTGATGGGTTAGCCGCAATTGCTGGATATATTGGAAGCGCCAGAAACAACAACAACGGCACCCAAACTCGCATAGTAACCGGTGTTCAAGATTTGGCGAGAAAGGCGTTGACACGTAACTCAGCTCCCGTAATAAATCCCATAACAGACGCTGCATTGGATTTATTAGCAGGCGTTGCAGCATTGATAGGTACAGGTGTTACTACTACTGGTTTCGGTTTCTTGACACCCACAAATATTGTAACCGCACCTCAATCTCTTCTTCCTGCTGTTACTTCAGGTACTGTGGCACCGGCGAAGATTCGCTTAGCTTCGTTCGGCGATTCGGTTGTAAAACAGGCGTTCGGATGGATTGCTACGGGCACCCAGACAACAGAACAGTTAACTGGACTTGTTGGCGCTGTTGGTAATGCTACTAGTGGTAACGCTTTTGATGCGGCTAATAAGTTCGCAACCACTGTGATCACCAACGCGAACGGATTTTCCCTACTTCCAGGGTCAGTCGTGGTGGCGATAGTGGCAAAGATCGCTGCTGATTCTGGTATACCCGCCTCGTCTGCAACTTTGGTGGCGTCGCTCATGACCGCCGATAGCAAAACAAAAGCGGCTTCAAATTTATTAGTTCTATTAGCACAGGAAACCGGGACACAAGCAGCGGCTGTAACCACTATATTATCTTTACCCGCATCGGAAGCCTCGGGGTGGAGCTATGGTTTATCTCCCACATATCTCATGCTTTATGGGATAGGTATATCGCCGACGGACGCCGCCGCCGTTATTAGTGACTTCGACACATCGCCTGTAACGCTTTTTAATCTCTCGAGTATCTCGGGGTGGACGACGCAGACTGGAACCAGACCCAATTTGTTCGCCAAGTATATCCCCGCCTTTTTTTCATTTTTAAACAAGAAGCCCGATGCAATATCCGCGGCGTACAAGAGCCAGACTACAGAGGCAGATGCGCGAACAGACATTGGTTCTGGTATCGCTCAATTAATCAACGCGGGAGGTGCTATTTCTGGCACCGCGGGTAGGAAATTGGACATACCTGCATTGATTACATTATTTGGAGGAAACTCACAATTTGCGAACAGCGTTATTACCGCACACCCGTTAGCGGTAGTGCCAGCCGGAATCTTCGCTGATTTAACTCCTGTTCTTCAGTCAATCGGAGTCGCTACATTAGCCGTCTCGTTTGGCGCAGGAAATGCATCAGCTGTCACTAGCTCTACTCCCGTAGGACAAATAATCATGTCAAACTGGGCACTTGCGTTTACTGATCCCGTTCATTTCCCTGCGCTGCAACAGGCTGGTTTTAGAATTAGCGATTTATTGTCATACACAAGAACAATGACACGGTACAGCGGCAATGCGTCGACACAAAGTTCAGGTTTCCCGACCGCCGCCTCTTCGACGTTATCGGTACTCGCATTTGACGTGCTTCATGAGAAATGCCTCGAGGCTTACGGCGTGACTGAAACGCAGGTACAGGCTATTGCCCTCGCGCAAGGCATTATCCTTTCTAAATAATCAATAAATATATTTGAAATATAGTATGAATAAAATATTTACGCAATCATAGATATAACCTCAGTTATTTACGTCTTTCATCATACTGAAATAACTAGATGCGTTCTTTTGAACGTATCCCCGACATATGGAGCAATTATAGTGTAAATATAAAAGGGAGCGTTTTAAATGTGCAAATGTGTAAATAGGGGGAATTAATATACTATAGTTTGTAATATAAGTTATGTTTTATAACTTATATTGTGGCTAATGTTACCAAATAATATATATTATTATAGTATAACAAGCAAAATGCCTGTAAAGGTATGTTATGGTGCGTCAATATTTAACGTAGACGTTACTACATCTCTGATTGAGGCATTCGGTTCAGGTGTATTTCATATTCCATCGGGGGATATAAATAGATACACTCTTTTTAGAGTAGATCCGGTTTACGGAATCGTAAAAAAAGTCTTTGTACACGACAAACACTCCCAGATTCATGAATTTGATGAAACATACGATATTTTTATAGACACAGAGACTGAAGAAATTTACACACAGGACAATGTTCCGAAAGAATTGGTTGAAAGAATTAACCGTTTACCTAGATCGGATATTATTCTTATACACGAGGGATTTCCGGCAAATATTGAATATAGATTGATTTCAAAATCATACGAATTAAAGAATAATACTTTAGTAATATTTTATGTAATGAAGAACGCCGCAGATTCATTAGTATTGCCCGAACGTATCCAGACCGATTCTGAGTTTTCTCGAAGCGGAAACTTCGATTCAATAACACCGTCCTATTTTTTACATGATTATGTCCGGGTTAGAACTTCGTTGTGGAATTCATATGACAAAACCAAGTTGAATTACGTTGTTCAAGGACATATAGAATTAGATATGCCTAAATCAGCAAACATTGTTTACGAAATAAATAAGCACTTTTCAAAAATTCTATCAAAAACTGAAGACGACTCGGAGACGACCGAATTTTGGGTGAAAATGGCTGGCGAAAACCGTCATTTGGCTGTCGAAGAACCCGCTTCCGAAGAACCCACCGAAGAGGAGCCTGCTATTGAAGAACCCGCCGAAGAGGAGCCTGCTGCCGAAGAGGAGCCTGCTGCCGAAGAACCTGTTGTAGAAGAACCCGCTTCCGAAGAGGAGCCTGCTGCCGAAGAACCCGTTGTGGAAGAACCCGTTGTGGAAGAACCCGTTGTTGAAGAACCTGTTGTGGAAGAACCTGTTGTGGAAGAACCTGTTGTGGAAGAACCCGTTGTAGAAGAACCCGTTGTGGAAGAACCTGTTGTGGAAGAACCTGTTGTGGTGAAAAACCCAAACGCAAAGCGCTATGTTCGTATCGACGGATACATGGTTTTATGTGACGAGTAAATATATCTTTATGGATTTTCATATTTCAAAACGCGTATAATACAATAATTATTATATTATACTCTTGGATATATAGCAGATGATCATTTATTTCCAACCTTTAATTTTTCTCCGGTTTTCTTGCATCCACGTTTATGTGCAGACAAACTCTGCTTACTAGGTGCAGTATACACATTACAAATATCGCATGTAAAACACCTCGCTTTAACGTATGCATATTTTGGTTCAAGGTATTTATCCAAGACTGGAAGCTGTAGATCGTCTATTTGACTAGTCATTCTTTTTTGAAAATCTTTAAGACACGTAATCATACCTTCCTTCTGAGAAATAAACTTCTGATATTCTTCATTAATTCCATCCAAGATATCCTTGGAAATAGTATTTTCATCTTCATCCATGTTCAAATCTTGGATCTTAGTGTATAAATTATCGACAATATCTACCGCGATTCGAATCTTATCTTGGTTATATTCGCAGCCTTGGATATATACCAAAACATTACCCTTATTAATGTCGATTTGAAAATTTTGTTTAAATGCGATTCCGGAGTATTGAGAAATAAAAATGCCACTCGTATTTTGGGTATCAATGTCGCGAATAAACTTGGCAATCTCATCTTTCGGAATATTATAATCATATTCCTTGTTTTCAAATAAAACACTGGGTTTATCAATGCGTTTCATAATGAAATCTCCCGAAGCCTTAGTTCCTGTTGTGTTTGTAACCTCGGCAGTTGGGTAAAGAGAATTGAGAATCGATCCGAGTTGTTGTTCTCCGTACTTTCCTTTGTTCGAAGATCCCTTGTATTTTCCAAGAAATTCGCCAAGTTCTTCGAAAACCTTGGTTTGATGAGATAAAGATTGCGCAGATGTATCTTTTAGAGTATCAATGTTCTTGGAAATACGGTCTTCGCTCGCCGAGAAAAAGGAGTAGAGTGGTTGTTGAATGTTCTGCATCATGGATTGATATTTGGTATCAAATGTTTTTATGAATTCGGTTAATGAACTCTCGCTATTCATAGATTTTGCTAGGTTCTTTGTGTCCTCCGAAATAAGAGAATGTAATTCCTTGAATTGGTCTTGGAAAACCCTAGCGTTTTTGTCTTGTGATCTTGGAATGATATCGTTCAGAAGGAGCGTAGTCTTATCGATCAGATGAGAACTGTTCTTATCAATGATAGAAGAAAGCTTTTCGCTCGATGTAAGAGTATTGTTTGTAACAATTTGCTTCACATCTTCGATATAGTCCTTTTTAATTGTCATGAGCTGAAGAGAAATGTTATCTGTTATACCAGATAAGCTATTTTTGAGTGAATCAATCGTGGACTTGTTATCTTTCATATACGCGAGGAGCTGTGAATTTATATTACCATTAGGATCGCTAGTCATGTTATTAAAAATCGACTGCATAAAACGTATCAGTAAAAGATTTGCTTTCTCAATATTGATATTCGGATTATCGTTATAGAAAGACCATATGTCTTTATTATTTATAATAATTTCGTATTCATCTTCCGAGTCAGACATTTTAATATAGTCTTTATATAACTATCTTTATATAGTTTTTTGATTTAAGTTTTTGTTAGGTTTGTTCACTTTTTGAACAAAGTGAGTAAAAACTTACTCACTTCTT
>Ga0070374_10000918_pt1 | contig 12444 bp, 10 predicted proteins | sample LauGreSuBDMM15SN_2_FD_66374 | JGI IMG/M metagenome (GOLD analysis project Ga0070374, IMG submission 66374) | Freshwater lake microbial communities from Lake Michigan, USA - Su13.BD.MM15.SN (version 4) (version 4) | ecosystem: Environmental > Aquatic > Freshwater > Lake | place: Lake Michigan...
TTCGGTATCCGTCTCTTGCGCATCAAAAATATCAAACATCAAATTGGCTAATGCGAGACTATATCGCTCAAGCGATTCAGATCGATGGGTTAGCCTTTGATGCGCTAACGTCGCGGCATGTGTTGTCTCTAAATTAGATTCACTCAACGTAGCCAAAATAACCATCGGCAGGCCCACAAGGCCGCCGATGGAGGCGGTGTCATGGCCCTCAGCACCGGCACACTTTTCAGGGGTGATGCCGCGCGCGTAATTTGCAAAAAAGTCACGATGAAATGACTCTGCATAAGTATCGTTATGACGGTCTGGTTCCGTCATGAAAGCGATGTACTCACTTAAAAAGTCTTTCTGGTCATAGTGGCCTTTTGCGTTGAGTGATCGCATCAGCACCCTTGAGCACAATAGGTTTAGTGTGTTATCTCCCGCTTGCATCCCTTGGTGGTAATGACGGTTTGCCGGACCCCAGTGGTGCTTTTTGCCTTTGAGAATTACATTTCCAACGATATCGCCGTCCTGATTGCCACGACCGGCTTTAGCGGTGTTTGCTAATGCCATGATTGAGTTGGGATGATGTTCCTTTGGCGCGTGGTAGTCTCGTATCATTTCAAAGTCCTGCCATAAGGCTGCGATGTTGTAATACCAATGCACCGGCATCGCTAGTGCATCACCAACAAACATCCCCCAGAGTGCACCGCGCATTCGATCGTGTTTGTTAAGTTGTTTGGTGTTCGTCATTAAGTCCCTATCTATGCCAACAATATTGTGTAAGGTTTTTATATGGCCTACTCACGCCCGATGAAGTTCAAACAAATCTTCAAATAATTACTGGTTGTGTTGTAATCTTCTGTTGTCTTATGAATTTCTTCTCAGCACAACAAATGGGGATTCAATCCTATGTCATTCAGAGTACGATTTTTTTCTTTATGTATAGTTTTATGTTTAGCCATACCATTCACCTCATCAGCGATGGCTGGCGACATTCCCGCGTCCATTAAAGCGGGATTACCATATGACCAGGCAAGAGCATCTTTGATTGCCGATGGATGGGCGCCGGTTGTAAACGCTAAAATTTTACGTAGCAGCCTTTATGCGCAAGAGATATTCGAACACGGATATGCCGAAGTTGTAGATTGCATATCAATGGAGCTTGATGCTTGCACGTTCCGTTACAGTAAAAATCACCGGGTAATTGAAATCAAAACCATCACAAGAACGCTTTTGGTCGACCGAGTGAGTTCTTTAAAGAAATAATCAAGTTGAGAGTTGAACTCGCAGACAGTATCAGTCAAATAGAGGCATCGAGCTGGGATGCCTTAACTGGTGGCATGCCATTATTAAGTCATGCGTTTTTGAGTGCACTTGAGGAATCAAACTCCATAGGCAATGGCACGGGTTGGCAATCTTGTCCCATGCTAGTTTTTGACGACCTGAAATTAGTGGGCGCCATGCCCTTGTATGTGAAAAACCACTCCTATGGCGAGTATGTTTTTGATTGGGCGTGGGCCGAAGCCTATCAAAAAAGTGGTTTAAATTACTATCCGAAGCTGATCTCAGCGATCCCCTTTAGCCCAATTACCAGCCAGCGTCTGCTCGTGTCCCCTGATCATCAATCATCAGAGATTCAATCGCTCATGGTTGAGGCGCTAGAAGAAATCATGCACAAGAACGAATTCTCGAGTGCGCACGTGCTTTTCCCCAATCCGAAATCAGCGGAAATACTCACACAATCAAGCTGGCTCCAACGTCATGGCGTTCAGTTTCAATGGCGCAACGAAGGCTTTAAAGATTTTGAGTCGTTTCTCACCCACCTAAAGCAAGAAAAACGAAAGAAGATTAGGCAAGAGCGCAAGAAGGTCGTGAATTCAGGCGTGATATGTTATCGCATCAAGGGCCAAGATATTACAGAGGCCCAATGGGACTTTTTTTACCAGTGCTATTGCAATACCTACCTAGCACATCGATCCACCCCCTACCTAACCAGAGTGTTTTTTAAGATCATCGCCCAGACGATGCCTGAGCACATTTTATTGGTGATGGCATATAAGGATGGAGCCCCCATCGCGAGCGCGCTCAATTTTTATGATCAGCATTCTCTTTACGGTCGCTATTGGGGTTGCTTAGAATACTTGCCAAATCTTCATTTTGAGCTATGTTATTACCAAGCACAGGAGTTTTGTATTGCTGAGAACATTCAGCACTTCGAGGGTGGTGCGCAAGGAGAGCATAAATTGGCGAGAGGATTTAAACCAAAGACCACCTGTTCGTTTCATAAAATTGCCCATCCCGAGTTTGCTAAAGCTATTCAGGGGTTCGTGATCAGAGAGGCGCAAGGGGTAGCTGAGTATACGAATGAGCTAGAGGATCGGGCGCCCTTTAAAAAGTGAGGTTCTGGATAATTGATCTGGGTGATGCCCAATAAAAAAGGAGGGACACTCTAAGCCCCTCCCTTTTTCTGTACTTCTCACTTAAATAAACTAAATATCTAAGTTGTTCACACCTAGCGCATTTTTTTCAATAAACGCCCGGCGTGGTTCAACCTGGTCTCCCATCAAGGTTGTGAAGATCTCGTCTGCGGCAATCGCGTCATCGATTTGTACTTTTAATAGACGGCGCACCTGTGGGTCCATGGTGGTTTCCCAAAGCTGCGATGGGTTCATCTCGCCTAAACCTTTATAACGCTGAACGTTGAGGCCGTGTTTAGCCTCTTCGAGTAGCCAATCGAGCGCTTCTTTGAAGGTTGAAACGGCTTGTGATTTCTCGCCGCGCCGGATGGTTGCACCAGCACCAAGTAAACCAGCAAGCATCACAGACACGCGGCTAATCTGACGGTAGTCACCACCGCCCAAGAAGTCTGTATCCACCACGCAGCACTGTAAATTACCGTGAACATATTTGTTGACTTCTAAGCGGTAAGTACCCGCTTCTTGATTAAACGCCACGATCACCTCTGAACCAATCGCACCCAAGATCGGGCGTAATTTTTCAGCAGCGTCGTTTGCGTTCTTTTCATCCGCTAGGCTAATCTCGCCCAGGTCTTGTAGGGCACGGAGCACGCTCTCATCATACAAAGATGAAATACGGCGAATCACGGCCTCAGTCAGTACCATTTGTTTTGCAATGGTCGCGAATGGCTCATCGGCAAGCGTTTCACCGCCTGTTTTTGTGAGTAGTGATGCGCCCTTCAATGCTGACTGCAACAAATACTCATCCAGCTCGTGCTGATCTTTTAGATAACGCTCATCGCGGCCCTGTTTCACTTTGTAGAGTGGTGGTTGCGCGATGTAGATGTGTCCACGCTCAACGAGCTCCGTCATCTGACGGTAGAAGAACGTTAGAAGCAGTGTTCGGATGTGGGCGCCGTCAACGTCCGCATCGGTCATGATGATGATGCGGTGATAGCGTAACTTATCGACACTGAAGTCTGCCTTACCGATGCCGGTGCCTAGCGCAGTGATGAGTGTTGCAATTTCTTGTGAGCCGAGGAGCTTATCAAAGCGCGCCTTCTCAACGTTCAGGATCTTACCTTTGAGCGGCAAAATCGCTTGGTTCTTACGATCACGCCCCTGTTTTGCTGAACCACCCGCTGAGTCACCCTCGACCAGGTAGATTTCACATTTGCTTGGGTCGCGCTCTTGGCAATCGGCTAGCTTACCTGGAAGACCCATGGTATCCATCACACCCTTACGGCGTGTCATTTCGCGCGCCTTACGGGCAGCATCTCGTGCGCGTGCCGCATCCACGATTTTGTTACAGATCACTTTTGCATCTATTGGGTTCTCAAGTAAAAACTCAGCAAGCTTGCTGGACACAACATCCTGCACCACAGGCTGAACTTCACCCGATACCAACTTATCTTTTGTTTGTGATGAGAACTTAGGCTCAGGTACCTTTACTGAAAGCACACAAGTTAAGCCCTCGCGCATGTCGTCACCAGCGGTTTCGATCTTTGCTTTTTTCGCTAACTCGTTTTGCTCAATGTAATTGTTGAGCGTACGGGTCATCGCGGTGCGCAGACCCGTTAAGTGGGTACCACCATCGCGCTGCGGGATGTTATTGGTGAAGCACTGCACCGTCTCACTGTAGGAGTCGTTCCACTGCATGGATACTTCAATCGTCATCCCGTCTTTTTCAGAGATCGCGTAAAACGGTTTTGGGTGAAGCACGGTCTTGCTGCGGTTCATATATTCAACAAACCCACGCACGCCGCCAGAGTAAGCGAAGTTTTCACTCTTATTGTGGCGCTGATCGATGAGCTCAATCTTCACGCCGTTATTCAAGAACGACAACTCACGTAAACGTTTTGCCAAGATATCAAAACTAAACTCAATCAAAGCAAAGGTATCAACGGATGGGAAGAAGTGAACCTCAGTGCCTGAACGCTCTGTCGTGCCCATTTCAGCCAGTGGCGCCTGTGGAACACCACGCGCAAACTCCATTTGGTAGACCTTGCCGTTTTTGTAGATCTTCAGTCTTAACCAATCCGATAGCGCATTCACAACCGATACACCCACACCGTGCAAACCACCAGAAACCTTATAAGAGTTTTGGTCAAACTTACCGCCCGCGTGAAGCTCGGTCATCACAATCTCAGCTGCGGAACGTTTAATCTCGTTCTTATCATCCTGCTTAATATCGACGGGGATACCACGACCATTGTCAGTCACACTGATCGAGTTGTCTGAGTGGATGGTGATCTTAATATCATCACAATGACCAGCAAGCGCTTCATCAATCGCGTTATCCACAACCTCAAACACCATGTGGTGCAAACCACTGCCATCTGATGTGTCGCCAATATACATCCCCGGGCGCTTGCGAACCGCGTCCAAACCCTCAAGGATGGTAATACTGGATGAATCGTATTCTGTTTGTTTTTGTGTCATTTTTTATCTTATGTTTAAGTTACGTTTTAATTTGTTTCACGTGGAACACTAGATACGCATTGGCATTACAACATATTTGTAATTATCATCATTGGGCACGGTGACCAAGCAACTACTGTTTGCATCTGCAAATGAGAATACAACTTCAGGGTTGGTGACATTATTTAAAACATCGATCAGGTAGGTCACATTAAAACCAATGTCTAATGCGTCCCCTGTGTAGTTCACTTCTAATTCTTCTTCCGCTTCTTCCTGCTCACTATTGGTACTAATCAGGCGTAGGCTATTTGAGCCGAGCACCATACGAATACCACGGTACTTTTCGTTAGAGAGGATTGAGGCGCGCTGCATCGCTAGCAGCACGGTCATTCTATCCACCGTGAAGCTGTTTTGATGGCCCACTGGGATCACGCGGGTGTAGTCAGGAAACTTACCGTCAATCACCTTGGTGATTAACTTGATGTCATTAAAGCTGAAATTGACTTGTGTGGTGGAAACCTCAATGGTGACCTCGTTATCACTGTCATCAAGCAATTTAATCAATTCAATAATTGTTTTTCTTGGGATGATGATATTTTGCTTATCATAAGATTTTGATAGCTCGGTTGAAGTAAAACTCAAGCGGTGGCCATCGGTCCCCACGATGTTTAAACGATTACCATCAATCTCAAACAACAAGCCGTTGAGGTAGTAGCGGATATCCTGCTGTGCCATTGCAAACTCAACTTGTTTAAACAGCGCTTTGAGTGTGTTTTGTTGAATCGTAATCGTTTCTGTGTCAGTGCCAACCGATTTAGTCATGACTGGATAATCAACCGCAGGCAATGTTTGTAGGTTGAACTTACTCTTACCTGCCTTAACAGCGACACGACTTTCTGTTGTTGCCATGTTGATTTCAGTGTTATCAGGCAATGCACGACAAATATCTAATAGCTTTTTCGCTGAGATCGTTGTTGCAAGCTCTGCACCAATTGGTGTGTTGATTGACAATGAGATCTGCATTTCCAAATCTGTTGCCGTTAATACCAACTGATCGCTCTTTGCTTCCAGGAGAAGATTAGAAAGTATCGGTAATGTATGCCGTCTTTCAACAATACTACTGACTGATGAAAGAGGTTTTAATAGTGTTTCGCGGTTTATTTTAATGTTCATGTTTTTAAAAACCTAATATATAAATATATTTAATAATAATAGTAATAGTTGAAAAATCTGTTGATATGTATTTTTTAGTAATTAAATTATTACATTACCTATCAATTACTTCATAGTAAAACACAATAAAATCCTGTGGATAGTTTGTTAACATTTTATACGTTTTACTTAAACAACGTTAGATACAATTTTCATCCACACCTTATCCACAACATAAGCACACTATTTTGAATCTAGTTTAAAACTGGTTTAAATCTGGTTAAAACTTTTATTAATCTCGAATGACTTGTACTAAAAACGCAATATCCCTAGCAATGGTTTGATCATTTTGTCGAAACTGCTCAACCTCATCACAAGCATGCATCACGGTGGTATGGTGACGACTTCCAAACGCCTCCCCAATCTCCGGGAAGCTATGATTCGTGAGTTCACGCGTTAATGCCATGGCAATCTGCCTTGGTCTTGCGAAGTTGCGTGTCCGCTTCTTGCTGTACATCTCAGCGACCTTAATTTTATAGTAATCCGCCACCGTCTTTTGGATGTACTCAATCGTAATCTGTCTGCCGCGCACTGCGATTAAATCTTTTAACGCTTCTTTTGTTAAGTTGACATCGATTTGATGGCCTGTAAATTTGGACATCGCCACAATACGATTTAATGCACCCTCTAACTCACGTACGCTCGATCTAATTTGTTTTGCCACAAAGAAAGCGACTTCTTCCGTGAGCGCGATGTTTGCCTCTTCAGCTTTTTTAAGCAAAATAGCCACACGCATTTCTAATTCTGGCGGCTCAACTGCCACCGTTAGACCCCAGCTAAAGCGTGTTCTTAGGCGCTCTTCCATATCCGCAATCTCTTTTGGATAGGTGTCGCAGGTGATGATGATTTGTTTTTTAGATTCAATCAGCGTGTTAAAGGCATAAAAAAACTCTTCTTGTGTGCGGGTCTTCTTCGCGAAGAATTGAATGTCATCAATGAGCAGCATATCGAGTGAGTGGTAAAGGCGCTTAAACTCATCGAATGCCTTATGCTCGTAGGCTTTTACCACATCCGACACATAGCGTTCAGCGTGCAAATATTTAATCTTTGCTTCAGGGCGTAGTTCTTTTAGGTGGTTACCGATCGCCTGTAACAAATGGGTTTTACCTAGCCCCACCCCGCCGTAAATAAAGAGCGGGTTGTAGCTATTGCCTGGGTTTTCAGCAATTTGAACGGCAGCGGCGCGGGCTAACTGGTTTGCCTTACCTGTCACAAGGTTGTTGAAGTTGAACGCAGGGTTTAAACCAGAGTGTTCGGAGAGGCTATGTTTTTTTGCGGGGTGCTCTTTTGGCGCGCTTTTATCGACCACTTTGGCGTTCGTTGTTGCCACTGCTTTGATTGGTGCTTTCTTTGTGTCACCATCAATCAAAGACTCGATGCTCTTGATGTTGTCGTCGGTGTGCTCATCCATCAGCACAACATCCACCGTGATGGGGTAGCTGAGGTTTTCTTTTGCGAAGTCGGTTACGCGAGATAAAAACTTATCCTTCACCCATTGCTGAACAAATCGATTTGGCGCGAACAAGGTCAATGATTGCTCATCAACCTTGAAGTGCAACGGCTTTATCCATGTATTAAATTGCTGCGCTGACAGTTCTTCTTGAAAACGTCCAAGGCAGGCGACCCAAAAATTGTTCATGACTTGCTAAAGACCTTAAGATTCCAAATGGATTTCATTAACTTATTGATTTATTAGTTTAATGTTAGATTTGGACTGAGTTTATTTGTTTGTATTATTGCCCCCATTCTAGCTAGTTTATTAAAACTTATCCACAGACGCAATACTTTAATTGTTTGCTGTTTTATAAGGGTTTGTCTGTAAAATATTGATTGACACGGTCATGGGTTTTGGGTTTTAATTACGCCCTTTGCATCAATTGCACCTAGAAGTCATCGGAGAAATATAATGAAACGCACCTATCAACCATCTAAAGTCCGTCGTGCACGCACACATGGTTTTTTAGTTCGCATGAAAACTCGTGGTGGTCGCGCAGTGATTGCTGCCCGTCGTGCTAAGGGCCGTGCTCGCTTAGCTGTATAACTTCCTTACCTGTTCACACGGTGTATCACTGTGTTGACGAATTAGGTAAGTATGAATTTTAAATTCCCAAGCGAATTAAGATTATTAAAAACGGATGATTTTTCATCCGTTTTTAATTTCCGCAAGCGTATGACAGGCGCAACGCTAGTTATCCATTATCGGAATAACCCCCATCTGCATGCCCGTCTTGGCATGGTGGTGAGTAAGAAGGTCGCTAAACTATCGGTTGACCGTAACTACATGCGCAGGGTGCTCCGAGAGCTGTTTAGGCGAAATAAAGCTAACGTCAGCAACTTAGATTTAGTTATTCGACCACAAAAGTCATTTAGCGCTAAAAATTACAATGAAATTGTCCAAGAGTTTGATATGCTAATCACTAAGCTGAAAAGCAGATCGCAAGCTTGATTGATTTTGAAATACAGAGAAAATATTGGCTAAAATTTTATTGTTTATGATTAGAGGTTATCAACGCTTACTCAGTCCTTTTTTCGGACAACAATGCCGATTTAGCCCAACCTGCTCCCGCTATGCTTATTTATCAATTGAAAAGTATGGTGCTGCGCGAGGCACTTTTTATACCGTGCGCCGATTGTTAAAATGCCATCCTTGGCATGCTGGTGGTCACGACCCTATCCCTTAATTAATACTTTAGTGCAAAGACGATAATAAATATGGACGTTAAAAGACTGATTTTGTTTGTGGTGATGTCATTCTCGATCTTGTTTTTTTGGAATACATGGCAAGAAAAAAATAGACCCGTTGAGCAGGTAGCTACAACAGAGGCAATTGCCGAGGTAAAAGCGAGCCCAGCGACTATTGATGCTGAATCGCAGTTCCGCCTCCAAACGGGTAAGCGTATCTTAGTGCAAACAGACCTGTTTAAGGCTGAGATTGACACGATGGGCGGTGATCTTCGTAAATTAGAGCTGACGCAGCATCGTGCGGTTGACTCTGATACGAATAACTTCATCCTGTTAAACGATCTGGCTGCGCCGACCGTATACGTCGTTCAGTCAGGGATCGCGCTTGGTAAGCTAGCGACACACAAGGAAGTATTCACTAGCGCTGCAAACCAGTACCAGATGGCTGCTGACCAAAATGAACTTAAGGTTGCGATGGAGTGGATTGGCGCCGAAGGCGTGAAGTTAACGAAGACCTATACCTTTGTGCGGGGTAGCTATGAAGTAAAAGTTGATCAGGTGATTAATAACGGTTCAGCTGCTGCGATTGATCCGCTTGCCTACTATCAGATTGTTCATGATAGTGAATCAAACCAAGGCACCAAAATGATGCCAACGTTTACCGGGGGCGCTTATTTTTCAGATGCGGATAAGTTTAAGAAAGTCACTTTTGGCGATATGGCTAAAGAGCCACTCTCAAAACAAGCAAAAGATGGTTGGGTAGGCTTGGTTCAACATTACTTTGTAGGTGCTTGGATTCCTGAGTCCAAGGCAGCGCAAGAATTTTACAGTAAAGACCTCGGAAATAAGATTTTTGCTATTGGTACAAAATTTAGCGTTTCTTCAGTTGCCCCAGGCGCTAGTAAAGACTTAAAGGCTAAGCTTTATTTAGGCCCACAAACACATGATGATTTAGTGAAGGCTGCACCAGGCCTTGAATATACGGTTGATTATGGCTGGTTGAGTTTTATTGCCTCACCACTCTTTATGGTGTTATCAGCGATTCAGTCAGTAGTCGTGAATTGGGGCTTCTCAATCATCTTGCTCACGATTTTGATTAAACTCGCTTTCTATCCGCTGTCTGCATCTGGTTATCGCAACATGGCACAAATGCGTGAGCTGGCACCGCGCTTACAAAGCTTGAAAGAAAAGTTTGGCGATGACCGTCAAAAAATGCAACAAGCAATGATGGAGATGTACAAGAAGGAAAAGATCAATCCTATGGGCGGCTGTTTGCCTATCCTGGTCCAGATTCCGGTATTTATTTCACTTTATTGGATGTTGCTTGCGAGCGTTGAGATGCGTAACGCACCATTTATTCTTTGGATACAGGATCTTTCAGCACCGGATACGCTTTTCGGGCGCATTCCAGAAGTTGTGCCTTTACTCGGTGGTATGCCTATTGGCCTTTTGCCAATCTTGATGGGCATTTCAATGATCATCCAAACCAAACTTAACCCTAAACCTACAGATCCTGTTCAGGCTAAGGTAATGATGTATATGCCGATTGTTTTTAGCATTTTCTTCTTCTTCTTCCCAGCGGGTTTGGTACTTTATTGGTTGGTGAACAACGTGCTATCAATTGCACAACAAGCACGCATCAATCACTTGATCCACGCGGCTGCCCTAGCTAAGAAAAAAGGAAATGCAGTCCGCTAACGCAAGCCCTGACACCATTGCCGCGATCGCTACCGCGTCCGGCTCTGGTGGTATTGGCGTTGTGCGTATCTCAGGCCCAGCGGTCACCAAGATTGTTGGCGCCATACTTGGGCAATGCCCCAAACCCCGCTACGCTGCTTACTTACCTTTTATAGACCATGATGGTCAGATGATTGATCAAGGCATCGCGATCTACTATGCCGCACCTAACTCCTATACCGGTGAAGAGGTGCTTGAGCTACAGGCACATGGCGGCCCTGCCCTATTACAAATTTTATTGACGCGATGTCTATCGCTTGGCGCACGTCAGGCGGAGCCAGGTGAGTTTACACGCCGTGCGTACTTAAATGACAAGATGGACTTGGCACAAGCCGAGGCGGTGGTCGATGTGATTAACGCTGCGACCTCTGAGGCCGCAAGAAGCGCGATGCGGTCTTTATCAGGTGAGTTTTCTAATCGGATTAACACCCTGCTCCAGCGTTTGGTTGAGCTCAGAATGTTTGTTGAAGCCTGTTTGGATTTTCCTGAGGAGGAAATTGATTTTATCTCTCAAGGTAACGTGAAGCAAAAAATCGAAGACGTGCAGAGCGCGCTCAAAAAAATATACAACGAGGCCAAACAGGGTAATTTATTGCGCGAGGGACTGACGGTCGTTTTGGTTGGTCAGCCCAACGTGGGGAAATCCAGTTTAATTAATCAATTGGCTGCTGATGATATTGCCATCGTGACCTCAGTGGCTGGTACCACCCGAGATACGATTAAAAGCGAGATTCAAATTAACGGAATCCCGCTCCACGTCGTGGATACAGCGGGTTTGCGTGAGACTGAAGACGAGATAGAACAGTTTGGCATCGCGCGTACTTGGCGAGCCCTAGAAAGCGCCAATATCGCATTATTATTGGTAGATGCTGCACATGGTATTACGCAAGTTGAAAAATCGATTTTAGAGCGCTTGCCGCACGATTTACCCAAAATTTGGGTGCATAACAAGATTGACCTAGCCAAAAAATCCCCATTTGTTGAACATTTGGATGGTGAGGCGCACATTCACCTCTCAGCAAAAACTGGGGATGGCATGAGTTTACTTAAAGATGCACTCCTTAACATTGTTGGATGGCAATCGACGAGTGAGGGGGTGTTCATGGCGAGAACGCGTCACCTGGAAGCGATTCGTCAAGTTGAGCAGTTCTTGCAAGTAGCACTCGATGCAATTTCACAGTCCGAGCTCGTGGCTGAGAATCTGAGAATGGCGCAGGATGCTTTAAGTTCGGTAACGGGCGAGTTCACACCGGATGACTTGCTGGGCGAGATCTTTAGTAAGTTCTGTATCGGGAAGTAGTTCTACTTCTTATCAAAAATCTTTACCACCCATCTGCATGGGATGCCGAAGAGGGTGAACATGCGACGTGTTTCACGTGAAACATTTTCCTGGTCATTTGGCTCAACGGCGCTACCCGCGTCATTTTTAACGCCAGTAAACATCGCAACAATTAGGTTGTCTTTATGCACGATGCTCTCTGTAATCACGCCCAAGACATGCAGGCATACTACGCCAAGCCAGGTCCAAGCGCTGTAGAAGTGAATGCTGTGTAATAAGTCAGGCGCATCAACAAGCCAACCGTCATTAAACACCAAGAATCCACTGATGACGGTGATCACGCCCAAAGCTAATAAAAGGTAAATGACAATAGAGCCAGCAGGATTATGACCAACAAAAGGTTTGGAGCGACCTTGCAAGGTCTTCCATGCGTAGCGAACAGCACCTTCAGGATTGGGCGGGAAGCTTTTGAATTTCGCGTATCCAGTGCACAAAAAGCCCCAAAGGATACGGCTAACAATTAGGCCGCCAGCAACATAGCCAGCGTTGGTGTGGGTGATGCGATCCCACTCAGATTCGTGTGTATAAAATGCGACACCAAAGGCGATCACTAAAGACCAGTGAAAGATTCTGACGAAGGGATCCCAAACGTATCGCACTTATACTGACCGCTCT
>Ga0070374_10000922_pt1 | contig 12399 bp, 10 predicted proteins | sample LauGreSuBDMM15SN_2_FD_66374 | JGI IMG/M metagenome (GOLD analysis project Ga0070374, IMG submission 66374) | Freshwater lake microbial communities from Lake Michigan, USA - Su13.BD.MM15.SN (version 4) (version 4) | ecosystem: Environmental > Aquatic > Freshwater > Lake | place: Lake Michigan...
AAGCCGGTTGTTGCTCTTGAATCAACGATTATCAGCCATGGGTTGCCGCGTCCTTCTAATCTAGAAGTTGCCATTGAATGTGAGCGGATTGTCCAAGAAGCAGGGGCTGTCCCAGCAACGATCGCTTTGCTAGATGGAAAGATCTTGGTTGGCTTAGAGCGTCTTGAACTTGAAGCGATCGCAAACCGTGATGATATTTCAAAGGCTTCAATCCGAGACCTTGCAATCATTGTTGCTCAAGGAAAATCTGCCGCAACAACAGTTGCAGCAACCGCGCATATTGCAGCGATTTCAGGAATCAGTATCTTTGCAACAGGTGGCCTTGGTGGCGTGCACCGCGGGGCAAATGAGTCTTTTGATGAGTCAGCTGACTTAACGGCCCTATCCCAACTTGATATGACAATCGTTTGTGCTGGAGTTAAATCAATTTTAGATGTCCATGCAACATTAGAACGTCTTGAGACACTTGCAATCGGTTTAGTTGGCTATAAGACCAACTCATTTCCTGGCTTCTACCTCACAGATTCTGGTTACACCCTAGAACACCGTGTTGATTCTCCTGAAGAAATCGCCGCGATCATCCGTGCACGCACCGTGGTTTCAACTCATTTCAAAGCGCTAGTTGTTGCAAACCCTGTTGTTAAGGAAATGCCAAAGGCACGCCATGATGAAATCTTGGCTAGTGGATTAGCGCGAGCCAAAAGTGAAGGTATCGACGGAAAGTTAGTTACTCCTTTCTTGCTGGATCATTTCCACACCACTTCAAAGGGTGAATCTCTTGCCATTAACACTGAAATCATTAAATCCAATTGTCTACTCGCTGCCCAGATTGCGGTTTCACTGAAATGAAAAAAATCCTGTGTATCGGTGATCTAGCCCTTGATGTTATTTCACAGTTAAAAGAGCCTATTAATTACGGCAATGACACTGCTAGCAAGATTTCTAGCCACCCTGGTGGACAGGCGGCAAATGTTGCGACGTGGATTACGCGTACTAACTCAAGATCTCACTTGGTCGCTCGCACAGGCAATGATCCTGTCGGTTTTGCCCTTATTTCAGATCTGGATAAATACGGCGTTGAACACCTCAATTTGATGCATAGTGGGCGGCCAACTGGAGTTGTAGTGATTTTGGTCGATGCCAATGGGGAGCGAACAATGTTTCCAGACAATGGCGCAAATGCAGACTTAGAGGTTTCAGATCTTCCACCATTAGATGATATCGATGGTGTTTATCTTTCAGGGTATGCCCTTCTGGATTTCCGCAGTCGCGAAGCTGTTCTTGCGATGATCAAGAAGATCAAGGCTGCAGGTAAGCCAATCTACTTTGATCCAACAACAACAGGTGCGATGAAGATTGTCTCTAGAGATGAAGTACTTTCTTGGGTTTCACATATGGATGGAATTCTTCTCAATAGCGAAGAGGCTCTATACCTTGGAGATTCGTTAGATCTTGAAACCGCTGAAAAGAATCTTCAAAAGTACACACCCTTAGTTGTCATTAAACTAGGTTCTAAGGGAGCAATTGCGGTCAATGGAAATGAAAGTGCAAAGGTTTCAGCGGTCACAACTAATGTTGTCGACACAACTGGTGCCGGAGATTCATTTGCTGCAGGCTTTATTCCGAAGTGGCTAGAAACAAGTGACTTAACTCAAGCCCTGACAGCCGGTGCAGCCCTTGCCGCAAAGTGTGTTTCATCCGTTGGGGCGCGCCCTCCCCTAAATTAGCGGTGTCTCTTGGCAGAATGCCACAATGGCAACTGCGAAGACTCCCGCGAAATCTGCGGCAAAAGGTAAGAAACCGGCTGGACCAAAGCCCGGCGAATATCCAGGAAAGATCGTTGACATCGATGTTTCAAAGGAAGTTTCTGACTCCTTTCTTGAATATGCATACTCAGTAATTTATTCACGCGCACTACCTGATGCACGTGATGGTTTAAAGCCAGTTCATCGTCGCATCTTGCATCAGATGGCAGATATGGGTCTTCGTCCAGAACGCGGACATGTAAAGAGCGCACGTGTGGTTGGTGAAGTAATGGGTAAATTGCACCCACACGGTGATGGCGCAATCTATGACGCACTTGTTCGTATGGCGCAAAGTTTTTCAATGGGATTGCCGTTAATTGATGGCCACGGAAACTTCGGATCATTAGATGCTGGTCCCGCTGCCATGCGTTATACCGAGGCACGTTTAGCACCAGCTGCAATGTCTATGGTTGCCGAAGCAGATGAAGACACAGTTGATTTTGGTCCTAATTATGACGGCCAGCTCTCTGAGCCTGTAGTTCTGCCTGCTGCATATCCAAACCTTCTTGTAAATGGTGGTTCAGGTATTGCCGTTGGTATGGCAACAAACATGGCTCCGCACAACTTGGGCGAAGTTATCGCTGCCACAAAATATTTGATTGAAAATCCAACAGCAACTGTTAAGCAGTTAATGAAGTTTATTCCGGGTCCAGATTTTCCAACTGGCGGAGAAATTGTTGGGCTAGATGGTGTGCGCGAGGCCTACGCAACAGGTAAAGGATCATTTAAAGTTCGCGCTTCAGTTGAAATTGAAAAAGTATCATCTCGCAAGATGGGCATCGTCATCAAAGAGTTGCCATACACAATCGGACCTGAAAAGGTTGTGGAGCGTATCGCCGCCCTTGTTAAGGCGAAAAAGATTCAAGGAATCAGTGACATCATTGATCTTTCTGATGGCCAAACGGGTACCAACGTTGTTATTGAGATCAAGAATGGCTTTGAGCCTGAAGAGGTTCTAGAGAAGTTATATGCCCTGACCCCAATGGAGGATGCATTTGCTATCAACGCAGTCGCATTAGTTAAGGGCAAGCCACAAACTCTTGGCCTGAAAGAACTGCTACGCGTCTTCATTGATCACCGCATCGAAGTTGTTCGTCGCCGCTCTGAGTTCCGCAAAGCAAAGGCGGAAAGCAGACTTGGTCTAGTCGATGGTTTGCTGAAGGCGATAATCGATATCGATAAGGTCATTAAGATCATTCGCGGATGCGATGATGCCACTCAAGCTAAAGAGAAGTTGATCAAAGACTTCAAGTTAAATGATGAGCAAGCAACATACATCTTGGATATGCCACTTCGTCGTTTAACAAAGATGAGCAAAATTGAACTAGAAACTGAACAAAAGGAGTTAAAGACAGTTATTGCAGAGCTTGCAAAGTTACTCAAGAGTGAAGATGCAATCAAAGCTCAGGTTTCTGCTGAATTAACAGCCGTTGGTAAGTCATTTGCTACTGCCCGACGCACTCGAATTGGTGCTGCTTAAACTCAGCCGATAGACTTGGGTGTGATTTCAACCCAAGCCCTCGAACTACGAGCAGGTGCACGCCTTTTAGTTAAAGGTGTCACTGTGCGTATTAACAGCGGTGACCGCATTGGTTTTGTGGGGCGAAACGGTGCTGGAAAATCAACTCTTGCCAAGGTTTTAGCTGGTGAAAATATGCCAGCAGGTGGCGCCGTAAATCGCACCGGAAAAATCGGTTACCTCCCCCAAGATCCACGCACAGGTGATGAACCTGGCTCAGTGATCGATCGCATTCTTTCTGCACGTGACTTAGATCAGATTGCAGCACGCATGCGCGCGGTCGAAGAGGAAATGGCAACTGCTCAAGGGGAAGCACTTGAAAAAGCAATGGAGCGCTATGGCCGTGTTGAATCTGAATTCTCAGCAGCTGGCGGATATGCAGCAACAGCAGAGGCTGAAGCGATTGCAACTTCTCTTGGTGTGTCAGAGGCTGTCTTTGCCAACCAGCTCTCGACCCTTTCTGGTGGTCAACGTCGCCGTATCGAGCTAGCTCGTATTCTCTTTAGTGGCGCAGAAACATTGCTGCTAGATGAGCCAACTAACCACTTGGATGCTGATTCCATTGTGTGGCTGCGCGAATTTTTATCTAAGTACTCTGGCGGATTAGTAATTATTTCCCACGATGTGAACTTAATTGAAACAGTTGTTAACAAGGTGTTCTACTTAGATGCCAACCGTAACTGCATCGATGTATATAACTTGGGCTGGAAGGCATACCTACTGCAGCGTGAGCAGGATGAGCATCGCCGTAAGAAGGAGCGTGCTAACGCTGAAAAGCGTGCAGAGATTTTGCAGAAGCAGGGCGAGAAGATGCGCGCTAAGGCATCTAAGGCAACTGCCGCCCAAGGCATGTTACGCCGTGCTGAAAAACTTCGTAGTGGTCTAGATGATGTTCGAGTCGCAGACAAGGTTGCAAAGCTTCGCTTCCCAACCCCTGCCCCATGTGGCAAGACTCCGCTATCTGGCGAAGAGTTATCAAAGAATTACGGCTCACTTGAAATCTTTACCGATGTTTCATGTGTGATCGATAAGGGCTCACGTGTTGTAATTCTTGGGCTAAACGGTGCGGGCAAGACAACACTGCTTCGTATTTTGGCTGGCGAACTTGAATCCGATACTGGAAAAGTTGAGCATGGCCACGGCCTAAAGATTGGCTACTACGCCCAGGAGCATGAATCACTTGATTTTGAACGCACGATTCTAGAGAACATGATGTCTGCAACTCCAGATATTGCTGAACCAGAGGCCCGCACCACACTGGGTTCATTCTTGTTTGTCGGCGATGATGTTCATAAGCCAGTAAAGGTTTTATCTGGTGGAGAGCGAACACGTTTAGCGTTGGCTGTTCTCGTTGTCTCTGCCGCAAATGTTTTGTTACTAGATGAGCCAACAAACAACTTAGATCCAGCTTCTCGCGCCGAAATTCTTGGCGCACTAGCTGAGTATCAAGGTTCAGTCATCATGGTTTCTCACGATGAAGGCGCAGTGCAAGCGCTAAAGCCAGAACGCGTCATTTTGTTGCCAGATGGCGATGAGGATTTGTGGAAAGAGGAGTACTTCGACTTAGTCTCTATTGACTAGGTTTCAGAAAACAAAGGATCCGAGCGCTATAGAACCCACGAGTGAATCTTTTGGCGCTATTCGAACCCGAAGCTGTACTTCTTTATTTTTTCTTAAACTGAACAGCAGTGCCAGAGATGAAAACTGTGTGAGGTCTAAAAAATATAAGAGCCCCACTTGTAGCTGTTGTCTGAACTCCAACAACCGCATCCGCATTCATTTCGATCACTTGACGACCGAGATCACGAAAAGCTTTCTCTGTCGCCTGTCGAGCTTTTGTGGCGGTAAATGGACCGAAAGCTACATTGCCTACGCCAACCACGTAACCCAAAGTTGTCTCGATTTCCTTGCCCGAAACAACATCCGTAGTAACACATAGGATTTCATTATTGTCTTTCATAACTTCCACCCCTTAACTAAAGTTGATATGAGTGAAACTCTAGAAGGTGTGTAGGCGTTTTTGTACCTGCCATAAAGAAAATGACCAGTCAAATTGCAAAATTGAACGAATACGATTTAGCTTCTCGTTAGAGTTCTATTACATCGACTAAAAACAAGGAACCATGAATAAACGTCTATCGATTTCCAAAGATGATGAGCAGAATAGATCTAAAAAATCTCGCATCAATCATAAGCGCATAGCAATTGGCATTTCTGTATTCATCTCACTCATCATTATTGGGAATCTGATTAGTTTTATCGGTAATCAGATCTCCGCACGCAATAGTGAACAAGCCGCCATCAATAAAGTAAAAGAAGTAGAAAAGGTAACAACCGAGTGGAACGATGTTCTCAGTAAGTGTTCATCCAGCGTGCGGGCCGATAACAATCTAAAATATGAGGATACCTACATCTCCGTTTCTATATTTCTAAGATACCCAAAAACTGAACTTCAGGATTGGTCAAATACCAAAGGGTTCCGGGAGTTAGACTGTTTTACGAAGAGTATCTTCGGAGCCGCGCTAAGCGAGCGAGTAAATTTCCAGAGTGATATCCCCCAGTCTGACGATTCGATTTACCTTGATGAAAATTTGGCGATCAAAGTTAGTGATGGGGAAACGGCAAAAGGACTTTGGGGCGCTGTTAGTGATAATTCTTTTTCCTCAAGTTATTCCTCAGATGACATAATTGTTCAATTTTATATGAGTTTTCCACCTGGGTAGATAGAGGTTGATTCCTTCCTCCAATTGCCTTGCATTAGTTCCTTTCAGCGCTTGGGCCAGAGAGCGTTATCTTGTTGCCAGATGGCGATGAGGATTTGTGGAAAAAAGAGTACTTCCACTTACTCTCTACTGACTAGTCACCTAACAACTTTATGGCGGCTAATTAGTTCGAATTAGGTATTTACGGAGTTCTTTAAAAATCGTATTATTTCAGCATGGGACGATTTTCAAAAGCAGCATCCAGAGTAGTTGTACTTATTTCCATCGGGCTAATTTTATCAGCATGCTCTGGAACGAGTAAGGAAGAAAAGGCGCAGTTGGCTCTAGAGATGGAAGAAATGAAGCAGTTGGCCACAAGCGCTTGCTCATACATTGATCACGTCTATGAATCGAAAACGGATTTTAGTTCAGTGCACGATGAGATCGCTGCAACATTTAATAACCCTGCAGATAAAGCAAAGTATGCATTGGCTGGACAAGCATTTTTAGAGCTGAGTGAATTAGACCTAGAACGTAGTGAGGAGTTCCTACGTTATTCAAAAGTTTTGACAATACCTGACCCGCTCAGTGGCGAGCTCTGGTCAAACTCAGGCAAAAGCGCATTGAATAGCGCACGCGTTAGCGAGGCGTGGACTTTTTGCGGTGGTTGGGGCGGATACGGTGGGATGGGTGACATTCGCCCTAATAAATATAGTGAGAGCGATCTTGAGACATACTTAGCAAGTAAGGAAGTTCTTGACTAAGCGTCGATGTGCTCGCGATCGATTTCAGCGTTTGCAATAAATTCCTTGCGTGGTGCAACATCGCTACCCATCAATAATTCAAACATTGCCTCAGACGCCGCAGCATCTGAAACAGTAATACGGCGCAAAGTACGAGCATCTGGATCCATTGTTGTTTCGCGGAGCTGGTCTGCATCCATTTCGCCGAGGCCTTTATAGCGCTGAATTGGTTCCTTCCAGCGCTTGCCTGACTTCTTAAGATCTGCAGTTACCTTCTTCATCTCATCATCACTGTATGTGTAGATGTATTCGCCCTTCTTGCCTCCCCCGCCCATAACTTCGATGCGATGTAGAGGTGGAATCGCAGCAAATACACGGCCTGTATCAATTAATGGGCGCATGTAGCGATACATCAGGGTCAATAACAAACAACGAATATGCGCGCCATCAACGTCAGCATCTGACATCAAGATAATCCGGCCATAGCGTGCCTCATCTAATTCAAAAGACTTTCCAGATCCAGCACCAATTACCTGAATAATCGATCCGCACTCTTTATCTTCAAGCATTTGTGACAAAGATGCTTTCTGAACATTCAAAATCTTTCCGCGAATAGGCAGGATCGCTTGGAACTCGCTGTTACGCGCAGCCTTGGTTGTACCAAGTGCTGAATCACCTTCCACGATGAACAATTCCGTGCGCGTTACATCCTCTGAGCGGCAATCTGAGAGCTTTGTAGGAAGAGATGAAGACTCAAGTGCGTTCTTGCGACGCTGTAGATCCTTGTGAGCACGAGCGCTAATACGCGTGCGAGATGCCGCTGCAATCTTTTCAAGAACAAGGCGACCATTTGCTTTATCGATGCGCTTTGTAGTGTTGAAGTATTCCTTCATCTTGTCTGCAACAACTGCAGAAACAATTCTTGTAGCAGCCGCAGTTCCCAAGACTTCCTTTGTCTGGCCCTCAAATTGTGGCTCGGACATTCGAACTGTAATAACGGCAGTTAATCCTTCGATGATGTCATCTTTGATGACATCAGCTTCTTTATTTGCCAAAGTCTTTGTCGAGCGAAGTGCTTCGTTGACCACCTTAACGAGTGAGCGTTCAAAGCCCAGTACGTGAGTTCCGCCCTTAGGTGTTGCAATAATATTTACAAATGAGCGCTGGGTAGTTTCAAAACCATTGCCCCACTTCATCGCGATATCAACCTCCATATCGCGCTCTACATCGGTAGAAACCATATGGCCTTTATCATCTAGAACAGGAACTGTTTCTTGATAATGACCGCTGCCATAAATACGAATCACATCACCTACTGCCTCATCTGGCTGCAAATAATTACAGTATTCGGTGATACCACTCTTATGGAAGAAGGTTTCAGTTGTCTTTGTCTTGGCGCGATTGTCATTGACGATCAGTGTTAATCCAGGTACTAAATAGGAAGTTTGACGCGCACGAGCATAAATATCCTCTAGATCAAGTTCTGCTTCTTTAAGGAAGATTTGGCGATCACTCCACCACTTGATGCGTGTTCCAGTTACCTTGCTCGAGATTTTGCCGATAACGCGCAACCCTGATTTAGGTTCGAAGGGCGCCTTTGGACCATCTCCATCAAAAATACCTGCATTTCCCCGTTGGAATGACATCCAATAAATTTTTCCATCACGATCAACTTCAGCATCAAGACGTGATGCAAGTGCGTTCACAACAGATGCGCCAACACCGTGTAGTCCACCAGATGCCGCATATGATCCGCCACCGAACTTTCCACCAGCGTGTAATTTAGTAAGAACAACTTCAACACCGGTTAAACCAGTCTTGGGTTCTTTATCTACAGGAATACCACGACCATCATCATGGACTTCAACTGATCCATCAGATTCAAGATTAATTTCAATTTTCTTACAGTGGCCAGCCAGAGATTCATCGACAGAGTTATCAATAATTTCCCACAAGCAGTGCATGAGGCCACGTGAATCAGTTGAACCGATATACATACCTGGGCGTTTGCGAACCGCATCAAGACCTTCCAGGACTGCTAGGTCCTTTGCTGTATAGCTATCTTGCAAAGGAGACGCAATTACATCTTTTTCGGCCATGGGGCGAAAGGCTATAGCCATCACACCTTTTTTCAGCGTAAGCGCGCCGAATACATCTCAGATAGTGGAAATTGTCGATTCTCAGCGTTAATTCAATGTTAATTCAGCAAATTAAATCCAATTTAACGAGCGGGGAATAAATAAATGTGGAATCCTGTTCCACATAACGAAGCAGTAAATTTGGAGACGGGGAGAGATATATGTCGGAACAGTTTTTGCTTGAATCAGTACCTCTAAACGCCCTAGATCGTTGCGATCGTTGCGGAGCCCAGGCTTATGTCCGAGCAGTGCTTCTAAACGGCGGAGAGCTAATGTTCTGCGCTCATCACGGCAAGGAATACGCTGAAAAGTTAAAGCAAATTGCGGCAAAGATTCATGATGAATCAGAAAAGCTGATTGAATCTAAAAACTAGATTTATATCAAAAAAGCCCTGATGCAATTAATAGCATCAGGGCTTTTTTGTTTGCCAATTTTAATCTAGATAGTCCCGTAGTACCTGACTTCGTGATGGGTGACGAAGCTTTGACATTGTCTTTGATTCAATCTGGCGAATACGTTCACGAGTAACTCCGTAAACCTTTCCGATTTCATCAAGTGTTTTGGGCTGTCCATCAGTTAAACCAAATCGCATTGCAACGACGCCTGCTTCACGTTCTGACAAAGTATCTAGAACTGAGTGCAACTGCTCTTGTAGCAATGTGAATGAAACCGCATCGGCTGGAACAACGGCCTCTGAGTCTTCAATCAAATCACCAAACTCTGAATCTCCTTCTTCACCTAGTGGTGTGTGAAGTGAGATTGGTTCGCGTCCGTACTTTTGAACTTCAACAACCTTTTCAGGAGTCATATCAAGTTCTTTAGCTAACTCTTCTGGGGTTGGTTCGCGACCAAGATCTTGAAGCATCTGGCGCTGAACACGTGCCAACTTATTAATAACTTCAACCATGTGAACAGGGATACGGATCGTACGAGCCTGGTCAGCCATTGCACGGGTAATTGCCTGGCGAATCCACCATGTTGCATAGGTTGAGAACTTATAACCCTTTGTGTAGTCAAACTTTTCAACGGCCCGAATAAGGCCCAAGTTACCCTCCTGGATTAAGTCCAAGAACAGCATTCCTCGGCCTGTGTAGCGCTTTGCAAGAGAAACAACTAGACGAAGGTTTGCTTCTAGCAAGTGGTTCTTTGCGCGCTTCCCGTCTTCTACAAGCCACTCAAGTTCCCGCTTGTACTTCTTTTCAAGCTTCTTTTCATGCTTTAGCTTTTCTTCTGCAAAAAGACCAACTTCTACACGTGTTGCAAGCTCTACTTCAAGCTCTGCGTTAAGCAACGCCACGCGACCAATCTGCTTTAAATAATCTTTAACAGGATCTGCCGTAGCACCAGCGGTCATTACAGTTTGCGCAGGAGCATCATCTTCTTCAGATGCCTTTAATGTAAAGGCATCCTCTTCCTTGCCCTGTGTTGCTTCATCAGCAAGATCTACTACTCGAGGTTGTGCACCTTTTTCTTCTTCGCTGTCGATGATCTCGACAACTTCCTTAATTAGTGTTTCAACATCTTCTAATTCAACTTCTTCTAGTTCAACTTCTTCGCCGTCAATCTTGGTAATTATTGCCTTGCCAGTTTTTGCGTCAATTTTTGGTACTTCAACCTTTGCGGCAACGAGCTTAGGTGTAACTAAATCGTATTCAGCTTTCTTCAAAATACGTGAAGGTGAACCAAGTCCGCTCTTACGAAGTTTTTCAACCATTGCAGGAACTTTAGCTGCGAGCACGCGTGCTTCATCAACTAAGTCTTTGTCAGCCTTCTTTGGGATTCTGTTGATTGATGTGACACCGCGTGAATCAAGTTCTGCTGAAACTTCATTTTGGCGAAGCACCGCGTTCTTTGCATCAACAATCTGCTGAACATCTTTTACTGTTAGAACTTTTTTAAGTTCAATTTTCTTTGCAGGCGCTGCCTTCTTAACTGGCGCTGCCTTCTTAGCAACCGCTTTTTTAACAGGTGGTGCTTTTTTAAGTGCCGCTTTCTTTACTAGTGCTGCCTTTTTAGCAACTGCGGCTTTTTTGACTGGTGCTGTTTTCTTTGCAACAGCCTTCTTTGCAATAGCCTTTGTAACAGGTGCGACTTCCTTCGCAGAAGTTTTTGCCTTCACCTTGTTTTTGAGCGCACTAAATACAGCCACAATTGTCCTTTGATTTTTTCAGCGAGCCCGCTGAAGTGATGGCTATATTATAATTTGTCCACAGGGGAAAATGCACATCGAAAACCCCTATTTGGCAAGATTTATGGCCTCCCGGATCACATTTCCAACGTTTTCAACCTCCACCAGAAAGCCATCATGGCCAAATGGGCTGCTAATTATGACCAGTGGGGCCGCAGCAGGGGCTAATTCGGCGATCTCAGCCTGCAAGCGAGGTGGGAAGAGTCGATCTGTATCAATGGAGACCACAACGATCGGAACCTTGATTGTGGCTAAAGCTGCGGCAACTCCCCCTCGATCTCTGCCAATGTCGTGGCTATTCATAGCCTCTGTCAGGGCGATGTACGTGTTGGCATCAAAGCGCTTTGCCAGCTTGTCTGCCTGGTGATCTAAATATGACTCAACGGCAAAGCGCCCAGTGTCATCACCCTGTAATTGTCTGCCAAAGCGAATATCCATTTCAGCCTCGGTTCGATATGTCAGATGCGCAATACGGCGAGCTATCCCCATGCCTTCATCAGGGCCCACTTCTTGCTCGTAGTAATCACCATCGTTGAAATGTGGGTCAGATTTAATTGCTCTAATTTGAATAGATGCGGTTCCAATTTGATCTCCGGTTGCAACAGCAGATGATCCAATGGTGCAGATAGCACCGACCCGATCTGGCAACTGCACCGCCCATTCCAATGCGCGCATTCCACCAAGAGATGGACCAACAGCTAGTAAATACTTTCTAATTCCAATCGTATCTGTAAATGCAACTTCGGCTGAAACCATGTCTCTGATTGTTACTGTAGGAAAACGTGAACCCCAACGCTTACCATCAGGTGCAATTGATGATGGACCAGTGGATCCTTGGCATCCGCCAATAACATTGGGACACACAACAAAATACTTGTCTGTATCAAAGGGCAAACCAGGGCCAACCATCGATGGCCACCATCCGGGAACATCAGACCATCCGGTCATCGCATGGTTTACTAAAATCGCATTATCTTTTGCTGCGTTTAATGTGCCCCATGTTTGATAGGCAATGGTGACATTTGGCAGTGTTTCGCCATTTTCAAGAAGTAAGAATCCAATTGAGATGAACTCTCGCTCACCAGGATCATGCCTTTCAAGCCATGCACCCGTAACTACTTGCTTGTTATCCATTACAAAGAGTCCTTCACCTGCGCTTGTCGCAGTAGCGACCTGTTCGTCACCCGGAGCACCCCACCGCGGTGGAGGGTTGCCGCCTACTAAGCCGGGGCTAATACGTAGGACTCGTGAACGCTGTAATTCTAGCGACTACCCTTCAAAAATCCCAGCCGTCACTTTGGGA
>Ga0070374_10000928_pt1 | contig 12362 bp, 12 predicted proteins | sample LauGreSuBDMM15SN_2_FD_66374 | JGI IMG/M metagenome (GOLD analysis project Ga0070374, IMG submission 66374) | Freshwater lake microbial communities from Lake Michigan, USA - Su13.BD.MM15.SN (version 4) (version 4) | ecosystem: Environmental > Aquatic > Freshwater > Lake | place: Lake Michigan...
ATGTCGATGGCGCCTTCTGCGTCGCTTAACAAGCGCTGCATTTCGAGCACGGTTTTGCGCGGCAAAATAACTTCTTGTTTGTTGGGCACATCGGTGTCCAAGGTGGCGGAGGCAAATGCCAAACGGTGACCATCGGTGGAGACCAAAGACAACTGCCTGCCTTCGGCCACAAACAAAATGCCATTGAGGTAATAGCGAATGTCGTGCACAGCCATGGCAAAAGAAACTTGGCTAAGCAACTGTTTCAAAGTTTTTTGTGGCACGCTGAACACAGGACCAAAACTGGCGGCTTCTTGCACCAGCGGGAAATCTTCGGCTGGCAATGTTTGTAAGGTGAATTTGGATTTGCCGCCCTTCAAAATCAGCTTACTTTGGCTGGACTCCAAACTGACGGTTTGATCGGCAGGCATGGTGCGCAAAATGTCGATCAGCTTGCGCGCGCCCACTGTGGTGGTGAAGTCGCCGGCATCGCCATCCATTTCGGCGGTGGTGCGAATTTGGATTTCAAGATCGCTGGTGGTCAACTGCAATGCTTTGCCAGTTTTGCGGATCAACACATTGGCCAAAACAGGCAATGTGTGACGACGTTCCACAATGCCGGAAACGGATTGCAAAACAGACAGCAATTTGTCTTGGGTGGCCTTCAGTACGATCATGTCTTCCTCTGTTTTCGGGGGGCCCCAATTTGGATTTCGGGAGCCCCTAGATTTTCGCTGATTTTTGGGCCCAAATTGCACTTTTGCGCGCCTTAATTCAGCATTCTTTGGGGGGGCTTGCACACCCCTTCGTTTTGGCCCTTTTTCAAGCTTGTTTTTTGAGCCCGAAAGCCTAGCCCTTGAGGGTTTGCTCCAAAACGTGCAGTTGCTGGTTCAACTCGGTCAGTTGCTGGCGTTCGGCGCTGATTTTGCGCACGGCGTGCAAGACCGTGGTGTGGTCGCGGCCGCCAAACAACTCACCAATTTCGGGCAGACTTTTTTGGGTCAGCTCTTTGGCCAAGTACATGGCAATCTGGCGCGGCCGGGCAATGCTGGCGGGCCGTTTTTTGGAATACATGTCGGCAACCTTGATCTTGTAGTAATCGGCCACCGTTTTTTGAATGTTTTCGACGCTGATCTGGCGATTTTGAATGGACAGCAAGTCGCGCAGAGCTTCGCGTGCCAGTTGGATGGAAATTTCCTTCTGGTTAAATCGAGAATAAGCCAGGATTTTGCGCAAGGCGCCTTCGAGTTCGCGCACGTTGGAGCGAACATTTTTGGCGACAAAAAAGGCCACCTCCTCAGGCATGACACTGCCTTCACTGATGGCCTTGTTGATCAAAATGGCCACACGCATTTCGAGCTCGGGGGGCTCAATGGCCACAGTAAGCCCTGAATCAAAACGCGACACGAGCCGCTCGTGGATATCAGCCAAGCCTTTTGGATAGGTATCGCTGGTCATCACAATGTGCGACTTTTTGGCCAGCAGCGCTTCAAAAGCGTTGAAGAATTCTTCTTGGGTTCGGTCTTTGTTGGCAAAGAACTGAACATCGTCAATGAGCAGCAAATCGAGGGAGTGATAGCGGTGCTTGAATTCGTCAAAGGTTTTGCGTTGATAGGCTTTAACCACATCCGAGACAAACTGCTCCGCGTGAATGTAGAGAACTTTGGCATCGGGCCTGTCGGCCAGCAATTTGTTACCCACCGCATGCACCAAGTGGGTCTTGCCTAAACCCACGCCGCCATAAATGAACAAGGGGTTGTAAAGGTGCCCCGGCATGGTGGCCACATGCATGGCCGCTGCGCGCGCCATGCGATTGGCAGAGCCTTCCACCAAGGTGTCAAAAGTGAGCGCCGTGTTCAAGCGATGGCGGTGGCCATCCAAGGGCAATTCATCGGGCGCATCGGCCACTTCTGGTCGAGCCTCCAATGCAGCCTTAGCCATTGAAAATGCTGTTTTTCCTTGGGCTTCTCTGGTAGCAAGCGCTAACTCTATTTGAATTTTTTGGCCATGCAAGCGAGATAAAACGTCAGCCAGTTTGGCGCTGTATTGCGCTCGAATCCAGTCCAATTTGAATCGGTTGGCCACAAACAAAGTGACCTTGGAAAAGTCGTCGGACACTTGCGCTGTGAGGGGTTTGATCCAGGTGTTGAACTGCTGCTCAGGCATCTCCTGGGCCAGCTCGTCGAGGCAAACTTTCCACAAAGCTTGCCCAGCTTCATCGGCATCTGAGGGGTGCTGTCCGTTGCTCATTGGCAGGTGCCTTGGGTGTGGACAGTTGCTGGTTTCATTCGACTCAAAAGTAACTTTATCAAGAGTTTATCCACATGCTGGTGAACGGCTTGAGGCCATCATAAACCAGAAATTTCGAACTGGGGCGCCGTTTTTTCAGGAGAATCCCCTATGCCGGTTTGCCAGCTCACTGAAAGTTTGCGATAATCGCCGGTTCCCCCCAAAAATAACCATGTGGTATGGGGGATCCGATACTTGGGATGACTCAAAATGAAACGCACTTACCAACCTTCTAAAACACGCCGCGCCCGAACACACGGCTTTTTGGTTCGCATGAAAACTCGCGGTGGCCGCGCCGTGATCAACGCACGCCGCGCCAAGGGCCGCAAACGCCTGGCCGCTTGATAAAACAGCCATTAGCAGCCACTATAAATAAAGGGCAGCCGAGTGAGCTCCGCTCTCATTGGCTTGGCTGCTGAGCAGTTCCCAGACTCGGCAGTGGTGTGCAGCGATTAAAAACTCGCCCCCAATTTCAGGCTGCCCTAGCTGGCGGCACGGTTTCTCGCACCCCACATTTCGCATTGCACCGTCTCCACTTGGCTGAAACATCTGTCGGTTCTTCGAGCCTTCAAGCCGATGACTCTCAAGTTCAAGTTGCTCAAGTGGCACTGTTTCAACCCAAAGCAGTATGGCTAGGTGCCATGGTGCCCAAACGCTGGGCTAGGCGCGCCATAACCCGCAATGCCATTAAAAGACAAATTTATGTCATCAGCGCGCAGTACGAAGTTCGCATGCCATGTGCAGCCCATGTGGTCCGGCTGCGTGCTGGGTTTGATCGCAAGCAATTCATCAGTGCAACATCCACCCTTCTCAAGCAAGCCGTTCGGCTAGAGCTAGAGCAGTTGTTCGAACGCGCAGAGAAACAAACATGATTCAAAAACTATTCATCGGCATTGTGAAAGGCTATCGCCTTTTTCTCAGCCCTTGGTTAGGATCGGCATGCCGGTTTGAGCCGACATGTTCTCTTTATGCCTTGGATGCTTTAAAGCAACATGGCGCAGGCGTAGGCAGCTATCTCACCCTCAAACGCCTAGGTCGGTGTCACCCATGGTGCCATGGCGGCCACGATCCGGTGCCTGAACAGGCGCCTCAATGGCTTTCGCGTTTATTGCATCACCCGTTAACTCACACCTCTTCGAAAAAGTCTCCATGAACGATATTCGCCGCACCTTTTTATGGGTCATTTTTGGCTTCTCAATGGTTCTGCTCTGGGACCAATGGCAAGTTTACAACGGGCAAAAAGCCACGTTCTTCCCTGCGCCGCCTGCCGCAACAGCGGAGAAAACCGCCGCCGCACCGACTTCTGCAGCCAAAGACTTGCCCGTTGCATCGGTTGCCAATTCAGCCGCCAACCCTGCGGCCGGACCGTCACAAGTACCCACCTCTGCAACCATGCCAGTGGCGACGTCCCAACAACGCATTGAGGTCAGCACCGATGTTCTCAAACTCAGCTTTGACACAGAAGGTGGCTCGCTGGTGCGATCTGAATTCTTGAAATTTGGCGATACCATCGACCAGCAAAAACCCTTTGTGCTGCTCGACGAAAGCAAAGCGCGGGTCTATTTGGCTCAAACTGGCTTGATCGGTGGGCCTTTTGCTTCTCACAAAACACCCATGCAATTCACGGGCGAGCGCGAGCTCAAAGCAGGTCAGAATGAATTGAACCTGACATTTGAGTCTGCCGACACAGGCGGCTTGAAGCTGATCAAAACATACACGCTGACACGCAGCAGCTATGCCATCAAGGTTTCACACAAAGTCGTCAACACAGGCACAGCGCCAGCGGCTCCGCAGCTGTATGTTCAGCTTGTGCGTGATGGCAACAAGCCTGAAGGCGAGTCGGCTTTTTACATGACGTTCACAGGCCCCGCTATTTATACAGATGCGAAAAAATTCCAGAAAATTGAATTTAGCGACATCGAGAAAAGCAAGGCCGATTTTGAAAAGACAACCCAACAAGGTTATGTGGCCATGGTGCAGCACTACTTTGCTTCGGCTTGGTTGCTGCCCGAGAATACCCCGCGCGAAAACTTTGCTCGAAAGGTTGATGCCAACTTGTATGCCGTTGGCATGATCACGCCCTTCAATGAAGTCGCCCCCGGTCAAACCAAAACAATGGATGTCACTCTGTTTGTTGGCCCTCAAGAAGAAAAAATGCTAGAGGCTTTAGCGCCCGGCTTGGAGTTGGTCAAAGACTACGGCTGGCTGACCGTCTTGGCCAAACCGCTTTATTGGTTGCTTGACCGCCTTTTCAGCTTCTTGCAAAACTGGGGTTGGGCCATTGTGGCGCTGGTGTTCTTGATCAAGTTGGCGTTCTATTGGCTCAATGCCAAGGCTTATTCCAGCATGGCCAAGATGAAAGCCATCAACCCTCGCATCATGGAAATGCGCGAGCGGCTCAAAGACAACCCTCAGCAAATGCAGCAAGAGATGATGCGCATTTACCGCGAAGAGAAAGTCAACCCTATGGGTGGTTGCTTCCCCATCATGGTTCAGATTCCAGTGTTCATTGCTTTGTACTGGGTGTTGTTGTCATCGGTTGAAATGCGCAACGCGCCATGGATTGGCTGGATTCAAGATTTGTCAGCGCCCGATCCTTACTTCATCTTGCCCGTCATCATGACTTTGTCTACTTTGCTGCAAACGGCCCTCAACCCAGCGCCACCCGATCCCATGCAAGCCAAGTTGATGTGGTTCATGCCACTCATCTTTAGCGTGATGTTCTTTTTCTTCCCATCGGGCCTGGTGCTGTATTGGATTACCAACAACATATTGTCTATTGCACAGCAGTGGATGATCAATACCAGAATGGGTGTACCACCCCAGTTCAATCTGCCAAAATTCAAATGAGTGTCCCATCACCTTTCAACAGCAGGCGCTATGCTCCTGCGTTGAAATGATTGCAACAGGGCCGCACTCGCGGCCCTGTTGCTTTGAATGGGTGTTCCTTCAAATTTTCCTTTGATTCTCCACATGCTCTCTCGCCACCAAGATCCCATCATGGCCATTGCCACAGCACCCGGCAGAGGCGCGGTAGGGATCGTTCGCGTGTCAGGGCCTGAGTTGAAAAAATGGGCTGAGGCATTTTGCGGCAAAACGCTTCAAGCGCGTCAAGCACACTACTTGCCGTTCAACGATGCCCATGGTGAGCCCATTGATCAAGGCTTGGCCATTTTCTTTCCTGGCCCTCATTCGTACACGGGCGAGGATGTACTCGAGTTGCAAGCGCATGGTGGGCCGGTGGTCTTGCAGTTGCTGCTGGCAAGGTGCATCGAATTGGCACAATCGCCCGACCCCCATACGGGCCAAGCCCTGCTTGCAGAACTGCGCTTGGCGCAACCCGGCGAATTCACACAGCGCGCCTTTCTCAACGACAAGATTGACTTGGCTCAAGCGGAGGCCATTGCTGACTTGATTGACGCCTCAACCAGTGCTGCAGCGCGCAGCGCCAGCCGATCATTGGCCGGCGATTTTTCCAAAGAAATTCACACCCTGCGTGACAGCTTGGTGCACTTGCGCATGTTGGTAGAAGCCACCCTGGATTTCCCTGAAGAAGAAATTGATTTTTTGCAAAAGGCAGATGCGCAAGGTCAGCTTGAGCGACTTCAAACGCAGCTCAACAAAGTCTTGGTGCGAACACAGCAAGGGGCCTTGTTGCGCGAGGGTATCAAGGTCGTCATTGCCGGGCAACCCAACGCCGGCAAAAGCTCTTTGCTCAATGCCTTGGCGGGCGCTGAGTTGGCCATCGTGACGCCCATTGCTGGCACCACGCGCGACGTCGTTCAGCAAACCATTCAAATTGAAGGTGTGCCCATTCACATCATTGACACGGCGGGGCTGCGCGAAGGTGAGGGCATTGATGAGGTTGAACAAATTGGCATTCAACGCGCATGGGCCCAAATTGCAGATGCCGACGCTGTTTTATTTTTGCACGATCTCACTCGCCAGACAGAGCCTGCTTATGTTCAAGCCGATCAACAAATTCAAGACAACCTCACCAAGCAGTTGCCAAAGGGCGTCACATTGTTGAACGTCTGGAACAAGTTTGACTTATCACCTTTTGCAGATCACTCAAGCGGCCTCGAACTCAGTGCCAACCCAAGCCTTGATGTTTTTCTGTCTGCCAAAACGGGGCACGGCATTGACCAACTTCGAGCCAAACTGCTTCAAACAGCAGGCTGGCAACCTGCCAATGAAGGTTTGTACTTGGCCAGGGAAAGACACGTTCAAGCGCTTCAGCGTGTGCAATCGCATCTTGAAATAGCCGATGCCCATTTGCGCGCACAAGCGCAATCTTTGGACTTGCTGGCGGAAGAGTTGCGTTTGTCGCAAACGGCTTTGAACGAAATCACAGGCGAGTTCAACGCCGACGATTTGCTGGGCGTTATTTTCTCCAGCTTTTGTATCGGTAAATAAACGATGGCCAAATCAATTGCGATCGATCGACCCGCACACAAGAGCCCAAAGTCTTTGAGTGGGTTGCTGCCTTTTTTAAAGCCTTACCGCCTGCAAATTGGACTGGCCATTGTGTTCTTGGTCTTGGCCGCCGCTTCAACCTTGGTCTTTCCCCTTGCGCTCAGGCAATTGATCGACAACGGTTTGCAACACCCCGACCCAGGTGCGCAGGCCATGGCGCTGCGTGGCAATTTCATGATGCTGTTTGGTGTTGCCGTGGCACTGGGTTTGTTTTCGGCGGCGCGCTTTTTCACGGTGAGTTGGCTGGGTGAACGCGTGACCACCGATTTGCGCAATGCGGTTTACAGCCATGTGCTGCAACAGAGTCCTGCTTTTTTTGAGACCACGCCTACCGGCGAGGTCATTAGCCGGCTGGTGGCCGACACCACTTTGGTTCAAACTGTGGTTGGCAGTTCTTTGTCCATGGGTCTTCGCAATGCTGTGATGGGCGTCGGTGCTTTGGCCATGCTGGTGTGGGCGCACCCTACCGTCATGTTGCAACTGGTCATCACGGTGGTGGTGGTGGTCTGGCCGGCCACGCTCTATGGCCGAAGGGTGCGGCGCTTGTCGCGTGCCAGCCAAGACCGAGTGGCCGATGCCAGCGGCATTGCCACCGAAGTTTTGAATGCCATGCCAGTGGTCCAAAGCTACACAGCCGAAGGGCGCGAAGCGAAGCGTTTTGCAAGCGCCACCGAACAAGGTTTTCAAACGGCCATCCGTCGCACTCGGGCACGCTCGGTGCTGGTGGCCTTCATCATCATTGCCAACGCAGCTTTCTTGCTGTGGGGCTTGTATCAAGGCACACAGGCCGTTTTGGCTGGCGAACTGACAGCGGGGCAACTGGGTCAGGCTGTGTTGTACGTCATTATTTTTGCAGGTGCAGTGGCCGTCCTGGGCGAAACCTATGGCGACTTGCTGCGCGCTGCAGGTGCCACAGAGCGACTCATGGAGTTACTGGGTAGCACATCGCCCGTTCAATCGCCTGACAAACCTGTCAAGTCAACGCCCCCAGCAACGGGCAGCACTTTGCAATTCAAGTCGATCCAGTTTCATTACCCATCAAGACCATCTCAGTTGGCACTGCAAGACTTCTCGGTGGAAATTGCGGCAGGCCAAACAGTGGCATTGGTCGGGCCCAGTGGCGCTGGCAAAACCACGCTGTTTGGTTTGCTGCTGCGCTACTATGACCCCCAACAAGGGCAGATTGTGTTGGACGGCATACCGATTCAAAACCTCAGCCTGCACGACCTTCGGCAACGCATTGGCATCGTGCCGCAAGAGCCCTTGCTTTTTTCAAGCAGTGCCATGGACAACATCCGCTACGGCAAACCCGATGCGACCGACGAAGAGGTGCGCGCTGCGGCACTGGCCGCCTTTGCCGATGAGTTCATTGTGGATCTGCCAGAGGGCTACAACACGTTCTTAGGTGAGCGCGGTGTACGCTTGTCGGGTGGCCAGCGACAGCGCATTGCCATTGCACGCGCCATGCTCAAGAATCCACCGCTCTTGCTTTTGGATGAAGCCACCAGTGCTTTGGATGCACACAGTGAGCGCATGGTTCAAGCGGCCTTGGAGTCGGCCATGCGCGGGCGAACCACCTTGGTCATTGCCCACCGCCTAGCCACCGTGCAAAAGGCTGACAAAATTTTGGTGCTCGAACATGGCCGCCTTGTAGAGCAAGGCAAGCACCTTGAACTGGTTGCCATGGGTGGCGTTTACGCTGGCTTGGCCGCACTTCAGTTCAACGCTTAAAAACGCAAAATTCTCTGCGGGTCAATGCCCCTCAAAATTCACCAAGGTGAACAGGGGCAAGCCAGCCGCCAACAGTTTTTGCGAGCCGCCTAGTTCGGGCAAATCGACAATGGCAGCACCCTCAATCACTTCTGCGCCCAGTTTTTCAAGCAGCTTCATACCAGCCATCATGGTGCCGCCGGTTGCAATCAAGTCATCAATCAGCAACACCCGTTGGCCTGGCTTGACGGCATCGGTGTGCAGCTCCACGGTGGCCGTGCCATATTCCAATTCGTAGGTTTCTTCTACCGTGGTGAAAGGCAGCTTGCCTTTCTTTCGGATGGGCACAAAACCAACATTCAATTCGTAGGCCACCACGGCCCCCAAAATAAATCCGCGCGCATCCAAACCCGCCACCACATCGGGCCGCATGGCGGGCGTCATGTAACGATGCACAAAGGCATCTATCAACACACGAAACACCCTGGGGTTTTGAAGCAAGGGTGTGATGTCGCGAAACTGCACACCCGCTACGGGCCAATCAGGCACAGTTCGGATGTTGTTTTTCAAATACTCGTTCACTGACAAAGCCATCTCGTCAGCAGCGCCAACAGCATTTCTGCCCGAAACTGAACCCGTACTCAATCCTTGACTCATTGCACCTACTCCACGTCCAAACTAGCATCATAGTCACGCTTTGGGCGATCCATCGTTAAAATAGCTGCATGTCATTTAACCCAGACCAAGCCCTCCAACTCGCCCGCGAGACTTTGGACATTGAGGCTCAGGCCCTGATGGGCCTCAAATCTCGTTTGGACGCACGCTTTGCGCAAGCTGTTCAATTGATGCTCAACGTCAAAGGCCGTGTGGTGGTCACGGGCATGGGCAAGAGCGGGCACATTGGCTCCAAAATCGCAGCCACTCTGGCGTCCACAGGGACCCCCGCGATGTTTGTTCACCCTGGCGAAGCCAGCCATGGCGACCTTGGCATGATCAAAGCGGTAGATCTGGTTCTGGCCATCTCCAACAGTGGCGAAAGCGATGAACTCGTCTCCATCCTGCCTGTCTTAAAACGGCTGGGCGTTCCCTTGATTGCCATGACTGGCGGCATGAACTCTGCACTGGCCAAGCACGCAGATGTGGTTTTAGACAGCAGCGTTGAAAAGGAAGCCTGCCCCCTCAATTTGGCGCCTACAGCCAGCACCACAGCTCAATTGGCCTTGGGCGATGCGTTGGCAGTGGCCTTGCTGGATGCACGCGGCTTCAAAGCAGAAGACTTCGCGCGCTCACACCCGGGCGGCTCTTTGGGACGTCGCTTGCTCACGCATGTGGGCGATGTGATGCGCAAAGAGGGCGATGTGCCGCACGTTTCACCCGATGCCAGCTTTTCTGACCTCATGCGCGAAATGAGTCGCAAAGGTTTGGGTGCGTCGGCCATTGTCGATGCCCATCACCAAGTTGTTGGCATTTTCACCGATGGTGATTTACGGCGTCTGATTGAAAAAGGTGTCGACCTGCGAGACCTCAAGGCCAAAGATGTGATGCACGCCAAGCCTAGAACTGTTAAGGAAGATGCCTTGGCTGTAGAGGCTGCTGAGCTTATGGAGCAATTCAAAATCACCAGCGTTTTGGTGGTGAATGCCTCTGGCACACTCTGCGGCGCACTCAACAGCAATGACTTGATGCGCGCCAAGGTCATCTAAGCGGCCGACACATCCTCTTCCCCGTCGTCACACATTCACAGCATGCAAACCATTCAGCCCGCTTTCAATTTTGCACCCGAGTTGCTGCTTCAAGCACAGGGCATCAAGGTGGTCTTTTTTGATGTTGACGGTGTGTTGACCGATGGCGGCTTGTACTTTTCTGAACACGGCGAAACGCTCAAAAGATTCAACACCTTGGATGGGCACGGCCTCAAGCTTTTGAAGCTCGCTGGCATCACGCCCGTGATCATCACAGGCCGCGATTCAGCGCCCCTTAGAGTGCGGCTCAAAGCCCTTGGCATTGAACATGCCCGATTTGGCACAGAGGACAAGCTGCCTGCTGCTGAAGATTATTTGAAGCAGCTTGGTCTAGGCTGGCATCAAGCAGCGGCCATGGGCGACGACTGGCCCGACCTGCCCATGATGCAACGCGCAGCCATGGCCTGTGCACCTGTGCATGCCCATGCACAAGCTTTGGCGCTGGCTCACTTCGTCACAAGCCGGCCAGGTGGCTCAGGCGCTGTGCGTGATTTTTGTGATTTGTTGGTGGTTGCAAGTGGGCACTACGCACAATTGCTGTCACGCGTTGGAACTTCATCGGCCGCATGATGAATCCATTGAGGCTCGCCATTGATCGCTTTGCCCTTTACTTGCCTGCCGTTTTCATGGCGGTTTTTGCCTTAGGCAGTTGGTGGCTTGTGCGCAGTCTGCCGACATTTTTCAACGATGTTGCCCCCAAACCCATTCGCCAAGAACCCGACTATTACTTGAATGGCTTTTCAGTCAAATCGTTTGACAGCCAAGGCCGCCTGTTGCGAGAACTCAGCGGCGACCAAGCTCAACATTACCCAGACACCGACACCCTAGACATTCGCAATGTGCAATTGCGGGGGCAAAGCGCAGAAGGCCAGAGCGTCAATGCCTTGGCTGAGCGCGCCCTTGCCAAAGGCGATGGCAGCTTGATCACCTTGTTGGGCAACGTTCAAATCACACAAGTTTCGAATACCTCAAAAGGTCTGCCAATGTCCACAGAAATGCGGGGGCAAGAAATCAAAGCCTATTTGGATGAAGAGCGCTTGGTCAGCAACGTGCCCATTGAGATTCGGCGTGGCTCAGACGTATTTGCCGCCCAGAAAATGCAACTGAACAGCAAAACGGGTGACTATGAATTGAGCGGCAAAGTCCGCGGCGTGCTTCACCCCAACAAGCGCTGATCAGATTTATCCAGCACCCCATCATTCGAAAGATTTTCATGCGGCCATTGGTTTTCATCACGGGAGCTTCAAGTGGCATTGGTCAAGCTCTGGCGCTTCGATACCACCAAGCTGGCTGGCGACTTGCCTTAGTGGCTCGCAGGGTTGCCGATATGCAGGCTTGGCTTGATGACCACGGCATCCCCTTGGAAGAAGGCCAGTGCTATGGCGCCGATGTGAGCGATGCCAACAGCATCATTGCGGCGGCCCATGCTTGCATGACTGCGCAAGGTGTACCCCATGTGGTGATTGCCAACGCTGGCATCAGCATTGGCATGGACACGCAAGTGCGTGAAGATTTGGAGGTGCTGCAACAAGTCATGCTGACCAATGTGATGGGCATGGCCGCCACATTTCACCCCTTTTTAGAAGCCATGAAAGCGCAGGCTGCCAATCGGGCGCCCTCGCAAAAAGTGGGTACCTTGGTCGGCATCGCCAGTGTGGCCGGCATTCGCGGCATGCCAGGCCATGCTGCTTATTGCGCCAGCAAAGCCGCCGCCATCAGTTACTGCGAAAGTCTGCGCGGCGAGCTCAAGTCTCAAGGTCTTCAAGTGGTCACTTTGGCGCCAGGCTATATTCAAACGCCATTGACTCAAAAAAATAAATTCCCCATGCCTTTTTTAATGACCGCAGACGACTTTGCATCTGAAGCCTTCAAAGCCATTGAAAAAGGTGCCAGCTTTAAAGTGATCCCGGCACCCATGGCTTGGGTTGCCCGCATTTTGCGCATCTTGCCCGATGCCTTGTTTGACCGTCTGTTTAAAAATCAGCCCAGAAAACACCGCGCCAACCATTGAAGTTCTGCGTCACGTCTTTGCAAAATAGGCCTGACATGAAAAAAGCCCTGCATGCAGGGCTTCTTTTTTGACCCACACCCTCAGGTGTGAGTAAGCAGATATTGCGAGCGATTAATAACCGCCGCCGCCTTCGCGACGACCGCCACCACCGTTAC
>Ga0070374_10000931_pt1 | contig 12358 bp, 9 predicted proteins | sample LauGreSuBDMM15SN_2_FD_66374 | JGI IMG/M metagenome (GOLD analysis project Ga0070374, IMG submission 66374) | Freshwater lake microbial communities from Lake Michigan, USA - Su13.BD.MM15.SN (version 4) (version 4) | ecosystem: Environmental > Aquatic > Freshwater > Lake | place: Lake Michigan...
ATTTTCTCGCTTAGACAACGTTCTAAGAAATGAAGTCCTAGTCCGTCTATGGATGGGAAAACTAACACCAGTTGCTCAGACTCTTTCGCTCGAACCCTCAAGAAACGTAATGGTGTTTGTGTGTAGTAGTTGGTTGCCATCCGCAAGAAGAGCCTGCGAAGAAGTCTCAGCTTTATATCCCTATTAAGAAGATTCAGGCCTCGCTCAAAAAATCTATCGATGAGCCATTTTTGAAAATTTTTCGATTTGGAATAACCATAGATTGGGGAAAGAAGGAATGGATGCACCGGAGCACCTGCATTAGATCCTAATCTTTCGTCTGCGGCTCGATTTATCCAATACTCAACTGAAGCAGCCGTATCTCTTCGCGAGATAAAATTCCCAAACTCCAATAAATAAGTCCAGTTATGAGTAAAGGATTTTGAGCATGAAAAATCTATCAGTACATATCTGGTAGCTTTTATACTAGAACTAATTCTCACTCTGAGTTCTCCTAATAAATTCAGAAGATGCTCGGTTTCGAGCTAGATTGTAGTTCTCTATATTTTGACAGTAGTTGTCAGCTTGAAAACTGATGATTAAGGATCGCAATTCATTCAAACCATTAAACGTTGATCCGATCCCGAAATTTTTCACATCCCAATCAAATCCCACGCCCTCGGTACAATAGATTGGTATTCCGAGATTTGCGGCTTGGTACATAATGCCAGAACCAGCAAAGCGGTAGGAGCCCTCTTCGTAAGGCAAGATCAAAACGGAGCATTCTGACAGAGCTTGGTTCAGTTCTTGATTTGATGCAGCCCCTGGTAGCAATTTAACATTACCATTCAAGACTCGCAATTCTTTTAAAGTCTCTGAATATCCGTCCCATTCGAAATTCGCTTCCTGCACCAGAAACCTAAAATTTAAACTTTGAAGTGAACTTATGATTCGTGGGATAGTCGAGAAACCCTTGTTTTTGCGTGCGCTACCTAGAAATCCAAATGTAATTCTGTCCAGGTCGTGTGAGCATAAATGTGGTATCGAAGTTGTGGGAATCGGCGACCAATAAAGGAGCTCAGGACGGATTCCAGACTCAAGGAGTTTCTCTCGCATAGAATTCACTTCCCATCCAATTCGCAGATCAATACCTCCGTCTAATAACTCCTTGACGAAGGTATGCGAGTTATCAACTCTCAGTACACCTCTTGTCTCAGCACCTATTAATCTCATTGAAACTGCTAATCTCTCGCTGAAAACCTCAGTGACCTGATTCACGAACCTAAGCGCCAAACCGTCCGTTGACGGGAATATGATAACGATTTTCTTGTGACTCTGAATTTGTAACTTTAATTTGTTAAATGCCGACAGGGTTAACAATCTAACAAGTAAACTAAGAAATTTTTCTTTCATTCTAAACGGAAACGCCAGAGAATTGGCTTTACTCACTAAACCATTCATGATCTTGTTTAACAAGAATGCAAGGAAATTCTCATTTCTCTTAAAACTATAATCTAGAGAATTCAGGATCGGTAAAACCGGATGCTCCCCCAGAAATACTTGTACCTCAGAATCAGCCGCACGATTAATCCACACCTCATAATCTAAACTCATGTTCCGAAAATGATTTGCAAATGCACGCAAATATTCTGCATGATGGGTGTATTCACGACTGCAATTGAAGTCGACTAAAATATACTTAACCGGAACCGATGAATGCCTTGAGAGTTTCATTTGCCCTCAAGCAGTTCAAAGTAACTCCTCACATAATTTGCTGCAGCTAAGTCCCACGTCATTTGCATATCCTCAAGATAACCCTTTCTTTTTTCTAACTCTATTTTGGATTCAAGCATCGAGAGTAGGACTAACTTTTCAATAGTAGCAGTCTCGCGAAGATTTCCTACATAAACTCCAGGGAATTTTGAAAGGTAGTAATCTGCTGGAGTTCCATGGTGCACCATAAGTTTGGCACCAAGCGAAAAAGCTTCGAATGCAGGTAGCCCAAATCCTTCATTAATGCTCGGATGAATAACTAATTGGGCATTCTCATATAAATATTTTAACTCTTGATCGGGCACAAAATCTGCTACTTGCAGGGAGAATGAAGTCATTTCCGAAACAATTTTTTCCACGTTAGATTTCCCAAGTTGATTTGATTTCCCAACTAATATCAAGTTAGCAGAGCGAAGAATAGGGTTGGAAGAATCTCGGAAAGCAATCAGGGGAGAGTGAACATTTTTGTAATCTTGCCATCTTCCTACAATCACAATATTAAATTTTCCAGGCTTAATCAGCGGACTGGACTCAGATTGCAATTTCCAAAGTTGATCGCTTCCCAGAACCAGCTCTTCGATTCTCGAGATTGGAATCCTGTAATTCATGGCTATTTCGTTTGAAGCGAAATTTGAATCTGAGTAGATTTTATCAAAAAATCTCCACTGCCATTTTATAATTTGGTTATAAGCGTGTTTGGAGAGTACAAACTTTTCTTGCTTGACTGTTATATCCCCCGCGGCGTGAAAAGTGCATACATGGAATCTTGCGGGAAATTTCCAGAAAAACGGATACACCCGAGGAACGCCGTAGTGAACGATGTCAAAGAGCTTTTGATTCCGGAACTTAAGAACCATCGAGTAATACTGTCGAGAAGATCTTAAAAATTTACCTGTCAGTTGTGGCAAAACAATTAATTTAGCCCTTGAAAGAGTTAAGTCCTTTCTAATCAATTGAGCATCTTGCTCTGTTTTGAGGATTAGCCACACTTCAATTCGGGAACTTTCATTTTGAATCAAATAGTCAATCAATTTTCGAGTGGTCTGAGCAGTGCCCGAGGCGAATCTCCCTGCAAAAGCAGAACCAAAAAAAGCAACTTTAATCATCAGTACGACCTCCCAGGGGGACTTGGACGTTGCCCGACAAGTATTATATGGGTGGGCTACAGTGAGGAATTAGTCTCAACTGGTTAAGGAGACAGATGCGCATCAACCACTTCATTACCACGATTTCTAGGGGCGGCGCAGAGAATCAGCTTCTTATTCTCTGCAGAGAGCAAATTGCTAGCGGACATGAGGTAAGTGTGACTCCGCTAAAAGGTCAACTCGAACTACTTGATGAATTTGAAAGCGAGAATATTAGGGTAGATCTTTCCTTCCATGGAAAAAATTTTCTTCTCCAAGTTATCAGGAAAACGGTAACTAATTGGAAAAAGAATGAAATCCAGCATGCGCATTTGCCCCAAGCAGAGTTGCTTCTTGCAATGTCCTTGCAACGCGAGTATTTCAGTACCAGACATTATGGTAGTGCTTTCTTCCCAGGAAAGTCCCTACACCTGTCGCGCTTACTTTCACGGCTTGCAGCCAAGAGAGCTACCAAAATTATTGCGATTAGTCGATTTGTTGCAGAATACTTAGTTGAGTCCAGAGAAATTGGTGACAACAATAAAATAATCATTGTTCAATACGGATTTGATGCAAGCAAATTCCCATCTAGTTTTCAACAAAGTTCCCCTCCCGAACCCCCTTTCCACAACCCATTAAGAGTTGGGACTTTGGCCAGACTTTCTCCAGAAAAAGATCTAACTACATTGATTCGTGGTTTCAGCATTTTTTGTAATTCAACAGCTCGCCTTTCAACTCTAGAAATTTTTGGCGACGGCCCAGAACGTGACTTACTAGAAAAACTTATTAGTAAACTAGATATGAAAGACAAAGTTTTTCTTATGGGAAAGACTTCTCGCCCCGCCAAGGTTTTATCTGACATTGATATTTTCGTATTACCAAGCAAATTTGAAGGTTTCGGAATGGTTTTTCTCGAAGCAATGGCGACTTCTCGCATAATTCTAGCTTCGAATACCCCAGCAGCTATTGAAGTCTTAGGAAGAGACGGTGCGGCAATTTTCTTCGAAGTTGGAAATGATTTGGATTTAAGCCTAAAGTTGAGTGAAGTTCTTGACATTAACCTAGATAACATGCGGGCAGAGCAAAGCAAGCGATTGGAGTTATTCCGCGCAAATGTGATGTCAAATTGTATTCAAAGGGTTTACGAGGAAAATTCAAGGTTTTTACTTGGTCCCCTATAGTTGAGGAATGGATCTGGAATTGAACGGCTTATCCCTAAAGGACGGAATATCCCGGACTATAGATTTATTTGATAAGCAAGAAAAACGTAAGTTATTAGCAACAACCGGCATTCAGGTGATTTTAGGTTTCCTGGATTTGCTAGGGGTCGCATTAGTAGGAATGCTTGCTGCTCTAGCAATTAGAGGATTCCAATCACAGCAGCCCGGGGATAGAGTATCTAAGATTCTAGAAATCACAGGACTTGATGGAAGAAATTTCCAGACACAAATCATGTGCTTGGGACTGCTTGCAATTCTAGTCTTAATTATCAAGACGGTCCTCTCGGTTTACTTTATGCGAAAGACCTTGACTTATCTAAGTATAAAGAGTGCGAGAATCACCAGCACTCTTACTTCCAAGTTGTTGAACCAACAAGTTACTTTCATCCAAGAAAAATCAATTCAAAACCGAATTTTTAATCTAACCAACGGAGTCTCTAACTTAATGGTTGGCGTGATGGCAAACCTAATTTTGGTCCTTGCCGATTTGTCTTTGCTTCTGGTTCTCACCGTTGGTCTATTTGCAGTTGACCCAATTATTTCTATCTGCACACTATCGATATTTTCGCTTATCGGAGTAATACTTTATACTTTGACACACATACGGGCATCAAAATTAAGTACTAGTTTCCGTAAAATAACTATTGAATCAAATCAAAAAATATTTGAGGTTTTGTCCTCTTTTCGAGAGCTGACAACTCGTGGCGGCCTTTCCTACTCAGCAAAGATAATTAAAGATCAGAGAGGTGAATTAGCTAAATATGATGCAGAATTGAAATTTCTACCGAATATAAGTAAGTACGTTACTGAACTTGCGATAGTTCTTGGGGTTGTGTCGTTAGCCGGATTGCTTTTGACCCGCGAAGACCCATACAGAGCAATAGGTGTTTTAGCTGTATTTATTACCGCGAGCACTCGGATAGCCCCTGCGGTAATGAGAATTCAGCAAAATGCCGTGATGGTGAAAGCGTACATTTCGTCGGCGAAACCAACATTAGAATTGGCGGACGAATTAAGCGCAGGCGATATGTTAACCCAAGAAATCTCAACGCTTAATTTTCAGCACACCGGTTTTATCCCAAGTATTGAAGTTCAAGGACTTACATATACCTACCCTGGTTCTTCCGCTGCAGTAATCAAGGATGTTTCTTTTAGCGCAAATCCAGGTTCATTTATGGCTTTTGTAGGACCGTCTGGGGGCGGGAAAAGTACCTTGGTGGATTTGCTACTCGGCATTCTTGAGACCAACACACAGAGCATCTTGATCTCAGGGTTAGCTTGTAAATCAGCAATTAAGGAGTGGCCAGGAGCAATTGGATATGTCCCACAAGAAGTTTTCCTAACAAATGCTACGGTTAAAGAGAATGTTTGTTTGGGATATGACCCAAAGAATATCGATGACGCAGATATTTGGGCGGCACTTAAAGCAGCAGAACTAGTGGATTTCGTTTCAAGATTACCCAATGGATTACAGACAATTATCAGCGAGGGAGGAAATAATCTTAGTGGAGGACAAAAACAGCGACTCGGAATTGCTAGGGCGCTATTTACAAAACCTAAAATAATAATTTTTGATGAAGCTACAAGTTCTCTCGACCCAGAGACGGAAACTAAAATCACTGATTCAATTTTAAAATTAAGAGGTACTTGCACGGTGCTAGTGATTGCGCACAGACTTTCTACTGTGAGACATGCCGATCAACTCCACTATTTAAATGAAGGCAAAGTAACTGCCTCTGGAAATTTCGAAGAATTAAAGTCAACAAACTCCAATTTTGCCACCCAAGCCAAACTTATGGGACTGTAGAAGAGTTAATCTAAGATTAAACTGAGTTCAGTAATCCATTTGGAGAAAGAATGCTTCTCCTTTGCTATTTTAAGTCTATGTTCGGTTTCTAGAATTAACCTATTATCGTCAAGAGCAAGTAAAGATTCTAATTCAGACTGTAGCGACCCAGGATTCTCGCTCCACACACCAAAATCCCTCTGATATTCGCGGTTTGTAGTTGCCACAGGTAGTTTAGAAAATGTGGCCTCGACTAGCGACTTGTCGAGACTTCCTTGAAATGCGTGTACGAATACATCGTAACTTCTCAAGAAATCAGGCAATTTTTCTCTGGGAATAGACTCGTGAAATTTCAGCCACCCAGCTTCGATTTCGAGATTCCAAGTACCTTTTAGTTCCTCCAGATATTTTTGGCTATTAGGATTAGAAGCTGAGCCTAGTAACATCAACGTTAGCGCTGGATTTGAATGGCGAATTTTCGCGGCTGAATCAATTATTGCCCCGATGTCCTTTGATGGATCGAGGCGCCCCACATGAATTAATCTTGACATTGGAAAATTCAGGTGAGGCAAACCCGAGAATAACTCTTCATCAATGCTTTGTCCGATGTAGTGAATTTTGTTGCTTCGAATTGGGCAGGAGTTTAAGGTTGAAGTAATCAAGCCAGAACACCAAAAATGTGCCCACCCCAGATAAATTGAGTTTTGAGCATGCGCATACCAAAGAAAATGTCTAATTCGAAAAATCCGGAGCAGTGGACCAATCGAGCAACTTTGGATGACAGTCATGTGAGAAAAGACACTTACGTAACTCGTTCGAATCATTTCGCGAAGAAACACCTTTAGGAATTTAAAGATATTTCGAAAATTTTGATTAGGGACCCAATTACTCGAAACTACTCGGAGGTTTTCCTTCGAGGTCACATAATTGGAATTTCCAGTAATTACGGTTACATAGTCAAAGGCATTCGCTAAACCCTCAGCCACGGATACCTGATGGGCAAGGGCAGGATGCTCCTCATCCATTACATAGTTCAAAATAAGCAAGTTTCGTTTCTCAGAGTCAGATTTACGAAGTAAACGCATATAGAATTCTAGCATCACTACAATTACATCTTCGGGTATCGGATTGGATCTTCATGAGGGCGGTAGTTACTGGGTCTAGTGGGTTTATTGGTGCAGCATTATCAAACCAATTGCTTGCTTCTGGGTGGGAAGTCGTTGGAATAGACTCACACTCAGACTATTACGCACCGCAACTAAAAGAATTTAGGCTCGAAAAACTCAAAAGTAATCCCAAGTTTCATTTTTATAATGCAGATATCTGCAATCTGAAGCTAGTCAATCAAATAGTTAAAGAGAATCAACCCAACACCATTTTCCACCTAGCAGCTCAAGCGGGTGTGCGATTACCAATTGAAAGTATGTACAAATATGTGGAAAGTAATCTGACAGGTTTTAGCTCTGTCTTGCAGGCGGCAGTCTCAAATAACGTATCAGAATTTCTGTATGCATCTTCTTCCAGCGTCTACGGAAATCAAGCTTCGATTCCATATAGTGAAGAAGAAAAAAATTTGAACCCGAACAGTTTTTACGGTGCAACAAAACTGTCTAATGAGATTCTAGCAAAGTCAATCATTCAAAATTCTCAAACCAAGAGCCGAGGAATGCGGTTCTTTACAGTTTATGGGCCAATGGGGCGCCCAGATATGGCTTATTTTAGAATCTTGGCGAGCTTACTCTCAGATAGTAGCTTCAATTTATTTGGTGACGGTTCCATTCAAAGAGATTTCACTTTTGTGGATGACTGTGTCAAAAGCGTATTGGCTTTACAAATTAACCTACAAACTAAAAATCATGGTTTTCATGATGTTGTAAACATTGGCGGAGGAAACCCATTTTCCATCAATGATTTATTGAGAGTAGCCATGAATTTGACTGGGAAGAAGTTAATTTATGAAACTTCTGGTAAGAATTTGAATGATGCCCTGATAACGAACGCTTCATCGGATTACTTATTTTCCCAAATAGGTAATAAACCTACAACAAAACTTGAGGTTGGAATCCAAGAGACAATAAATTGGATGAGCGAGGAACCTCAGCGTGAATTACTGGGAAAATGGGTGCGCTCCAGCATATGAAGATCTTGTTAACTACTGGCATATACCCACCGGACATAGGTGGTCCTGCTACATTCATTCCAGAACTAGCCAAGAAATTGGAATTACGCGGTGATCTACCAACAGTGTTATCGTTAAAACCTAAAAATTTTGTCGGGGCCCATCCAACATTTCCACTCATTCTTGTTAAAAGATCAAAAAATAGATTTTTTCGATTCGTTAAGACACTTGCCTTGATCAACCTGAAAGCGGCATCTTCAGATCGAATTTTCGCGAATGGACTGTATATAGAAGCGGGACTAGCTGCATTTATATTTCGAAAACGAGCGATTGCAAAGCTGGTTGGTGAACCAATATGGGAGAAGTGCCGAAATGAAGGATTAACAACCCAAACCATGTCAGAGTTTCAGAATTCTGATTTGAGTCTGAAGAACAGAATTTTGAAGAAAACTTATGTGTGGGCGTTTAACCAATTTCAAGTGGTCTATTGCCCAAGCATGGAATTAGTTGAAATATTTCGGTTGTGGGGAGTTAGACCGCCAATAAAGTACATTCCAAACGGAGTTCAGATAAATGAAATTGGACAAACTCAGAAGATATACGACTTAGTCTGTGTAAGTAGACTCGTTAAATGGAAAAATGTCGACCAGTGCATCAGGGTCGCAAGCAAACTTAAGTTGAGTTTACTAGTAATTGGTACAGGACCTGAAATGCAAAACCTAAAGAATCTTAGTGACAAAATTTCCGCTAAGTCCACGTTTATAGGGGATTGCAGTTCCTTAGAAGTGATGAACTATTTAAAAGCCTCCCGCATTTATATACTTATTTCCCAATATGAGGGAATGTCATTTTCTCTTCTTGAAGCGATGTCTGCCGAACTTGCTGTTGTAGTTTCCAATACTCCCGGCAACCTGGCAGTTGTTGAGAATGGAGTAAATGGACAAGTGGTTGAACCTGACAATTTGTTGCAAATTGCGGAAACAGTATCCAATCTAATAAATGACCCCAATCTGTGCAGAAGGCAAGGTCTGGCAGCCCGAGGGACGGTACTTAAGTACTACAACTCACGTACCCGAATTTCCGAAGTCATAGAACTCATTAATAACTAACATGCCAAAATACATTTTTATCGTGGACCCAAAGGGCCACATTTTGAAAAGTGACTCGGTTTTTAACCGACACTTAGAGTACGCCCGTGGACTAAATCAAGCTTCACAAGGCCAAATTAATTTAGGAGTCTTAAGACCTACACTTTGGAGATTCGCTGAAAAATTCCATGAAAACTTACTAGTTATAGATTTTCCAATATTAAAGTTTTTATTCCCAAAAGTTGTGGGAAGTATTTCAAAATTCACCGAAGAAAAAATACCATCATTACTGATCGCTGGAGACCCTTGGCTTGGGGGAATCTTGGCGGTATTAGTCTCTAGAAAACTTCAAGTTCGCACTAATATTCAAATTCAGTTCCATGGTGATTTTGGGAACCCGGCATGGATTCGTGAATCACTAAAGAATCGGATTAAGTTCAAAGTTGCGAAATTAGTTATCAAGGAAGCCAATCACGTTAGATGCGTTTCGGACGCTCAAGAAATTTTGATTTCCAAAAATTTCAAGTTGGATACGACCAAGATGCTAGTCGCTCCAGTGCCAATGATGCTGTGGAAACAGACCCTAAATGGTCATAAAACTTTTTCAACCATCCCACGTGTGGGGCTAGTGGGGCGAATCCACCATGACCGAGGCTTGCAAACTTTTGTTGACTTAGTCGAGAAATTGGTTGCAGAGAATCGTGAATTTTCAGTTCACATTGTTGGCTCAGGCCCTCAACGGACCTGGTTAGAGCAGAAATGCAAGGAGTCTTTTCCCAATATCCACATTGAGTTTTTTGGCGAAGTAGAGTCACTAAACATGAAAATGTGTTGGGAGAATCTTGATCTACTAATTTCATGCGCGCCAACTGAATCGTACGGCCGTGCCGCTAGGGAAGCTCTTTTCTTTGGTGTTCCTGTCTTGGCAACCCCGAGCTCCGGTATTAACTCACTCACTGAAGCCAATCAATTAGGTTATTTGGAATATTTCGAGTCGTATTTCGAGAGTCAACACCTAGCAGAGGCTTTTGACAGGTTGCTTAAGAAAACAATCTCATTAGATTTTAGAAAAAAAATTGCTTCGAATGATGAAGAGAATTTCAACAATATAATTAAGGAGTGGATTGTTCTAGCAAATTTCATCTCGAAGAATTAGGCCAACCACAGGTCCATTGTCAATCGAAATGAGGTGCCCAGGAATGTTATTTCTAGAGCAGAAATCTAAAAATGCAGAATTTCCATCTGCGTCGTCAGAAATTAGCGCAGAGACACCCAATATATTTCAAGCCCATCCAAATTCAAAATACATATTTTCGTATGAATGATCAGAGTCATGAAAAAAGACTGCGTTACTATTCCGAGCAGAAACTGTTTCCTTCTTAAAGTTCTTTCTTATTGGAGAATCTAGAACGACGTAATCAACGTTGGCTTCACGCCTAATCAATAGTTGATGTACAACGTCAATTGATTTTATCAAAATATTTTTGCCGACTCTTGTTACATTTTTGGAAATCACCGTGGCACTTACACCATACTGAGTACCTGTTTCTATAATTAGGTCAGGTTGAATTTTCGTAATCACAAGATCCAGAATGACCAGTCGGGCAATTGAGGCATCTTCCGAAACTGGCTTGAAAGCCCCAGGTCCATATTCAAGGGAATTTTGCACCTCTCGGAGTTCGAACATTATCTGAGTGATACGAGATTCCGCCTCACTTCCTTCCGAGGAAGGCAGTCCGAGTAATTTGATGAGCCCGGGTAAATCCATTTCCAGGGGGGGGCGACTGGATATTTGTTTGCCAGGCCAAGCTGAGGGCATATTTCGAAGCCGCGATCACCCCATAGTTCTGTATCCGCCATAGAATTGAACCAACCACAAGCCCCAACCTCCATTAAGTAATTTTCCAAGCCTGTTGGAAGGGTACAAGAACTTTGAATTACGCCAAAGGGTACCGCCGTCGGCAATTTGTCCATTTTGTCCTATCCCCGCGACAATCTATGATGAGATTCGTAATAGTAGATAGAGGCAGCGACGGCTGAGCTCTTCAAGACAAAACCGGTTAAAGAAGGATTACTCAAGTGGCACTTAGCGTATGGACAGTTGCTGAACTGGGGGCTTTTTACACTGAGCACCGTTCAGAGCTTCTCTCGCATGCCAATCGAGTATTAAAAGATTCAGCTAAGGCTGAGGAAATCACCCAAGACTCACTGATTAAGTTCATGTTGGCTGCCCCTGAGCTTGAATCTTCAGAGCACGCACTCTCATATCTACACCGCACCATCGAAAACCTCTGCATCGACTACTTCCGCATGGAAGGGCGCCGTCCAAACCTCGTGGTTATCGATGACGCCAAGGCTGAAGTTGAAGCTGCATGGCAGGTATCAGGTGATCACTCAGCAGTTCTTTCCCAAGCAGAAGATGCTGCAATTATTCGTCAAGCTTTGGCCCTACTTTCTCCTGCAGAGCGCGCAGCGCTCGTTATGTGGGAGATGGAAGGCCGCTCAACTTCAGAGATCGCAGCAGAGCTTGGTATCAAGGAATCTGCAGTGCGCCACACCGTTTCTCGTGCCCGCACTTCCCTTCGCCGTGTTCTTTCAGAACTTGTTATCGATCACGAGCGCGGCCTCACAGCCCTGGACATGCTTTCAACCACCTATAAGAAGGCAGCAGTTCTTGCGGCTAAATCTTCTAAGGTCGCACTCTCATTGCTATTGGTAGTCACTGCTTTTCTAGGCTTCAACTCACTTACTGGCCAAGAAGGCGTTCTACCAACAGCGAAAACCCAGGAGCCAACAGCGAAGGTTGCAGCTCCTTCTGCCACAGCAGAGGCAGCAACCCCTGCCCCATCTATCTCAATGCCCGCCAAGAAGTCTTCAACGATGGTATCTGGCGTGTATATCAGGGGCGCAAAGGCATCATGGGCCGGGCTTGATTCAGAAGGCATTCCAACAGCTTTCACTGTTACCGGTGAAACAGGGGCCCTCGGCAAGATACGCGTTAATCGCAATACCCCGGTTGCAACCGAGCAAGGCACAATATTGGCCACCCAAGCAATCACTTCCGAGGGTGGACCCAATGTGATGATCGATCAGGTCATTACAGTCGATGGCAACGGCACAAAGTATGAGGTTGAGTACGTATCGTTTGGAATCAAAGGTATTTGGGCGGTAGCGCAAGCTCGCGCCACGAGCGTCGATTTTGAGCGTATGTCCAATGGCCAGTACCTTATGACCGTTACAATTTCCCTACTCTCAACCCCAACTTCAGA
>Ga0070374_10000936_pt1 | contig 12328 bp, 10 predicted proteins | sample LauGreSuBDMM15SN_2_FD_66374 | JGI IMG/M metagenome (GOLD analysis project Ga0070374, IMG submission 66374) | Freshwater lake microbial communities from Lake Michigan, USA - Su13.BD.MM15.SN (version 4) (version 4) | ecosystem: Environmental > Aquatic > Freshwater > Lake | place: Lake Michigan...
GAGCTCGGCCTGGTCGGCAAACGTGACGGTTGAGGCGGTGCGCTCTTTTAGGACGTTTTGGGAAAACGCGGTTTCGGCGGTGGCGATCGCGGCGTTGAGCGCCCGGAGTTTTTCTTGGTCGGCACCGGAGAGCCGGGCGCCGGCGCGGACGAATGATTTGTGAGTCTCATCGATCAGCCGATCCGATTCCGGATCGAGGGCAAGGGCCGCGCGGAGTGCGTGCAGTGTCGCGATGCGGGTGAAGAGCGCGGTGTTGAGCAAAATCGCGTCGCGGTGGGCCGCGAGTTTGGGGGCGAAGGATTTTTCGACGGCTTGGAGCGTGGGATTGGTGTGGCAGCCGTTGAGGTTGGAGAAAACGCGGCTGACGCGGCCGAGGAGTTGGCCGGAGCGCTCGAGGGCGAGGATGGTATTTTCAAACGTGGCGGGCCCGGTGTGGCCTGCGATGGCGGCGACTTCGGTGAGTTGCTCGGCCATGCCGAGATCGAAGGCGGGCGCGAAATGCTCGTCCTTGATGCGATCAAACGGGGGGTAGCCCAACGGAAGCGGGCTGGGGGCAAAGAGCGGATTGGCGGTAGGCATCTGGATTAACTCGATGATAAAGCGGCGAAGCTCAAGCAACGGGACGCCGAGGACAAGATCATGCCTCGGAGGACGGGGCGCTAGGAGGTCGGCGCGCGTCGAGCGGACCGGGAAACGCTGGCTGACGGACGAGTGCCCGACTACTTCTGCTTTTTCGCGGCGGCGGCGGGAGGCTGCTTATAGTAGTTGCCGATGGCTGAGACTACGGCGGAGCGGGCGGCGGCATGTTCGATCATACCGTTGTGCCGCCAGAGAATTTTTCCGCCCGGTGCGATCAGGACGGTATGGGGAATCGGGCCAGGCCACTCGGCGTCGAGAGCCTTCCCGAGGTCATCTTGGTTGGCACCGGTGAAAAGGTAGTGGCTGGTTTTGCGGCCCTCTTTGTCCACGGAGGCTTGCACGCGCTTGGTGAGGCCGGCGCCTTGTTTTTGGAGAAAGGCTTGGGCTTTAGCTTCATCCTTGGGCGCGTCGAGGCTGATGGTGATGAGCTCGAAATCGTTTTCGCGCATGTCGAACTGACGCTTGATCGCGATGAGCGCGGGGAATTCTTCGACGCACGGGGCGCACCAAGTGGCCCAGACGTTGATCATGCGCACCTTGTTGGTGGGGTTGGCGCGAAGGGCGGCGATGCCGGCGACGTCGATACGCTCGAGGGTGACGGGGATCTGGGTCCAGCCGATCTCGGTGGCGACGTTGCGCTCTTTTTTCTCGCGCCACTTGGTGGAGCAACCGTGAGGTTTGGTGAGTTCGACGGGAACGGGTTTGCCGTCGAGCAGGGCGAAGATGGCGTTGCGGGCATCGGGCGATTTGACGGAGTTCTCCTCGACGAAGCGCGAGTCGTCGAAACGGCCGGCGTAGCGGAGGCGGCGGGCTTTATCAAAGATGAACACGTGGGGCGTCGCGAGGCAGCCGTAGGCGCGGGCGATGAGTTGTTTTTCCCCGTCGTAGAGATACGGGAAGTCCCAGCCGAGGCTGGCGGCGTAGGGCTTCATGTCTTCGAACGAGTCGCTGTATTCGCCGTAGCCGAGTTCGTTGAGGGTGAGGCCCTCCGGGTGATTGGGATTGATGGCGACGAGACCAAAGCTGCGGCCCTTGAGATCGTCGCGGAGGGTTTGCAGGCGTCGTTCGATCCCGTGGGAGGTGGGGCAGTGGTTCGAGGTGAACAGCACCATCAACACGTCGGGGCCGGCGAAGTCGGCGAGTTTGTAAGTGCGGCCATCGATGCCAGGCAGGGAAAAATCGGGAGCGGCGTCGCCGATCGCGAGCGTGCGTAACGTGGGCGGATGACCGGATTTATCGAGGAGCGGGGCGGGTGCAGTGGCGGGAGTCTGGGCGAAGCTGGCGGAGCCGGCGGTGAGGAACAAAAGCGCGGCGACGAGGCCGGGGAACGGGCTGAAGCGAAGAGTAAGGGGCATGGGAGAAATGGGGCCGACGGCACGCCAACTGGCAAGAATTCTGGTGCGGGTTGGAAAAATGCCGGGATCCGTCCACGCACGACGGGCGGCGGTATCGGGCGCGGCCCGTTGAGGATTTTGGCAGCTCACCCAGCTCATCCGCGCCGCCGTGGATCACGGCGGGATGCAGCGCGCGTCGCCGAAATCGGCATGCTTCGAGCGATACCACTGAATAGCGTCCAGCACCCGGCGAGCGCCCGGGCAGGTGATGCCGGTCAAACTCGGGAGTGAGATTAATTTGGGGGCGATGGTGGCGGGCGTTCCGTCGTAGAACGTTTCGATGCCCCATACGGTCTCCTGCAGAACCGAAGTGGGGATAATCAGATTAACGCGACCGGCGTTGGCGGCTCGAAACAGTTCTGTCGCGGCGCCATCCTGTGCTTTCGCTTAATTCTAGTATTCCAACCTCAACCGCCCTAACGATTGAGCATGTTGGTCATCGTTTTACTTGTGCTGCTCTCGGCCCGATCAGCACTTGGCTATGCCCCAACCACGACGGCCACCCGATCCGAGACCAACGCCTTTGGGGAGACGCGCACCGTCGTCCAATCGGTAGCGAGTAAACCTACCACCATAGTCACCCAAAAACCTAATATTTTTGGGGAGACGAAAAGCGTGGTGCGAAATTCAAATGGGGTGCCGGTCCAAACCATCGTGGCGCAAAAGCCGAACCGCGTCGGTGAAATCAAGGCCGTGGTCAAAAATGACGTTGCGCAACCGGTGGGTAAAATTACCACTCGTCAGCCGAATGTGTTCGGCGAAACCAAATCGGTTATCACCGACGCTCAGGGCCGCAAAGTTGGGGAGGCCGTTGCCCAAAAACCAAATGTGTTCGGGGAGGTAAAAACAGTTTACAGGGACGCGAACGGAAAAATCACAGGCCGGGCGGTTACTTCCAAACCCAACGTTTTTGGCGAAGTTAAAACCAAGCAATACGGGCAGGCCCCGATTGAGTCTTTGGGCAAATAGGAAGCCGGCTTGATGCGTCTTTGTCGGACGCGGCGAGGGTGTCGCGCCCGCCGCTGAGCCCAAACCGAAAGACCGACCGGGGGCTCAGCGCACTACTTTATACCCCAGCCAACGCGTTGTGGGTGTTGAGGTGCTCGACGCCGGTGTATTTCTGGGACTGCTCGTCGGCGTGGTAGCTGGAGCGGACCATCGCGCCGCTTTCGACGACGCCGATGCCCAAATCGAGGCCGAATTTTTTCCAGTGGGCGAACTCGTCGGGGTGGGCCCAGCGCTCGACTTTGAGATGTTGCGGGGTGGGTTGGAGATATTGGCCGATGGTGAGAATGTCGGTCTTGTCGGCGGCGATGTCGCGGAGGGTCTGCTCGATCTCAGCCTGAGTCTCCCCGAGGCCGAGCATGATGCCGGTCTTGGTGATGAAGCCGCGGGATTTGGCGTGCTGGAGGACGGAGCGGGAGCGGTCGTAGCGGGCCTGGACGCGGACGGGTTTCTGGAGACGTTCAACGGTTTCCAGGTTGTGGTTAAAAATGTCGGGCTTGGCGTCGAGGACGGTGTCGAGGTCGTGGAGCTTGCCCTTCCAATCGGGCGTGAGGACTTCGATGGCGGTCTGGGGATTGCGGTGGCGGACGGCGCGGATGGTGGCGGCCCAGACGGCGGCACCGCCATCGGCGAGTTCGTCGCGGGCGACGGAGGTGATGACGCAGTGGCGCAGGCCCATTTTCGCGACGGCATCGGCGACGCGGGTGGGTTCGCCGAGGTCGAGTTCCGTGGGGCGGCCGGTCTGGATGGCGCAGAAATTACAGGAGCGCGTGCAGATGTTGCCGAGGATCATCACGGTGGCGGTGCCGCGAGACCAGCATTCGCCGAGGTTGGGGCATTGCGCGCTCTGGCAGACGGTGTGGAGTTTGTGTTCGTCCACGAGGGAGCGGACGGCTTGGTAGCCGGGGCCGCTGGGGAGTTTGGCGCGGAGCCAGGAAGGTTTACGCGTGGTGTCCATCGGGAGAGTTCAGAAGGGATACGAAAAGGATTTTGGCCGCGAATGCACGCTATTGGTCGCGAATTTCACCGGAGGCGAGGAAGGCGGGCCAGAGGGTTTGGAATTCCTCGGCGACGATTTTTTGGACGGCGGCGAGGTCGAGGTCGTGGCCGAGTTCGGTGTGGAGGGAGGTGACGGTGCCTTCGGTGGCGGCAATGCCGCAGGGGACGATGCCGGCGAAGTGGGGGAGGTGGGCGTTTACGTTGAGGGCGAAGCCGTGGTAGGTGACCCAACGTCGGACGGCGACACCGAGGGCGGCGACTTTGCGCGGGCCGATCCAGATGCCGGTGAGGCCGGGGCGTCGCGTGGCGGTGAGGCCGAGGGAGCCGACGGCGTTGATGAGGACCTGCTCGAGGAAGCGAAGGTAGGCGTGGAGGTCTTTGCGGGCGGCGAGGGACACGATGGGGTAGCCGACGAGTTGGCCGGGACCGTGGTAGGTGATGTCGCCGCCGCGGTTCGTCGGGGCGAGTTCGATGCCCTCGGCGGCGAGCCGGGTGGAGTCCCAGATCAGGTTTTTCTCGGCGCCGGCGCGGAGGCCCACGGTGAACACGGGCTCGTGTTCGGTGAAGACGAGCGTGTCGCGGATCTGGCCGGCCAAGTGGCGGGCGACGAGGGCTGCTTGCGCGACACAGGCGGGTTCGTAGCGCGTGCGACCCCAGTCGATCACGGAGACCGCGACGGCGGAGGACCTAGGGGGCGGGAGGAAGGCGGGCGCTGAGGCGGTCATTGCGATGAGTTCGCGCATTTTAGCGAGTGGCGCAACTCTAGGCGTTGCAGCGGCGCGGAGTTCAGTCATCAGCAAAGAATGACTACGATCGCGCAGCAACTCCATGTCGAGAACGTGAAACGCTCGGCGGCGGCCTTGACGGCGGCGCTGGCCGGGCGGGCGCCGAAACTCGCTATCGTGCTGGGCTCGGGCTTGGGTGGCTTGGCGGAGCGCGTGGAGCAGGCGGTGACGTTAACGTATTCCGAGTTGCCCGGATTTCCGGTGTTGACTGTGCAAGGTCACACCGGAGCGCTGGTGGCGGGAAAATTAAACGGGGTCGACGTGGTTGTGCTCAAGGGCCGTAAACATTTTTACGAGACCGATGACCCGTATCCGCTGAAGACGATGGTGCGGACGCTCCGCGCGGTGGGCGTCGAGGTCCTGTTTTTGTCCAACGCGGCGGGCAGCTTGCGGGCGCCCATCGGGGTGAGCCAACTGATGTTGATCACCGATCACATCAACGCCCTAGGCTTGAATCCCCTGACAGGCGCAAACGACGAGACCTTTGGTCCTCGGTTCTTTGGGATGAGCGATGCGTGGGACGCGGCGTTGTCGGAGAAAATTTCCCAGGCGGCGATGGCGGAGATGATTCCGCTGCACCGGGGAGTTTATCTCGCGCTGCGCGGGCCGTCGTTTGAGACCCCGGCGGAGATCCGGATGATCAAGGGATGGGGCGCAGATGCGGTCGGAATGTCGAGCGTGCCGGAGTGCCTGATCGCGCGGCACTGCGGGATGAAAGTCGTCGGCGTCTCTTGCATCACCAACATGGGCGCGGGGCTCTCCGATGAGAAACTGTCGCACGCCCACACGTTGGAAAATGCCGCGAAAGGCGCGGCAAATTTCGAGCGGCTCGTGATCGCGGCGGTGCCGCGGCTGGTGGGGGCGTGAGCGCGGGCGTACGGCGGACGCGGGCGTGGACGAGGCGCGGGCTTGGAGGGCGGGTCGGAGACGCAGCCCTACTTTTCAGCCGGCGTAAGGATGTTTCCACGGCGCGCGGTAGGCGCGCTTCAACAGTTTGGCGGCTTCCGGGTGGTTGGTGATCTGCTCGGTCTTCGCATCCCACGCGAGGCGGCCGCCGGTCTCGTAGGCGATCATCGCAAGTTTTACGGCGCTCGTGGACAGATGCGCCTCGGCGACGGTGGCGCTGACGGGTTTGCGGTGGCGCACGGCGTCGAGGAATTCCGCGACGTGAAGCGGGACGAGGTCGGACTTGGTTTCGTTGACCTGGCGTTCGGCGCCTTTGCCGTTGGGCATAAAAATCCAACGCTGGTCGGTCACAAACACGGTGCCCTTTTCCCCGTAGAAAAAGATGCCGTTGTTGAACTCGGGCGCGAGCTCGGCGGAGCCCCACAGCCGGTGCCGCCAGGTGACGGGGCAACGGGCAAATTCAAACTGCACGGTGAGCGTATCGGGCGTGGTGATCTTGTCCTTGAGCCGATAGATGCCGCCGGTGGCGCTGATCGCGGTGGGCGACGTCTCGCCGAGGATGAAGCGCGTGGCGTCGATTAGATGAATGCCCCAGTCGTAGAGGTGGCCTTGCCCCGACGTCTGCTCCAGGCGCCAGCTGCGGTGCCCGACCTGCGGGCTGTAAGGGATGAGTGGTCCGGGGCCGCACCAATGATCCCAATCAAGGGCGGGCGGCGGGGTGGTCGGGACGGCGCTGGCGGTGCCGGCCGTAAAGTTGATCTGCGCGTCAACGTTGATGATGCGGCCGAGTTTGTCGTCGGCGATGAACTGGCGGACGGCTTGAAACGCGGCGCTCTGGCGGCGCACGAAACCGATCTGGACGATGCTCCGGCTCTTGGCGGCGGCATCGACCATGGCGCGGCCCTCGCGGATGTCGTAGGCGAGGGGTTTTTCGCAGAACACGTCGATCCCGCGGTTCACGGCGGCGATGAACGGAAGCGCGTGCCACTGCGGCGGGGTGGCAATGATCACGGCCTCGAGGCCGGTGACGGCGAGGAGGTCCTCGTAAAGCTTGAACGTGAGCGGGCGCGAGCCCTGGAGTTTTTCGATCTCGGCGGCGGTGGCCGCGAGGTGTTCGCTGTCGATATCGCAGATCGCGATGACCTGGGCGCCGCCGGCTTTGTAGGCGCCCTTGACGTTGACCATACCCCACCAACCGCAGCCGATGAGCCCAAGTTTTACCGGGCGGGGAGCGGGAGCGGCGGGCGCGTCGGCAGCGCGCGTGCGGAGAGTCGAGAGCGCGGCGGCGCCGAGGGCGGCGGCACCTAGAAACTGGCGGCGGTTGAAGGGGTTCATGGCGCGAGGCTTGGCGGGGCCCGAGGGGACGGAAAGGAGAAAAGCGGTCGCGGAATTTCCGTTTGCCCCGTCGGGGATGGCGTGGCTTCGTGGTCCTTCCATGAGCGACACCCCTCCGGTTGATATCTCCAACGACCAACATGCCGTGCGGCGCAACAAGCTGGCCGAAATGCGCGCCAAAGGCTTCGATCCGTTTCGGGCGAGCGTGACGCAGACCCATTTCTCCGCCGACGCGATGAAGTTGCACGTCGAGGGTCAGGACAACGTCGTCACGGTCAGTGTGGCCGGACGGCTCGTGACGATCCGCGACATGGGGAAGAGCCAGTTTGTGAAGATTCTCGACCAGCAGGGCCAGGTGCAGCTCTACGTCAAAAAGGACGTGATCGGCGACGAGGCCTACGCGGCGTTCAAGAAACTGGACCTCGGCGACATTCTCGGGGCGACGGGCACGCTCTTTTTGACCAAGACCGGCGAAATTACCGTGCGCGTCGAACGTTGCACTTTAGTGTCAAAGGCCCTGCGGCCCCTGCCGGAAAAGTGGCACGGGCTGAGCGATGCGGAGCAAGTTTACCGGCAGCGTTATCTCGATCTGATCGTGAACGCCGAGTCGCGCGCGCGGCTGATGCTGCGCTCGCGCGTCGTGTCGCACATCCGGCGGTTTCTTGAGGCCCAGCAGTTCATTGAAGTGGAAACGCCGGTGCTGGAAAGCACGGCGGGCGGCGCGGCGGCGCGGCCGTTCAAGACCCACCACAACGCCCTCGGCGTGGACTTTTTCCTGCGCATCGCGACGGAGTTGCGGCTCAAACGCCTGCTCGTGGGCGGCTATGATCGCGTGTTCGAGATCGGCCGGATTTTCCGTAACGAAGGCGTTTCCCGGAAGCACAACCCGGAGTTCACGATGCTCGAGGTTTATCAGGCCTACAGCGATCACCGCGGCATGATGACGCTGATCAAAGACATGCTCACGTCGCTCTGCCGCGATGTGCTCGGCACGACGAAGATCAAGCACGCCGCCAGCGGGCAGGAGATCGACTTCGCCGGCGAGTGGCGCGAGGTGAACTACAAGGATCTCATCCGCGAAGCGACGGGCGACGCGGATTGGTTCGCGCGGAGCAAGGCGGAGAAAGTCGCGGGCGCCGAAAAACTGGGGCTCTATGTGAGTCCCGCGTGGGAAGAGTTCGAGATCACGAATGAGATTTTCTCCAAAAAGATCGAGCCAGCGCTGATCCAGCCGACCTTTGTAATGAAGTTGCCGAAGGAGCTGTGCCCGCTGGCCAAAATCAGCCTCGATGATCCGACGACGATCGACGTCTTCGAGCTGACGATCGGCGGCATGGAAGTGGCGCCGGCGTATTCGGAGCAGAACGATCCCGACGTGCAGCGCGCGATGTTTGAAGCGCAGGCCGGCGAGGAGAAGCAGAACATCGACCATGATTTCTTGCTGGCCCTCGAGCACGGGATGCCGCCGGCGGGCGGCATGGGCGTGGGCATCGACCGGCTGTGCATTTTGCTCACGGGCGCGGAGAGCATTCGGGACGTGATTTTGTTTCCGCAGCTCAGGCCGGGGAGTGGGACATGATTTTTGAACCGCGGATGAACCCGGATGGACACGGATTCATTTCCCAGCCTTATCCGTGTGCATCGGTGTTCATCCGTGGTTAAACCATGCCTTGGTATTTATACCTCGCCCTAAAGCAGCTCTTCCCCACGGGGAGGAAGTTTCCGTTTTTCACAGCGATCTCGGTGCTCGGGGTGGCGCTCGGGGTGGCGTTGCTCGTGATTTCCACGAGCGTGATGGGCGGGTTTGGCTACGAGATCCGGCGGATGATCGTCGATACGCAGGGCGAAGTGCAGGTGCGTGGTGAAGGGCTGATCGCCGACGCCGCAGGTTTGCAGGCAAGGCTCGCAACGGTGCCGGGCGTGGTGGCGACGACGCCATTCGCGGAGGGCGTGGTCGGGCTGCAGTATGAGGGGAAACCCGCTTATCCCGCGATGCAGGGAATCGACGTCAATCGAGTCGGGCAGGTGGTCCCGCTGGAGCGGTTTATCCGCGCCGGACGACTGGATGATTTGGATGACGATTCGATCATCATCAGTTCAAAGCTCGCGCTGTCGCTCGGTGCGCGCATTGGGAGCCGGGTGGAAATCTATTCGCCGCTGCTCTTGGAGAAGTTGAAAAACGACGAAGTCCTGCTGCCGCGCGAGCTGAGGGTCGTGGGGATTTTTGAGGTCGGACACCAGCAACTCGACAGTTCGGTGGTGCTCGTCACGCTGCGGTCGATGCAGGAGCTCTACGGGCTCGGCGCCGCCATCCACGGCGTTAATGTGAAGATCGCGCCGAAGCTCGATGCGGATGTGGTCGCGACGCGGATCAACGGTGCGTTGCCGCCGGCGGCGCAGGCGCGGGCGCGCTCTTGGATCGAGGCCAATCAAGATTTTCTGTTCATCCTTCAGCTCGAGAAGAACATGATTTTTTTTCTGCTGACGTTCATCATCATCGTATCGGCGTTTTCCGTGACGAGTTCGCTGCTGATCTCGGTCGTGCGGAAGACTCGCGAGATCGGCCTGCTTGGGGCGCTCGGCGCGCGGCCGATTCAAGTGGCGGCGTGCTTTTGTTTTCAAGGACTGCTGATCGGCGCCGTGGGGACGTTGGCGGGCTTGGGGCTCGGGCTCGGCACGCTGCATTTCCGCAACGAACTGGTCGCGGGGTTCACGCGGTTAACGGCAAGCGAAGAGGTGCTCGTGCGGTTTTATCAGTTCAGTCAGCTGCCGGCGCACACGGCGCCCGGAGATGTGGGATTGATCGTGGCGTGCTCGGTGGTGATTTCGACGCTAGCGGGTCTGTTGCCGGCGTGGCGGGCGGCGCGGCTGAAACCGGTGGAGGCCTTGCGTAATGAATGAGGCCATTCTCAAGGCGCGCGGGGTGCGCAAGACGTTCATGAGCGGCGACCGCCGGCTCGAGGTGTTGGCGGGCGTCGATCTCGACGTGGCGGCAGGGGAGAGCGTGAGCATCCGCGGCGAATCTGGCTCGGGCAAATCGACGTTGCTCCAACTCCTCGCTGGCCTTGATGCGCTGGATGCCGGGACGCTCACGTGGGCCGGCGAGTCCGATACGGGCACGGCGCGGCGCGGAAAATTTTTGGGCATCGTCTTTCAGTCGTTCTATCTCATCCCCGAACTGAACGCGCGGGAGAACGTGCTGATGGCGCGCCGCATCCTCGGACCGATTGATGCGACGGCGCGGAAACGGGCGGACGATTTGCTGGCAAAGGTCGGCCTCGCCGAGCGGGCGAAGCACCTCTCGTCGCAGCTCTCGGGCGGCGAGCGTCAACGCGTGGCGGTGGCGCGGGCGCTGATGAATTCGCCGCGCCTCATCCTCGCCGATGAGCCGACGGGCAATCTCGACGAGCGCACGGGCGACGCGGTGATTGAGCTGTTGCTCGGCCTGTGCGCAGCGACGCAGACGGCGCTCGTGCTGGTGACGCACAACGCCGCGCACGCGCAAAAAACGCATCGCCAACTGGTTTTGCGAAGCGGAATCTTGGTCCATGGCTAAACCTAAAATTCGTTGCGGCGTCGCGGGCGTCGGCTCGCTTGGACAGCACCATGCGCGCATTTACGCGGCGTTGCCCGGGGCGGAACTGGCCGGAATCTACGAGCCCAACGACGCCCGCGCGGCCGAGATCTGCGCGAAGTTCAACTGCCGGCGTTTCGCGACGATCGAGGAATTGGGCGACGCGTGTGACGCGGTTTCGGTGGTGGTGCCGACTGATCGCCACGCCGAGGTCGCGCTGCCTTTGCTCGCGAAGAAGACGCACCTGCTCATTGAGAAACCGATCTGCGCGTCGCTGGAAGAAGCGGAGCAGGTGATGGCAGCGGCGCGAAAGCACGGATGCATCGTGCAGGTCGGGCACATCGAACATTTTAATCCGGTGATGGCGTTTCTGGAGAAACAGGTGGACCACCCGCAGTATCTCACGGCGGAGCGACTCGCCCCGTATCAGCCGCGGGGCACCGAGGTCGGCGTGGTGCTCGACCTGATGATTCACGACATCGGGATCACCCTCGCGTTGATCAAATCCCCCATCGTGAAAATCGACAGCGTGGGTGTGAGCGTGCTCTCGAAAACGGAAGACATCGCCAACGCGCGCATCCAGTTTGAGAACGGCGCGGTGGCCAACCTGAGCGCGAGCCGCATGAGCCTCAAAAAAGCGCGCGAGATCCGGGTGTTTCAGGATAACGCATATCTTTCGCTCAATTTCATGGAGCAGAAAGGGCACCTCGTGAAGAAGAGCGACATCATCGCCTACGGGCTGAAGATGAAAATCGGCCTCGTGAAGGCGGGGGACGTGAGCTCAATTCCGGTGAAAGAGATTCCCATCGAGAAAGGCGAGCCGCTGGCACTCGAACTGGCGTCGTTCGTGGAGAGCGTGACGCAGGCGCGGCAACCCAAGGTCGGCGCAGCGCTCGGCAAATCGGCGCTGGAAGTGGCCATCACGATCACGGAGCAGATCCGGGCGCAGAAGCGGTGACGATGAGCGCATTGCCGCTGCCCTTCCGATTGCCGGCGCCCGAGGGCGGGCCAGTCGATGTGCTGATCATCGCCGGCGAGCATTCGGGTGACGAACACGCGGCGCGGTTGGTGCGCGACGTGCAGGCGGCGCAGCCGACCCTGAGGTTTGCCGCGTTGGGTGGGCCGGAGTTGTCGGAGGCGGGCGCGCAATTGCTTTTTGATCTCACGGCGTCGTCGGTCGTCGGGCTGGTCGAGGTGTTGAAGAACTACTCGTTTTTTAAGGCGCTGATGGAGGAGACGCTGCGTTGGATCGGCGAACACCGGCCGCGGGCGGTGTTGTTTGTGGATTATCCGGGGATGAATCTGCGGCTGGCGGCGGCGCTGCGGGAGCGCGGGCTCTCGGTGAAGGGCGGCGGGAAAATCAAAACACTGTTTTATATCTCGCCGCAGATCTGGGCGTGGAAAGCCAAGCGGAGGTTTACGATGGCGCGTGATCTCGATGCCCTGGCGGTGATTTTCCCGTTCGAAGTGGCCTGCTATGCGGACACAACGCTGCCGGTGGACTTCGTGGGGCATCCGTTTCTGGCGGCCGACTACGTCCCGCCGGTGCGCTATGATCCGTCGGGGCCGATCCTGTTGTTACCGGGCAGCCGGAAGCAGGCGGTGGGGCGGATTTTCCCGGTGTTGCTCGCGGGCTACGCGGAATTTTTGCGCGGCGGCGGGGATCGGGACGCGGTGGCGGTGTACCCGAG
>Ga0070374_10000943_pt1 | contig 12283 bp, 12 predicted proteins | sample LauGreSuBDMM15SN_2_FD_66374 | JGI IMG/M metagenome (GOLD analysis project Ga0070374, IMG submission 66374) | Freshwater lake microbial communities from Lake Michigan, USA - Su13.BD.MM15.SN (version 4) (version 4) | ecosystem: Environmental > Aquatic > Freshwater > Lake | place: Lake Michigan...
TGTCCACTAGATCACCCAGCAACAGAGCAAACCCCTTGGGGTAAAGCTGTTAGTAAGAAAGCACAAGAAGGTGGCGGCTGGCTTACTTGGGTTTTTGCAACTGACAATATTTCAATAGTTGAAGAGAAGTTTGGACGCACCGCAACTGAAGGTCACCGCACACGCCCAGACGGCACCGATCTTAAGTGGAAGCAAATTGGAGTTAATGAAATTACTGACTCCCGCGAACTTCCATTCTTTATCCAATGGTTAACCGCTGATCATCCATCACAAGATGGAAAGGCTGTAGCTGCAATTGAGAAAATTACGATGTGTCTTAAAATTTGATCTTCATAAGAAGCAATTCTTCTGTCGTATTTGAATTTTCTTTAGCGGAGGGAACTAAATTTGTAGAATGGTTTGGCAGAGTTTCGATTCTTAGATTTTTTCGTTCCTGCAGAGAAAAGCCAAGCTCTTGATAAAGTGCGATGGCTCTTAGATTTGTACTTATAACCCGTAACCCAAATTCCGGAATTCCTAGACTTTTATTTCCCCAAGTTAAAACCTTTTGAAGGGCTGTCCTTATGATTCCTGGAGAGCCGTCAGCAAGTCTTAGAATGTTATCAAGGTGGACAACCCCTGTATGATCCACTTTCAAACCGACTTGACCATATAAAGCTCCTAATCCATCGACTATCAGAAAAAGTATTTGATTCGGATCTTTAATCGGCCCTTTGTCCAAATACGCAGTCAGACTATCTATTGAGGGTGGGAAACGCGAGAAATACATTTTCTTGTTTAGTTCTCTGCTATCTCTCATTTGCACTAACCAAGATTCAACATTCAGAAGCCAAGGACCCGCCACCCTGCATTCAATAGCCAGGTCACCAGAGTCACCACGGGTACTAGAGTCCAAAATGATATGAAAGCTACTCTCGAAAGTTGATCCCTTGAAGTCTGAAAACATGTCTGACTCTAATAATTCAGTGAGTCAACGCGATAACAATTTGTGGCATGCCTGTATCGTATAGGTATGGCGGACTCGATGATTATTGATACTCGCGATATTGGTTTGAGTGTCGTAATTCCATGTTATCAAAGTGAATTTTCACTGAGTGATGTTGTTTTAGGGATTCGAGACGCACTAACTCAAATCAATTTTAGTAATTATGAAATATTGTTAGTTCTTGATGGGCCTACGGATGGAACTACCGAAATCGCTTTTAGATTACAAAGCAAATTTTCTGAATGTCGCGTTATTGAGCTTTCACGTAATTTTGGACAACACGCAGCTATCTTCGCCGGCATAAGTTGCTCAAGATTCGAAGTAATTGCGACCTTGGATGATGACGGTCAACACATGCCAAGCGAACTGCCAGTCTTAATTAAGGAATTAAGCATTGATACGGACTTGGTTTATGGTGTGCCCCATGACGATGAACATCATTTTGTTAGGAACATTGCATCTAGAACGTTTAAGTACACTTTATTTCGGATTTTGGGAATGAAAAACGCAAGAGACATATCAGCATTTAGAATTTTCAGGAAATCATTACTCCAAAACGTCGACTTACAAAAGATTAGTACTGGGACAGTAGATGTCTCTCTTCACTGGAGCACGACACGCATTAGAGCTGTCAAAACGACGATGCCCAAAAGAATCAAAGGAAAGTCGAATTATACTTTGCGCACTCTATTTAGATTCGCAATCCAGATGATAATCGGGTACTCAGTAAAGCCACTAAAGTTTGCACTTGTATTGGGGTTATGTGGCTTTTTAGCAAGCACGCTATTAACCATCTATTTTCTGATTCAATACCTTAATGGCAATATTGAAGTTGCTGGTTTTTCAACAGTAACTATTTTGATTTCTACGCTTTCTTCGATTCAGTTAGTGACACTTGGAATTATGGGTGAGTACATCGCAAGTATTCATCAAAAAAGCATCGGTAAGCCAATGTTTAATATTAGAAATTGTCTAAGTCCTTGAAAATGATGCTTTTACATCCATGATTGGCTGAAAATTGCTTGGAACTAACTTTGCAAGATGATGAAGTTTTAGCCAGCAGAGAACCCTAGTTATTTTGGTAATTATTGGATGCCGCTCGCCAAGTTCCAAATCATAGTTAGAGCGGTTGAGTACTTCATATAAAGCATTTCGATTAGGCTCAAGCCTGATATCTATATTTTTAACAGAATTTTTTAGTCGCCTTAAAGTAAGAAAATTTAACGATGTATGTAATCCAAATATCTCGTCAGTATAGATTAGATTTGAGCGAGCTCTACTTTTTTGGAGGTAGAAAGCTCTATCTTTCCGAGAAAATAACCACTTTCCAAAGTGCGGTTCGTAAGGAAAGTCATAATTAGGACAAAAGAATCGATATTTTGCTCCTTGTTTTAGAAGTTCAACTAATTGGATTAAGACCGAGTAAGGATTTTTGAGATGTTCCATCACATTTATAGAGAATATAAACTCAAATTTGTGATCGAAGGCGCATTCTTCGATGGGTACCCTCTTCAAATTAAAAGACACATTTTCCTTTTTGGAGATTTCAGAAAAAATATCCATTATGAATGAAATACCACTAAATCCTTCGCCTACGGGCTCGACTGTTGTGACCTTAAAACCTTCACTCGCCAGCTGAATTGCAAGCGCCAGGATACCCCCCCCAACTTCAAGAATCTCTGCTCCAGCATCCAATTCAATTAAGCTACTGTCGAGAAATTTACGTGCTGCTATGGCCTCATTTTGATAAGTTATAAATAGACCAATTAGTTCTGGTCTTTCCGGAGCAATCAAACTTTCGGCAATCTTTCCTCTTCGAACCATTGCCTCTTGTGCTAATTCTAGAGAAATCATTTTCAATTAACGTCACTTTGTGTATCCCACCAAGTAGGGTGAGAGGTGTACCAGTCAATAGTTGCTTTTAGTCCATCATTGAAATTGATATATCTTTCAAAACCTAAGGACTCGATTTTTCGTGAGTCAACTGAATATCTGAAGTCATGCCCTTGCCTATCGGTGACATATGACTTCATATTTTCACTTAAACCCATCACTCTGATTATTTCACTCGCAAGGTCACTGTTTGATAATTGGGAGCCGGTACCAATATTGTAGATTTCACCAGGCTTACCCTTTTCCAGCACTGTGTGAATTCCTCGAGCATGATCTGATACATGGATCCATTCACGCACATTCCTGCCATCACCGTAGATTGGTAATTTTTCTCCAGAGTTTAGTTTGTTAACAAAGACCGGTATAACCTTTTCAGGAAATTGGTACTTTCCAAAATTATTACAACACCTAGTTGTTCGAACATCAAGCCCGTGTGTTATGAAATAACTACGTGCCAGTAAGTCCGAGGCTGCCTTACTTGCAGCATATGGTGAATTAGGCGCAAGCGAATATGTTTCGTCTGCCGAACCATCGAGTAATGAGCCGTAGACTTCATCCGTCGATATATGAAGCATTGTCTTAACACCAGATAGACGGCTAGCTTCAAGGACATTAAATGTTCCAAGTACATTAGTTTGGACAAAAGCTGATGCATCATTGATTGAGCGATCCACGTGTGATTCAGCAGCAAAGTGAATCACGTAGTCGTGACCAGCCATTGAATCCTTCAAGAAGTTTGAATCACAAATATCACCCTTGATTACCTTTAATCTCGCATCATTCGTAAATTCTTGGTAATTTTTTGGGTTGGCTGCGTAGGTAAATTTGTCATAAATAGTAACGCCAGTCACGGCTTCAACTTGATTAAAGAGGTGCGAAACATAGTTGGAACCAATGAATCCAGCGCCACCAGTTAAAAAATATCGCATTCCGAAAGCCTAGTGCAGATTTTCTAACCCTAACAGTAGGCTTAGTCCATGGTTTGGTCATCACACTCTCGCGAGTCCGCTTTGGAGCTTTCATGAAAGGGATTGTGCTAGCTGGTGGACATGGCACAAGGCTTAGCCCACTAACAAAAGTTGCTAGTAAGCAGCTCCTCCCCGTCTATGACAAACCGCTAATCTACTATCCACTTTCCACTCTAATGCTGGCAAGCATCAGAGAGACATTAGTTATTGCTGCACCAAATCAAATCGAGAGATTCAAAGAGCTACTTGGCGACGGAACAGAATTCGGATTAAAAATCTCTTACAAGATTCAAGAGAATCCAGCAGGTATCGCTGAGAGTCTAATCTTGGCAGAAGAATACTTAGCCGGTTCGAAGTCAGTATTAGTCCTGGGAGATAATCTCTTTCATGGCTCGGGCCTTGGTCGAAGATTGGAAGCCTTCATTGATTTGAATGGAGCTCAGATATTTGGGTATCACGTTCAAGATCCAAGCCGTTATGGTGTCGCGACCATTAGCGAAAGCGGAGACGTGACCTCTTTAAAGGAAAAGCCAAAAAACTTGGAGTCAAAAATTGCGATTCCGGGACTTTATTTCTTTGACCAAACAGCATCTAAACGTGCGAGAGAACTGAAGCCAAGTGCAAGAGGAGAACTTGAGATTCTCGATTTGTTAAAATCATATTTGTCCGATTCCTCCCTCAATCTAGAGATACTTCCTCGTGGAACAGCATGGTTTGATTCGGGCACTTTTGATGATCTGCATGAAGCGGGTATCTACGTCAAACTAATGCAAGAGCGAACTGGGGAGCGAGTTGGCGATCCATTGGAAATTGCAAAACTACGCGGGTGGGTAATTTGATTCCATTTAACGTTCCATATGTACCCGAGATCTCGAAGCGATATGTTTTGGAGGCACTAGAAAGCAATCACCAACAAGGTGATGGGCCATTCACTGCCAAAGCGTCGAAAATGGTTTCTGATTTAGTGGGTGGTGGGCATGTTCTTCTAACACCTTCATGTACCCATGCCTTGGAAATGGCGAGCATGTTGGGCAATATTGGCGTGGATGATGAAGTAATTCTTCCTTCATACACATTCACATCTGCTGCAACCGCTATTACTAAGTTTGGAGCAACACCGATTTTTGTAGACATTGAATTGGAGTCAAAATGCATTGATGTTAATCAGGTCCGAGAAGCGATCAACTCTAAAACCAAGGCCATCTCTTGGGTGAACTATGCGGGAGTGTCACCGGACATCGGAGGGCTTCAAAGTTTGGCCAAGGAATTCAATTTATTGCTCATTGAAGATAACGCTCATAGTTTAGGTGGGACGCACGAAGGCAGACCACTTGGTAGTTTTGGAGACTTCGCTACACAAAGTTTTCATGCTACAAAAAATATCCAATGCGGGGAAGGCGGTGCGTTAGTCATTAACAACACAGAATTTATAGAGCGTGCCGAAATAATTCGGGAGAAAGGCACCGATAGATCAAAATTTATTAGAGGAGAAGTACAAAAATATCAATGGGTCGATCGGGGTAGCAGTTATCTGCTGGCAGAGAGTTTGGCTGCCGTCTTATTGGGCCAACTAGAAGAATTTGATGAAATTCAAAATCGGCGTCAGCATATTTTTAATACCTATAGCGAGAAGCTAAAGAGCTGGTCGGAAGTACGTAATTATGATTTACACTACACACGCAACAATGGTTTACATTCTTCCCACATGTTTTATTTAGTTTTAGATACATTAGAAGCGAGAGATTACCTGATTCAGAATTTAGATTATTTAGGGGTGCAAGCAATGTTTCACTATCAGTCTCTTGGCCATTCGAAACAAGGGGAAAAGCTTAAAATAGATACATCAAAATTGGTAAACTCTCAAAATATGTCAAATCTATTGTTGCGCCTACCTCTCTACTATGATTTAGCAATTGAAGAGACAGACTATATTGTCGATTGCGTTTTAGGCTATCATGAATAAATCGTCCTTTTTTAAGCCCTTCCTCATTTTCGACAATAAAGTGATGTCACTTCAGGCACTTAAAAAAGTACAACCGCGGCACTTTTTCTACTTAGGTGTGACGCTTGTTGTCCTAGTCTATTTGAAGCCTATTTTTAGTGTTTGGTTGTATAGCGATGAGTCTGATTATTTTAGTGAATCTACAACAATAGGAAGACAATTTGCGGAAGATGGGAATCTCTTTGGAAGCTTCATTTACAACCATGTTAGCCTCTTACTAGCTAACTCTGTAGAGGATTTATGGCGCTTACGGCTACTTTCATTGATTTGTTTATTATTAATTATTAACAATTTCTCGACTCAAGTAATGCTTTCTAATCAAAGTAGAAGTATCCAATTTCTAATTCCATTTGCATTGACATTGCCGGCTCCTATGACTTTCATTTCTTTCGCCATGATATGGCAAGGATCACTGGGAATGCTCATGGCCTATTTTGCGAGCATCTTTTGGTTGAAATCCAATGGTGGAATTCGAATTATTTCAATAATTCTATTGTCTCTGTCTATGACGATGAGTCCAGTAAGTGCCTTTGCGATTTTTGGAGTTCACGCTGCATTATTTATCCTTACTCGTGCTCGGACAGCAAACTATTTAAAAACTTTTGTCAGCTTGTTATTTCTGTATGGTATTTCAGGCACACTGAGTGTTCTTACTCTGTTGTTTGTTAAAAGTGTTTTTAATATTGAATTCAGCGCTAGGGTCGGGCTCGTCAATCCTAATGACATACCAGAAAAAATATATTGGATTTTTTCTCGTCCAATTGCAGTTTCTATGCGATTTTTTGACATTTCTTCTCCTTCAACATTTAATGCTCTTACTCAAGTTCTTCTTGTGTCAACTCTTCTAGTACTTGGATTTGTTCTCCAGAACAGAGTTCTGAACGAAAATGTTTTTAAGCGTATCTTCATATTCTTAATGTTAGTGCTTTTGTCAATCACTCCGCTCATTATTACTTGGTCGAATCAGATTGAATTTCGATATATTTTTGGTCCATCGTTTGCTGTATTCTTGGTCGCATCGATGATGATATTAGAACTTACGCATCTAAAGAAGAAGATTTACGTGTATTTAAGTCTAATATTAAGTGTATCTATTGCAACGCTCGGAATCGTAACCGTAGCGAATAATACTGATAGACAATTCGTTTCTCCATACAAGTCAAAAAATGATTTCATAGTCTCTGAAATTTCAAACTGTTTGGGGAGAGACCCAGTAATAAATCAGGTAATTATCAAATCACCACAAACAGGCTTTCCAAGTAGGAAAAATATCGGTATATTTTCACAAATAACCGACCTAGATTCTCCTTGGGTTCCCCTTCCTGCTGTGAAAAATGTTCTAAAAATGCTCGATTTAGAAGTTAGCGATGTTGCTTTAGTAAGTAATAATTATAGGGAGATCAAAGGTGCATGTGTGGTAGATCTAGAAAGTTATAGACAAATCCTTTTAAATGGCAATGAATAGCACTATGAAATTCTCAAAAGTTTTTGACATTCCAAAATTATATGAATTATTCCAAGTTATTGTAAGTAGGCAAGGAACACTCGCTACGATCAAAAGTGAAATAGTAAAACCCGATCAGATTGTGAGTGTTTTGGACTTTGGCTGCGGTATTGGTAATTATTCAGAACTATTCAAATCTGCCCACTACTTAGGCATAGAACCGTTAGAGGCATGTGTTGAGGTTGCAAATAAAAAATATGCTACTTCTATTGTCGAATTCAAGATTGGTAATCACGTAGACCTTAAATTATTGCCCGACAGTAGTTTCGACTTGGTAATTGCTATGGGAGTTCTTCACCATATAAATTCGGAAATATTCATTGAATTTGTTAAAGAAGCTTTTAGAATTTTGAAACCAGGAGCGCGATTGACAACTTTTGATCCAGTCTTTCATGAAAAGCAGTCAAAGATATCAGAGTGGATAGTAAAGCAGGATCGAGGGACTTGGGTGCGCACGGAGAGTGAATATTTGGAGATTATTGAAAGACATTTCCAAGGAGTAATTGATACGAAAATTTACTCCAATTTGTTACGTATTCCATATGACCATATTGTAATAAATGCTCAAAAGGTTTGACATTATTGATTGAAAAACTGAGATTCTCGCTTACGTCTCTACCAATCTAAATAATAAGGATTTGAAGGGTTGTGAGAGAAAAAGTCCGTGGGGGGGGTTGGCAATATCGCGAAGCGTCTTTACAGTCAGAGTTGGAAAAGTCTGACGAAGTGGTTCTTACTAGTTCTGACGAGGCAGTCATTAAGTTATTGGAGCCAATAAACTAGCTTCAGTTATATTCAATGAGGTGTAAATCTTGTTTTAAGGTTATTTACTTTTCCTATGGACGGCAAACGTCCAAAATGGTTCAACGTCTGAGAATTTGAGGGTAGACAAATCAAAATCCGCCACCCGCAACATCTCGGTAATTTGGGCTTTGCTGAAGCGCTGTTCAAGAGATGTTCCAAAACGATCGAGTGCATCATTGGATAGCATTACAAAGGGCATGTCCGCGTAGTGATGTAGTGGGATATTTGAAGTGTTTATTCCAAACTTACTTAGTACTTTAGAAAATCTTGCCAATGGCCAGTAAATGAGCGCAGCAATAGATGAAGTTACAAGTTGTTTTATTCTTTGTGGGAGCATCGCAATAACTTTACGCACTACATTGACGCCCTTGAAGATTAACTTGTAGAAAACTGGCTTGTTCTCAAGGTTATAATATAAATAGCAAAGAAAAACTCCCCCGGGCTTAATTCTGCGTGAAACCTCTTTGATCGCCAGACCGGTGTCAGGAATATGATGCAAAACTCCAAGTGACATTGCTAGGTCTAATGATTCCAAGGGGATTGAGTTTGCGCCCACCGTTTCTTGTAAAACCAGGATCTTTGTCTCATCCGAAAACTTTCTTTTCAAAACAGTGCTTGCACCATCACTTGGCTCTAGCGCATAGACCAGAGAAAAATATGGGATTAACCTTGAAGCCCACCGCCCACTACCTGCGCCAAAATCGCCGGCAATAGATTTTTTTGGATTGAATTGACTCAAATCAAGTGGAGTGCAGTAGGCACGAAATTGGTCATCTAGAGCCTCAGATGTATCAGTTTCCCCATAATCAAAGGTCGCCCACTCATGTCCAAAGGAATCAATCACTCCTTGGTCTAAGTTTTCATCTTTTTTGTACGGGCTCACCATCACTCCTTTGGTCTCCAAAGTATGCCAACCAGGCCAATGATAGAGGCATGCGTATCTAGATTTGATGAAACTGTTGCCCTCTGTCATAGAATTGCTGTCATGGCAAAGGTTGGAGTCACTGGTGGGGCTGGATTTATTGGCTCGAATTTAACTAGGCGGCTAATTTCCGAAGGGCATGAGGTTGTCGTCTTCGACGACCTATCCACAGGGCTTATATCAAACGTTGATCAATCCAACTGCACTTTTCACAATGCATCAATCACCGACCCCTTGGCACTCCAGGCCGCACTGAAGGATTGCCAAACAATCTTCCACTTAGCGGCCAGAGGCTCAGTCCCCCGTTCGATCAAAAATCCTGTAGCAACACATGCTGTTAATGCAACAGGCACGCTAAATGTTTTAGAAGTAGCTCGATCGAGTGGTGCACATGTAATCTTTTCATCTTCATCTTCCGTATATGGCCGCAATATGCAGCTCCCTAAAGATGAATCAATGTGGCTTGGCCCCATGACACCTTATGCAGCCAGCAAACTCTCTGCTGAAGGTTACGTGCAGGCATATGCCTCTGCATTTAAGGTGCCAACCACGCTCTTACGATTCTTTAATGTTTTTGGTCCTAGCCAACGCCCCGATCATGAATATGCAGCAGTCCTGCCAAAATGGATTTGGCTTGCCATGCAAGGTAAACCAATTGATGTTTATGGTGATGGAACTGCATCCCGAGATTTTACATACGTCGATACCGTCCTAGATATTGCAATGACGGCCATGAGTGAGAAGGTGTTAACAGAAGGGGTGATGAATTTGGCTTATGGGAATAGAATTTTTCTTAGCGACACAATTGAATTGTTGAGAAAGCACTTTCCAGATTTGAAGGTGAACTACGTGGCCGAGCGCTTGGGCGATGTTAAGGAATCACAAAATGCACCTGATCTACTCAAACAACTCTTCCCTAAGGTCCAACCTAAGGATTTTGAAACTGCGCTGACCGAGACCATTGATTGGCTCAAAGAGTTTGGTCAAAGCGTTGCCAATGGTCCTGCGACTTCGGACTAGCAACCTCTCTTATGTGTGGAATAACGGGCGGAGTCGGAGTTAGTGCGCCAAACAAAGGACTCCTAGATTCTCAACTCAAATCAATCGAACACCGCGGACCAGATGACACAGGGACCTATTTAAATCAAGAAATTAGTCTAGGAATGTGCCGATTGGCCATTGTCGAAGTTGCTGCCGGTAAACAGCCCGCCTCTGATGCTTCTGAAAAGATTCATATTGTTTGGAACGGTGAAATCTATAATTATCGCGAATTGCGTTCCGAGTTGGAACAGCGCGGTGTCCACTGTAGGGATTCCAGCGAATCTGAAGTGGTAATTAATCTTTACCTAGAGTTTGGTTTAGATTTCATCAAAAAACTTAATGGAATGTTTGCCATCGCTATTTATGACTCACGCGATGAATCGCTTCACTTGATTCGTGACCGGATGGGCAAAAAACCATTATGGATCTCGCCACTAAATGATGGAACCTTGTTCTTTGCATCCGAAGTTCGCGCCTTAATGCTGGCACGTCCAGATCGCACGCTTCGAACAGATATGGTCGCCGAAGTCATGCAATATGGCTATATCAATGCCCCTCATTCAGCTTTCAATGAGATTACACAAGTGCCACCTGCATCAGTTCTCACTTGGCGTGAAGGCAAGACAACCATCAAAAAGTACTGGGAGCCAGATTTTGATACTAAAATCCAAATCTCTTATGAGGAAGCTCTGGAAGTAACAAGAAAACTAATTGAAGAATCAGTCTCACGACGATTGATTTCTGAGCGCCCACTTGGATCATTTTTAAGTGGTGGGTATGACTCAACAATAGTCACTGCCTATATGGCAAAGTTAATGAGCGAAAAGGTTCAAACTTACTCAATTGGTTTCCATAGCGCACAATTCAATGAGGCACACCACGCAAAGCAGGTTGCTAATTTCCTTGGAACTAACCACCATGAAGAAATTCTTAGCCCAGATCCTGCCCTAGTTGTTGAAAAAATCTCGCATGTGCTTGATCAGCCTTTTGCCGATTCCTCGATTGTGCCAACGTATCTATTAGCCAAATTCGCAGGCGAAAATCTGATTGTTGCACTAGGCGGAGATGGTGGAGATGAAGTATTTGGTGGATACGACCGCTATTTAGCTGCACCCGTGATGCAAAAACTCAGTCCATTTCTAGGTCTTGCACGATCAGGGTTAAAGATTGCCGGGCAACAATCCTTTGGCAACACTCGGAAGATTAATCGTGTTGGCTCACAACTTTCTTCAAAAGCATCACTCGGAGCGAGATATAGCTCGATTTTATCTTTAGCTCAGTCTCATGATTTATCAACTCTGCTCAATCCAAATTTCCAAACTAATGCAGCGGAAGTTGCAAGCCTAAACCAATTTGCTACTGGGAATATCTCATCCTTTGATCGAATGATTCGATCTGATCTTGGTGCCTATTTGCCAGGGGACTTGCTTGTGAAAGTTGACATCGCGACTATGGCAAATAGCCTAGAGCTTAGGTCGCCGATGTTAGACGTCAATGTGGTCGAATGGGGCATATCACTGCCACGTAAATACAAGATTAAGGGATTTGAAACAAAACACATTCTGAAAGACGTAGCTCGTTCATTGGTGCCATCGAAATTAATTGATCGCCCAAAGATGGGATTTGGAATTCCTAGAGCCGAGTGGCTGCGCACTGGAATGAGAGAGATGGCAATTGACACACTTACGGATACAACGGCCACTCAGCGCGGTTGGTTGAACCCAGTAGAGGTCAAAAAAGTTTTGGATCTTCACATGACTGGCCAAGACAAAGACAACATCATTTGGCCAATGTTGATGTTAGAGCTTTGGGCTAGGACTTGGCTTGATTAGCAATTAGCTTTTTGTAAAGCTCCTCATGGTCATTTACTAATCGCTCAACTCCAAAATTTGCCAGAGTGAACTCTTGTGCAGCAGCGCCCAACTGTGCCCGCAAATCTTCACTATTAGCTAGTTTCTCAAGAGCGTCTGCAATCTCTTGCACATCCAAACTTGTGATAATTCCGGTGACCCCTTCTAGGACCACCTCGGGAACCGATCCAACCCTTGTCGTTACAACAGGTAGCCCTGCCATCCCAGCTTGAATCAAACTCAATGGGGTCCCCTCATTATCGCTCGTAAGGACAACAACATCTGCGGCCGATAAAACTTGTTCTATGTTGCTC
>Ga0070374_10000946_pt1 | contig 12252 bp, 12 predicted proteins | sample LauGreSuBDMM15SN_2_FD_66374 | JGI IMG/M metagenome (GOLD analysis project Ga0070374, IMG submission 66374) | Freshwater lake microbial communities from Lake Michigan, USA - Su13.BD.MM15.SN (version 4) (version 4) | ecosystem: Environmental > Aquatic > Freshwater > Lake | place: Lake Michigan...
GAGTATGAAATTCTAAGCTCACTCGATTTCGAAAAGTATAGTTTTAGCATTATCACCTGTGAGCACAATTTTACCGAAAGTAGAGAGAAAATAAAGAAATTGTTAACCACTAAAGGTTATTCTCGTATCCAAGAAAAAATGAGCGAGTTTGACGATTGGTACATTTCTGAAAAGTTGATTTCTCGTGCAACAGACTCCTGAATGCAAATTAAAAAGTCAGGAAAAAGCAAAGATACTGACGAATGGTTTTACAACTCGAAAATCAGAAAGAGTTTTTAATGCGCAGTTTACGGAGCTTAGTGATTTCAGGCGCTAGACGCTTTGGAGTAAGAATATCTCGAAGCGAGGAAGCCGATTACAAACGCCTGTTTGATCGAATCGAAGAGAACCTAATACTCCAATCTAAAGGCGTATTGCACATCGGCGCAAGTTTTGGACAAGAAGCCGATTTCTACCAATCTTTGAATGCGAAGGTTCTTTGGATTGAAGCCATTCCTTGGGTTTATGAGGAATTGCTTCTTAAGTCTACCCGTTTTCAAAATCAATTTGTAATAAATGCTCTTCTTGGCGCCACCAACCGCGAAAAGGTCGATTTCTACCTTGCTTCTAATAACTTTGAGTCGTCATCGATTTTCCAATTTGGTAAAGACTTCCGAAGCAATTCGGTCACCATGAATGATTGTGTGAAATTACCAATGATCAGGTTGGATTCTTTGGAGATACCGATTCCAATATCCAACTTCGAGCATTGGGTAATTGATGTTCAAGGTGCTGAATTGAATGTTCTAAAAGGTGCGGGGGAACTGATCAAAGGTTGCAAAAGTTTGAAAATTGAAGTTTCCACGAAAGAGATATACGAGTTAGGTAGTCGGTGGGAGGAGTTAAATAGTTTCTTAGAATCTTTAGGCTTCTTGGTTCTTTGGGCACCTAAAAACAACAGCCATGAGGATGTAGTTTTCATTAACACCAGAAAAAGTAGTTTGGGGTATCCACCTCTAATCTAAGTTACGAGAAGAGTTCTAAGCTTTGCCGATTAATTCAAACTGAATCAACGTTAGGGTAATCAGATAAGGAGGTGATGGAATCTATGAAGATTTTCAAAATCAATTTCAAGTCCGCATGTAGGAAACTTAAGAAATATTTCCCTCGCCGTTTTGTGAGATATCTCTTATCTAAAAATACGAGCCTAGTCGACTTTTGTGAACGTCAAATTAAATTTTCGCAAGGATTTGGTGTTGGTGGCTTTGATGTCTTGAATGAAGCAAAATCGCATCACATTTTTTAGTTAAGGCACAAATCACACAGCCAGTTGTTTTTGATGTAGGAGCAAATATAGGGGATTACACGGAGGCCATTCTTTCTTATTTCTCAAATGCACAGATTGTCGCTTTCGAACCTAGCTCTACCGCGCGCACAGAATTAGCGAAACGCTTCTCTGTTAATGGAAAGATAATAGTTTGTAAAGAGGCTTTAAGTAATGAAACAGGGTACGGAATCCTATGGACAAATAAACCGGGTAGCAGACTTGCATCTTTAACGAGGAGAGAATTGGATCACCATGGGATAGAGTTTATTCATCAAGAGCCCATAGCATTGATAACTTTAGATGATTGGATACGAGTCAACGGAATTGTGCCAGATCTCATTAAATTGGATGTCGAAGGGCACGAAATGGACGTTCTCCAAGGGGCAAAAGAAATTCTTAGGAAAGTCAGTTTAGTAACTTTTGAATTTGGTGGATGCAATATCGATACGAGAACATTTTTCAAGGATTTTTGGATTCTTTTTGAGAATGCAGGATTTGAGATATTCAGAATAAGCGAAGGTAGATTGGTGAAAGTACATAGTTATAATGAAAAATACGAATATTTCTTTACAACCAACTACATTGCTGTTAACAAATCGCTGGAGCTAAATTTGTAATGTAGAAAGTTACTATTTTGTAGATTGCCTTTGCGAATAGAAAGAATACAGTTCTTCAAGTAACTTACTTATGTCACTTGTAGGTGACCACCCTAGGAGATCCCGAGCCAAACTATTTTGTCCTATAACTTTAGAAGGGTCCCCATCTCGAGAATCGCCAAAGACGTATTGAATGTTAAAGCCTGAGACAAATTGCAACATGGATATTAGTTCCAAAATTGAAGTTCCTTTACCACTTGAGATATTAAGTGGTGTATTGAGCGAAACAGATTTTTCGACCAGATATCGCATTGTCATAAGCTGCGCTGCAACTACATCATTAACATGTATGTAGTCTCTCACGGCGGTTCCATCAGCAGTGTCTAAATCAGAGCCATGAATTGTGAAAACTGAGTCTCTTAACATTGAGTCAATCAATATTGGAATCACATTGTCTTTAGAGGAGTCGAGCAAATTGACACTCTGGGCACCAGCAATATTAAATATTCGCAGTACAGCAAAGTTGATTTGATTGCTCGCACAAAAACTCTCTACCAATCTCTCAGCATCGAATTTGGATTTTCCATAAGGGTTAATTGGCGTTGGTAGATCAGTCTCACGTACAAAGCCATCTTTACCGGGATTCCCATAAATTGCTGCGCTGGATGTAAACACAAGATTCTCTATATCCATGGCACGGCATAATTCTAGAATTTTCATGGTCCCACTGACGTTTTCTAAACTATACTTTCCAGGGTTTGCTATGGATTCTGATACAGATTTCTTTGCTGCAACATGAAAAATACCTTCTAAGTTTTTTACCTTACCTAACGCAACCTTAATTGTATCGTCGAGAATGTTACCCTCAATCAATCGTATATTTTTCGGTATCTTAGTCTTTAGGCCGGAGGAGAAATCGTCAATAACAATAATCTCATCACCGTACACATTCGCCAATTGATCAACAAGATGAGAACCGAGATAACCGGCACCACCAGTCACTAAGAAAGACATGCTCAAATGTAGCATATATTAGAAATTCTGCCTAAAAGACTTTTAGATCTGTTTAAGCAAAATATTTGGTTGAAGCAAATAACTGCTGGACTCTTAACGTTGGTACAGTCAAACTTGATTTGTCCTTAGTTACCTTTTTAGATTCTTCAAGTACTTCATCGTCCACGAAAAAAATATTAGATTACCAATTGTATAGCGTGCTAGTAACCTCTTAGGTTCAAGCAAAAATCGGTATAACCATTCGAGATAGAGTTTCCTGACTATAATTGGCGCTTCTCTTTTGTTACCTGCGATAAAATCAAATGCAGCTCCTACAGCAAAAACTTTTACAGGTAATTTCTTTGCAATTTGGGACACAACAAAATCTTGCTTCGGAGTTCCAAGTCCAACCCAAACAATTTTCGCGCCGGAAACCTCGATCAAATCAACCCACTTGTCAACTAATTCCTCTGAAAATGCGGAAAACTCTGGGGCATGACTTCCTGATACGTGCAGATTAGGATTAGATTCCCTAATATTTTGGATGAGCATTGATAAGTTCTCATCTGTACTTCCTAGAAAAAAATGTCCTCCGTGGTACTGACCATGAGTCGTAATACGTCGCATCAAATCTGGACCGCGAAAATTAGAGAAACTCTTCTCCTGAAGTCTCAACAACGCAGATAAAGGCTTGCCATCGCAGATCAGAAATTCTTCCTGGAGTATTCTTAACAATTTAGGGTCTTGGGAAGCACTCGCTATCGTCCCTGCATTTACTAAGTGGAAAGCGGTTCCATGCTCTGTTTCTCGGAGGTATTCAAGCAGTATTTGGAAATTTATCACTGGGAATCTCAAAGAATTGAAATCTAAAAAACGAATCTCACTTAAATCCCAGTTGTTTTTCAATTTTTCTCCAGTGCGAACCACGTTTGAGAACTGAAGTTTATCATGAATGCCACTTAAACCCGAATTACAGGTTTGGAAATGAGCATACAACCAGGGAACACGCACTGTAGGGAAGGAGCGTTCGCGAAACACTTGTTTTAGAAAGACCAAAAGCCTTTAAAGAATTCTTAGTGGCATCTCAAACATCTATGCGATCTAATTTACAAGAAAGTGACTTATGTGGTCAATAAGAAGAGTAGCTAGGTTGCGCTCTTCTAATGAGAATTATAGATCCAACAAATATTAATAAAGCAGACCCGAGCCTAAATGCAACGTTATGCAAGTGCGCATTAAAGTAGTCATTAAAAAATGAGAGCATTACAAGATGAAGAATAAACGAGATAGTTAACATCATAAACCCTGAGATATAACTTATTTTGCGAACTGGCAAAGCGTTTTTCACAAGTAAATAAGATTCAAAAAGGCATGACAAGAAAAGTGGGATAACAATTCCCATAGCTATGCCCCCAATGCCCCAAATTGATCCAACCAAGATACCAAAAATTGTCGACACCTCTAAAAATAGTGAACCAACCAGAAGAAATTTGTGATTAGACATGGCGAGCAAGTGCCACTGTAGTTTGTATTCGATTACACGTAATGCACCGCCGACTGACAATATTGTTAATGGCACTGATGCCTTTTCCCAATTTTCTCCATATAAAAATTGAACCACTGAACTTGAATTTACGCTGATGAAGGTGAATGCAAATATGAGACCAGGAGCAAGCTTGTCATGAACACTTTCTATGCTTCTTATTCGATTACTTTTACCCTTACTCGATAATACTGAATTTGTTTGCGAGTCTAGTACTTGTTGTATCGGCACGAATGTTAATTGATAAGCACGATTATAAAGCCCAAGTCCGGTCGAATTCAATGTCACCGCAATAATCATGCTATCCAAATTTGATGAAATATATTTCAGAATTCCAGTAATACCTAGGTTGTAAGACCTCGGCAAGAATGATTCACGAACGTGTGAGATTCGAACTTTACGAGGGATTACGCGCATAAGAAATATGCGAAAAACAAAAATAAAAATTTGATAAGTGACTAGTTGACCGGGCAAAACTAGAGTCTTTAGATTCCATGATAAAAAAAACGGAATAATCATTAAAGAGAAAATGAATGCAAAAAAATCGGCATAAATAAATAAACGAATTTTCCCATTCTTCCAAATCTTAATGGTATAGGCAGCATTCATTCCTGAAATCCATGGAATCATCGAGAGAAAAATTAAATTAATCGTGATTGGTTTAGCAATTAGTTGAGGAGCAAAAAATAATTGAGCTATTGCAGATAGACAAACTATAAAAGAAAGCAGAGCACCTCTGAGAGTCAAAACCCAAAAGTCGGTGTGAAAGGTATCAGATGTATCATCATCTTGAATTCTCGTCAGGGAGAAACCAAATTCTCGCAATGTCTCTGCGAGCACAATTGCAACCATAGAAATTGCAAAATATCCGTAAACTTGTGGATCTAGTTGCCTGGATAGATAAACAGTCAAGAGAATTTGTAAGAAAGATTTTGTCAATTGATGTGTTAATAGAATAGAAACGCGCCAAGCTGGAAGTCTCTCTCGAAGGGATCGTCTCACTAATGGAACCCAGCGTAATTGAAAATCGACTGAAGCGTCGGGCTATTCTGAATAGCTACCAAGCGTCTCAGAGAAGTCACGAAGGATTCCTAAACTGGCTTCTTCTGTGCATGATACGAACCATAAAACTTCCCGCAAGGAATCTATTGAGGGTCAAAAGGAGAGACCAAATTATTCTGTTACGAAAGGCTGATAAGAGTATCCTAAAAGTAAATTTCCTGTGAAAGTAAACATGGCTTATTTCATGGAAGTCATGTCCGGAGTTTAGTTGAGCCTTAATTGAACTTAGAAAGACCAAATACGCCACTAACGATCTATTTAAGCGAATCAATTTTGAGTCCACATTTTTAAGGCTTATTAGGCCTAAGGCAATATCCAATCGCGACAAAAACACGAGTTGGTGTTTTGTCGACTTTGAATCAGCACGAACTAAATATGTGCCTGTTACCTCATTTGAAAGAGCAACGTCGAATCCCTGCTTTAGAAAATTAAAAATCAGACCATAGTCCTCGCAGAATGTTGGATTTTGCAACCCATAGTATAAAGAACCTGTAGCGTGAGGTAAGAATATTGAAGTCGCAGAATTAAAAAAAGGATTCTTAACAGCCAACTCGGAAGTGCGCGGATATCTCAATTCCAAGTCCACGTCGTGACTGTTAGAATTATGATCGAAAAAATAGGAGTTCTGATTTTTGGAAATTCTCATTTTAGTTCCAACAAGAGCAACGTTCGCACTTGCTATTTTCCAGAGTTTCGAATGTATCTCTAAGTGATGACGATCCCACATATCATCCGCATCCAAAAAAGCAATGAACTTTGTACTGGAATTATTGATTCCTAAATTTCGTGAATATCCCGAACCCATGTTTGATTCATTGCGAACCAATCTAATATCATACTTACGACACAAATCTTGTATAAACTTGTAATCCACACTGTGATCATCAATCACTATTATACCGCGTGGAGGATAAACCTGATTAAGGGCGCTTTCTAGGCAGGACTTAATTGTGTCCACATCATTAAAATATGGGATGATGACTGTGAAATCTATAGAATGATCACTTCTCATAGCCGCATTTCCCATACTTTTGATTTATAAAATCCTAGTCCTGTCGCAATAATCATTTGGGGCACAGTGTAAGTAAATGTATTTTCTGAAAACGCGTTAATGCATAGCGCTAATGTCATGACTAACATGAAAAGCAAAAATTCGTGGTTTAGCTTTAAATAAGCAATTGCGAGATTTCTAATCACAATTACATAAAGTACAGTTAGGATGATTGTTCCTAGCAAACCAACTTCAATCAGTGATCGCAAGTATTCATTATGTGGCAAAAAGCTTCCTGCCATATTTAGATTACGAGTAGAGCCAAAGCCTTGGCCAAGAATCGGTTTATCGTTAAAAAATTCGATCAACCTTGACCAAGCATTTAAGCGCCACTGCAGGGAGCTTTCCCCGGTGGCATTTCCTTGATAAACCGGGACTATGGAACGATTAACCTTAACTCTTAAGTCTGAAAGTGATGCATACAAGGCGGCAGTGAAAAAAAGTGAGGAAAACAGTGAGACGATTACCTTGCCACGCTCGCCATGCCACCTTTCAAAGGCCCTCTTCAGAAACAAAACCAATGGAAGTAAAATAAATCCACTTAGACTAAATGTAAGAATCAACCCAATTGAACTAATTACGATTGAGGCTCGACCTGTAATTCTACGAGTGTTCTTTAAAATTGTAACTTCAGATACTATACTAATTACGTAAAGGATTGCAGCAACATTTGACCCATAGAAAAATCCAGGATATCTCCACACCCCACTCACGAATACCCCATTGGATGATGTAGCAAATTGGATGATGGCTACTAATGCACAAAGAACACTTGACAGCCGTACACACAAAAAGAATTTTAAAAGGCTTAAATAGGATGTCGCACGTGAGGCTAAAAGGAATACACCAAAAACACTTAGAGTACGAACAAATTCATCAAATCCCAATCTGCCCCAATATAGCGATCCAAAATACGTTGACGCGAGTAACAAGTTGAATATCAGGACTGAGTTGAGTAACATCCTAAATTGCTGCGCGAAAATATAGAAAAAGCCGATGACAGCAAATGTCGCACCGAAGACCTGGGTCGCCTGTAAGCCAACCAACCTGAAATTTAAGAAACCATCTATCCCGACACGCACGATTAACAGAATCCCGAGACTTTTTACCCACACAGATTCCTTCAAGTCGCTATTCGTCAAGGAATTCACTAACCCTCCAAATTATGTCTAACCGTATTATAATGAATTTATTCATGTATTTGCGAGTATTTACTTCCAAAGCATGTATTATACGAACATTTATTGACCTTACTCCTCATTGGGAGGAATAATGAAAAAAGTCCTTGTCCTTGAGTATATAGATTTGCGTTTTGGTAAGGCCAACGGTATTCACTCGATGATTCAAAGTATGATGACTGATAGAAACACCGTATGGGCGATAGCTGGAGTATTTTCAGATTCAAATACTGTAGACCGTAGAGCGGTCACACATTTCGCTGACAATATTTATGAATTCACTGTAGGTCGTTTGTCTAGAAATTCAATGGACATTAGACTGATCCCAAATTCATTAAAATACTGCTTCTTTTTATTGTTAAATCGAAGTAAATTGGCGGGAGACATCGTTCATGCTCACCGAATTGAAATCGGATTGGCGTCACTTTTACTACTTCGAAAAACGCCTCTCGTGCAATTTGTGCACAATTCCCGGTATGACTTAGTTGATCAATCCTCAAGCAGTTCTTTTTGGAGATATTTCCCAAAATTGCATTCAAAAATTAGTAATTTTGTCTACAAACGTGCACATTCGATAGTTGTGTTCAATGCTAATGAATACGAAATAGCATGCCAAAAAAGCAAAAGAGTATTACTAGGAAAGACATGGTATGACGAAAAGATATTTCATCGAAACTCTGAAGTGAGCCGAAGTGGCTCAATAAAACTCGTGTGGATAGGTAGATTTGAACAAGAAAAAAATCCAATTTTCGCACTTCATGTTTTGGGAAGTTTGGTATCCAAGGGATTTAAAGTTCACCTAAGCCTAATTGGCTACGGGTCTCTGGAGCAAAAGATAACAGAATGCATTCAGGAGTTAAAATTAGAAGACAATATTACCGTTCACGGATATTTGCCTCATAGTAGCGTGGCCGATATCTTAAGACAGTCAGATGTGTTGATACAATCCTCTAAATACGAAGGATCCCCAACAGTCGTTATTGAATCTCTCGCCTGTGGCGTCCCAGTGGTGTCCGCTGATTCTGGCGATCCGGATCGACTAGTGGTTAATTTCGTCAACGGGTTTAGAACCGAGGAGCTAGTAGTCTCTGAATTTGTAGACTACATCCCGATGTGCATGAATTTAGAGGCGACTGATATTGTTAAATCGGTTGATAATCGTTCAAAATCGAAATCACTTCCACAACTAATCGCTTTTTCGACACACATAACGTAGCTGGAAAGAAATGATCTGTCCCTGAAATTTGATAAACGAATCTATCAAGAATTAAAGTTGGAAAGTTCGAAACAAAAGTAAATATTTTCTTTTGGGTTATTGCCACACATCACTAAACAATAAAGATTTTGGAATCCTTAAACTTTTTTTCGTTTTTACTTTGATCCAACTATCTGGAATTACCACTTTTCCGCCACGTTGAGCACAAATATAGCCAGCCCACCATGCAAACGTACTATTTCCGATAACAAGTACTTTTGCATTCATTAGAATAAAAAATGATTCCCAATCATTTAAATCGTCAGGCCCGAAAATGGATATAGAAGAAGTGTTCGCAAAAAAATCTTTTTCCACGTATCCTTTATCATCTGTTACTACATAGAAATTGTCTTTCTGTGTGTCTATTCCACAGCAAGCTAAAGCATTCATATAGTAGGCCTTATCGAGTAGACCAGAAAGCTTCCGATTTTTCTCAAGCAGAAAGTCAGTGCCCCGGACGTGAATAACATTTTTAAGATGTTTATTTAAAGTTTCAAAAGTGTAAGAGAGGTTTGACTTACAGATATTCTGAATCTTCTCGATTAGAATATCCTGGTGTTTATTTACTGTGTCTACATCGAGCCAGTAACCTTCAAAGATTAGAGTTTTAAAAAACGATGGGAAGATCACCCCGTGATTTGAAGTACTCTCTAGCTTCACACCCAAACTCTCGATTAGATTTCTAATTGCCCTGTAATCAAAGCGCTGCAACTTTCGAGACACATGAAGACGAAAATTTTGACTCCAACTTAGTTGTGAAGTTTGAATCGTGCTGCTACTTGCATCAATGAATTCCTCCAAGTAGTAGGGACGAGGCATAGACTGACTTTGCGTCTGATTAATCAGTCTAACCGAATTATAATGACGAGATAGATCCAATGCTTTTGCGTATTGAAACAACTGATTCCCAAGCCCACCTTTTATTATCAGGATTGCAGATTTCTGGCCTTTAATTTTATTACCTCACCTAATTTTGGGCGAACTTAAATGATGTTGCACCATGATTTTTGCGAGATCCGGCGAAAATATCTTGGGTTGCCAATTTAATGCCCGACTGGCCTTTAAGTAGTTGCCAATTAATGCGTCAACTTCCGTCGGTCGCTCGTATCGTTGATCAAATTTCACGAACTTTTCCCAGTCAAGGTTTACTGCATCAAAAGAAAACTTGAGAAACTCTCGAACTGAGTAACCGGTATTTGTCGCAAGAACATAGTCATCGGGGGTGCTGTGCTGGAGCATTCGCCACATTCCTTCTACATATTCAGGGGCATATCCCCAGTCGCGGATAGCGTCTAGATTTCCCAATACAAGTTCTTTTTGCTTGCCAAGTGCGATACGAGCAGCTGCTAGGGCAATCTTTTGGGTCACGAAAGTTTCGCCACGGCGCTCAGATTCGTGGTTAAAGAGGATGCCGTTGCAGGCGAAGATGCCGTAAGCCTCGCGGTAGTTCTTCGTCATCCAATAGGAATAAACCTTGGCTGCACCATAAGGAGAGCGTGGATAAAAAGGAGTCTCCTCATTCTGCGGAGGAGGCGTCGCACCAAACATCTCAGAAGATGATGCTTGATAAAATTTCGAGCCCACGCCCGTGATGCGGATAGCTTCGAGTAATCGAGTAGTACCAAGTCCGACTGTGTCACCAGTGTATTCGGGCTCATCAAAGGAGACGCGAACATGTGATTGGGCGGCAAGGTTATAAACCTCATCGGGTGCCAGCTTTGCGACCAAGGTGACAAGACGTGAACCATCGGTCATGTCGCCATAGTGAAGAAATAGTTTTTGGTTATAAATCTCAGGATTTTCGATCAGGTGGTCGATGCGTTGGGTATTAAAGTTTGAAGCACGACGAATAATGCCGTGGACTTCATATCCTTTTTCCAGAAGTAGCTCTGTCAGGTAAGAGCCATCTTGTCCGGTGATTCCTGTGATTAATGCTTTCTTCACGCCTTGAATCTCCGCTTCCGCCGATCGGCTTGTCATTAATTTTAAGGGGATTACTCAAGTCGTAGACTACCCTTGCGTTCGGGGCTAGGAGGGTAAGTGGATAGTCATAAATCAGCGCAATCGCTTGCTTCTGACCTGAAAATTTATATTGCTGGGCATCGGGGATTAGTTGGCTCTGCTATTTGGCGAAATTTAGAGGCCAAGGGTCATACTGGATTGATTGGGTGGGGCTCTGCAGAGCTAGATCTGCGGGATTCAGCATCGACTATGGATGCGATTGTGCAAGAAAAGCCTGATGTTGTGATCATGGCAGCGGCCAAGGTGGGTGGGATTATTGCTAACTCCACGCATCCGGTGGAGTTTTTGAACCAGAATATACGGATTCAAACAAATGTTTTTGAGGCTGCTCATGCTGCCAAAGTTTCACAGTTATTGTTCTTGGGATCCTCTTGTATTTATCCCAAGTTTGCCGAGCAACCAATCAAAGAGAGCTCGTTGCTGACAGGATTGTTAGAAGAGAGTAACAACGCTTATGCGATTGCAAAGATCGCTGGAGTTCTGCAGGTTCAGTCTTATCGCAAGCAGTATGGCCATCGCTGGATTAGCGCGATGCCAACCAATCTTTATGGTCCGCATGACAACTTTGATTTAACCTCAAGCCATGTTCTTCCGGCGTTGATAAGAAAGTTCCATGAGGCGAAGGTTGCTGGTTCACCCTCTGTGACCTTATGGGGATCTGGGACTCCGCTGCGTGAGTTCTTACATACCGATGATCTTGCACATGCGTGTACATACTTATTAGAAAATTATGATGATGATCCGCCAATCAATGTTGGTTGGGGTCAAGACATATCTATTGCAGAGCTTGGCTCGATGATTGCCCAGATTGTTGGCTTCGAAGGTCAGATTCAGTGGGATAGTTCAAAGCCAGATGGAACACCGCGTAAATTGCTGGATACGACCAAGATTAACTCTCTTGGATGGGAGCCATCGATCTCATTGCGAGATGGGATTGAGTCAACATATCGCTGGTATATGGAAAGCCTTTAAACCAAATTACCTGTAATCAATTATCTCTTCAATAAAACATGAGGTTTCGTTTAAAATTTCAGATCTGCAATTCTCAAAATGATTTAAAAGCAAACGTCCAACCTCTTTTTCAGTAGTTAAAAGCTCTCTAAAGTGTGAGTACCGTTCAAATTCACCACACTCTAATTCAAATTCAAGATATTCAGCCAGATAGTGTCGAACTTCATGGCTAACTGAATCTGACATGTATGAAAGCAAATGAAACCAGAACTTTACTTCTTTGTCTTCGTCATAA
>Ga0070374_10000949_pt1 | contig 12228 bp, 12 predicted proteins | sample LauGreSuBDMM15SN_2_FD_66374 | JGI IMG/M metagenome (GOLD analysis project Ga0070374, IMG submission 66374) | Freshwater lake microbial communities from Lake Michigan, USA - Su13.BD.MM15.SN (version 4) (version 4) | ecosystem: Environmental > Aquatic > Freshwater > Lake | place: Lake Michigan...
CGAACCAGAGCGCAAAGTGCGCCGAGAGCGTGAAGATCAACCTTCTCCTGCAATGCCACAACCAGTAACTGTTCCAGAAACAGTTCCGGCACCTAACTAAAGGAAAGAGGAAAATCATGGTCGCGCGTTCTTGCACATGCACCATTTAGCGGTTCCGAGACTGCCTCAAAATATAAGCATTAAACTACTCATGCAAAGCCGCTACATTTGAAAGATCGCATCAACCTCGACTGGACTATTTAGAGGAAGAGATTTTACCCCAATTGCAGTTCTGGCATGGGACCCATGATCTGGACCGAAAACCTCCAAAAAAAGCTGACTTGCTCCATGAGCTACCAGATGTTGATCCGTGAAATTATCTGCACTTGCTACATATACTGCAATCCGGACTACCTGTTTAATGTTATTTATTGTCCCTAATTGGGTCTTCAGAGATTTAAGTACATTAATGGCGCATTGACGGCCGCACTCTTGGGCAAGTTCTAGGGAAACTTGATCTCCAACTAAGCCGATAGCGACCAACTTGCCTTCACGCATGGCAACCTGTCCCGAAACGTAAAGGCCGTTATTAATACTTGATAGTGGTTTAAGGACAATCGACTCAGGGTAATTTGCTCGTGATGGAATAGCCTCTAAAATTTCGTCAGGTGTCATTTAGCATTTGTCCTATTCATGGTATCTCTTGAATTTGCGCCAACAGGAAGACTATTGAGGAAAAATCCTCCAGAGATTGATTATTTGAACCTTACTAAGTATTGATGATTCATTCAAGGAAGAAAAATGCGTATAGACATAGTTAGGAATTATTTGAATCTACCCATCAGTAATTAACGAACTCGGAAAACCTCTCCTATCCATTTGAGTATGCAATGTTCCTCGAATGACCAGTTAATGACCCAGTCATAGTTACCTTTTAAGAGTCAGAATCTGGATAGTAGATCTTGAAACATGCAATATTGTTGACTTTACGGTGGAACTGTCTTGAAATTGAGCGTGAAACTAAAAACGGAGGTGTAGTTATCTATGTTGCACCAAGGAAATTGGAAGCGCTCGACTATTTTAGTTTTAACTAATGAAACAAAGATCCGCTCTTGTTTTATCTAATGAAACAAAGATTTCTTCTAAATCAAATTCTGAACGGTCTTGGCACTAATAATCCTTGACAGGAGGGCAATGGGTGGATGTACTTGACGGAATTCAGGTTTTACCTGATGAAACAGTGCACAACCTTTAGGAGGGGTCAATCATGGCAGGAGATGTCGGAGGGAATGCCGTTCCACGAAAAGATATTTCTCGTAGAAAGGCTTTAGGGTTCGGTGCGGCAGCAGGTGGTTTGTTGGCTACAGGAGGTTTAGCAAGTCTCTTGGCTTCATGTAGCGGCGGTAAGAAGAATGAAATTGCAGCACCTGGTACAAATTTCACTGGTCAGCTGAGTTTGTTACTTGGATCGCATATGACGGCAGTGAAGGGATTAGCCCAGAAATACAACACAAAGCATGGGGTACTTCCAACAGTTGAAGAAATTACAACTCCAGATTTGAGAAGCAAAATTACAACTTCATTTTTGGCTAAAACTTCACCTTGGGATGCAGTATTTACTACATCCACCATTGCCCAAGAAATGGGCCAAAATAAGTGGGCACTTCCAGCTGATGGATTCCTCAATCAGTCACCTAGGAAGAATGAAACATTCTTAGAGAATGCTATGGCTCCAGTAAATTATCGAGGTAACTACTATGGAACACCATGGTCAGTAGGTGCCCCGCTTTTGCACTGGAATAAAAAAATGTTTGAAGAAGTTGGTCTTGATCCGGAAGCGCCAGCAAATTGGCACTCCACTAAAAACTCTTGGGACACTTTTCTTGAGTATGCAAAGGAGTTAACTGGCACACGTAATGGAGTCAAGAATTACGGCTTCACTGATGCTTGGGCCGCGGATCACAAGCTGTATACATTTGGGTCTTTGCTGCAGATGCATGGCGGAAAATTCCTAGATGAAGAAGGCGAACCAATTTTTGACAGCGACGCCGGTGAAGAATCAATTATCAAGATGTATGACTTATTGAATACTTACAAGGTCGTGGATCCAGCGGTAGACACCTACACTTGGGTGTTTGATGCCTCACCTGGATATATGAGTGGAAACCGTGGAATGTTTTTCACCTGGCCATTCATCGCTGGTGTTGCTCAAGATCCAAAAACTTCAAAGGTCGTCGGCGTTTCAGGAGTTGCTCCTCAACCAGCCGTAGACACAAGTGCTTCAGTTGATGGATCGGAATATTTGTTTGTGCCTACGCTGGCAAGCAATCCAGATGAAGGTTGGAGATTCTTAGACTTAATGTCTTCAAAGGAGTCACAGACAGCTATTGCAGAAACAGGATGGGCATCAATCTACGGAGATATAAATACTGATCCCGCAATCCTCAAGAAGTTCCCGTATTACCAAGCCATCGCTGATTCTTACAAGTATCCAGTAGATGGTGGCTTCTCTCCAGACAGAGCTGTTTGGGGAAAGATATTAGGAAATGAAATATCCGAGGCTCTCGCAGGTAAGAAGTCAGCAAAAGAGGCGCTTATAAACGCCAAGAAGCTGATGAATGAAGAGAGAAAATCCTAGGTCCCTACATTCATACGCGTCGGGGATATGTAATCGTTGAATTAGCAATCACATGACTAATGCAAAGTTACATATCCTCGGTTTGAAAAAAGAGAAAAGAACTGCTTGGCTGTTTATTTTACCGACCTTAATCCTTATTACATGTGTGTATGCATACCCAATTATCACAACACTTGTTTATAGCGTTACAACAATCGATATCAGCACTTACACGATTAAAGAATTCGCTGGATTGCGAAATTTTCAATACATAGTTTCGAACGAATTCTTTAACCGTACTCTCGTGAGGACAATCTATTTTGGCTTGATGGTTGTTGTCGTGACTATCCTACTGGCCATAGGGGTTTCACTATTAATAAATATTGACTTCAAAGGTAACAAGATTTTGAAGATACTCATATTATTGCCTTGGGCTGTTCCACCAGTTGTATCTGGTGTCATGTGGTCTCAAATGTTCCAATATGAATATGGTTTTATAAATAAGATAATTAAAATCTTTGGTGGCGAAGGTGACACAATTTGGCTTGGATCACCAACATTGGCATTGCATGTTCTGATTATTACGGAAATCTGGAGATGGCTTCCATTCGCCACCTTATTTATATTCGCTGCCTTGCAAACCATACCTCATTCAGTAATTGAGGCCGCCGCCCTTGATGGTGCTGGCTATATCAAGACTGTTAAGGAAGTTATTTTACCAATCATCTTTCCAGGCGTAATTCCAGTTGCAATTTTCCTTTTTGTCAGTGCGATGAAAGCTTTCGACACTATATTTGTTCTTACAGCAGGGGGACCTCGCAGCGGTACAACAACATTAAATTATTTGGTTTACCTTCAAGGTTTTCAGCAATTCAAATTTGGTCGCGCCGCTGCTACCGCTTACATACTGACTTTCATAATTCTTGTAGTGATATTTGTAGTATTCACTTTGAATCGCCTGACGTCTAAAAGGCGGCTAATAAATGATTAAACGAAATTTCTTAACTAATCTAACAATCTATCTATCTAGCGCCGCACTTGTAATCTTCATACTCTCACCCTTATATGTGGTTGCGATCACAAGCTTGCAATTTGAAAAAGACATTAGATCGCCCAACCTAAATCTCATTCCACAGTATTTGGATTTTCGCCACTACCTTGCAATATTTCAACCTGATCACATAGTGCCTGTATTACCAGCTATGAGAAATAGTTTGATTGTTTCAACACTTGCAGCGCTCATTTCAGTTCTGATAGCTACACCTGCGGCCTATGCTCTAAACAGAATGCACTTCCCGAAGTCAAAAGTGATTTTGCGAATGCTAATCTCTGTTTACATATTGCCCACTTTATTGTTTATCATTCCTTTGTATATAGCCTGGATTAATCTTGGTTTATTTGATACTTATGTTGGTCTTTTAATTCTGTACACCACATTTATGCTGCCCTTTACGGTATGGGTATTAGGTTCATTTGTTAAGTCTATTCCAATTGAAATTGAAGAGGCAGCTAAGATTGATGGTGCCTCAACAACGCAATTACTCACCAAAATAATGATTCCACTTCTGCGCCCAGGATTATTTGCCTGCTTAATCTTTGGCTTTGTTCTCTCGTGGGTAGAATTTGCCACACCACTAATTTTCACGAGCAAGATCAAAATGATAACTGTATCTCTTGGGCTCTATCGTTCTACTGTCGATATTCAGATAGGGCAATTAGCTGCAGCGGCAGTGATAATCACCTTGCCCGTCATCTTGATTACACTAATTCTACAAAAACAAATACAACAGGTAATTCTGACGGGAGCGGACCGATGACTATCAATTATCAGGAATTTGAATACACAAGAAAGACTTATCTCGAACTTGAAAAATCCATTAGCAACTCTGCAATATTTGTTATTCCTATAGGTGCGACAGAACAACATGGTCCTCACCTACCATTACAAACGGATTTTCATATGGCGCAAAGCGTGGCCATGCAATCAGCAAAGCTTGCGAAGGAGAGCGGTGTTGAGGTTTTGGTTACCCCTCCCATCTGGTTTGGTTACTCACCCCACCATATGGATTTTGCGGGGAGCATTACTTTGCGAGGCGAGACCTTCACCAATCTTCTGATCGATATCGTTACTAGCATTTGGAAGCATGGCGCACGAAAGATTTTCATATTGAACGGCCATGGGGGAAATATGAATTTAATTAATTCCACCCTTCAGATTTTGAAATTCGAGCACAAAATAACAGTCGCAGCTGGAAGTTATTGGTCCTTTGCCTCAAAACAGATTCCTCTTTGGCGACTATCTGAATTGGGGGGCATAGACCATGCCTGCGAGATGGAGATGTCTTTGATGATGCACGATTCACCAGAGTTAACAAAGCCAAAATTAGCAAGAGATGGCAGTTGGTTTCCAAAGTCAAGGTTCTTGACTGGAGACTTAATGGTGGGGGCTCCAGTAAGTGTTGCATGGAATCTTCGAGATATCACATCAGATGGAACTTTAGGGAATCCAAAAATTGCATCCGCAGAACGTGGAGAAGTTCTAATGAAATTGATTGTCGATGAGGTCAGCGAATTTCTTGTTGATTTCAACAGGTGGGATTGGAGTAAGCCGAGTGAAATTTAAGAACAGCTCAATCTGGATTTATCCATGGGATTTACTAGATGAGGGCATTACATCAACGGTTGATAAGCTCTCTCAAAATCCTGGTATCGACTGGCTTTCGGTCACTGCCGTTTATCATTCCGGTAAATTTCTACTGCCACACAATCCTAAGAAGAAGGTTTACTTTCCACAGTCAGGGGCAATCTATTTTCAACCCTCCAAGGATTGGTACGGAAAACTAAGATTCAAGCCTCCTATTTGGGACCAGTTGAGCGAGAACCCTGATTTTTGGGATGAACTCAAATCGGCTGCGGAAGCTAAAGGAATTAAATTAGCAGCCTGGACTTTAGGTCTCCATAATTCTTGGCTCGCGAGCAATTACCCTGATTGTTCTATCGAGAACGTATACGGCGATAAAATAATGACAGATCTTTGTCCGAGTAATCCTGATGTGCAGGATTACGTATGTGCAATTGTGAACGACATTTCCGAAAACCTACCGGTTGAGAAAATCTTGATCGAGTCCCTTGAGTACATGCCCTTTACTCATGGTTTTCATCATGAAGTAATAGGCGTTCCCATGTCCGCTACAGCAAATTACCTAATGTCTATGTGCTTTTGCCTGCATTGCACCAGAGAAACACAAGCAGCAGGGCTTGACGCGGTTGCAATAAAGAATTGGGTAAAGGGATATTTAGACGCTCATTTTCATAATCCCTTTTCCAGCGTCCCGGCAACTGGCTGGGAGGAAATGATGGATGAACTAGATGGTGAGCTGGGGAAATACATTGACTTAAGAGCCAAAATCATTACCGATTTGTCGTACAAGGCCCTGGCTAAAATTAAGGAATCAGGAAAACAGCGATTAGGAATTTGTGATTTTGGCCCTCTATATCAACTTGGGGCAAATAAAATGACATGGGAGAGCGGAACCGATCTATCCAAGCTAGCCGATCTCTATGACGAAATATGTCCAACCTTTTATTTTACCGATCAAAAAGTTTTGAAGAAGAAAATAGATGAGTATTTGTCTTTAGTCAGCGGGTTACAAATTGATTTAGCGCCTGCAATTAGGGCAATTCTGCCTCAAATCGGGAGTCAAGAAGATCTGCAATCATTTTTGCAACTAATAAATAATCGAGTGGATGGAGTCTCTTTTTACAACTATGGATTTTCTACTGATGAAGTTGTTGGTTGGTTCAAATCTGAAATGACCTCATTTAATTTAAGGATAAAATAGAATGCCAAATCAACTAGATGTAGTTATTCAACCGATTGTGGTTCGATTCAGTATTCAAGACGGTGAGATTATTTACCATTTTGCTGGTAGTGCCGAGGGACAGTTAGATAATATGGAGAGATTAATGGGTATTGATCCCAGTAGCGTGGGTCTTTTTGATTCAAATCTAGGCTACTTACCGGTTTCAACAACAGTACTGATACGTGGGGAAAAGAATATTCTAGTCGACCCAGGTAATTATCACACCGGTTTTTATGGACACCTCGGATTAGGTCTCAAAAAATTTGGATTAACTCTTGACGACATTGATGGGGTAATTGTTACACATTGTCACCATGATCATATGTCTAGTACTTTCAAGCTGAAAAAGGCGCAAATATATATCGGAGCGGGCGAGCTTGAATTTGCTGCTGGTATTTATGGCAAGCCTGGGGTGAATTTTCAATTAGGAGAAAATAGAAACATCGTAGAAGTTCCTCTTAACGGCATTCTAGAGGTCATTCCTGGTGTGCAAATTATTTCTACTCCAGGACATACTCCAGGTCATGTAAGCGTTTTGGTTGATACTGGCACTGAATCTATTCTGGTGACTGGTGATGCAATTATGACCCAGCGAGAGTACGAATTTGGTGAACATTCTATTTGGTATTCGGGTCAGCAACTTGAAGAGATAAAGAGTAGTCGGCGGAGACTTCAGCTAGTAAAACCTTCTATTGTTATGCCTGGGCATGACCGTGGGTTTAGACCAGGTAGTTTGATATGACAAAAATGCTCACAGCAGCTGTTGTCGGCGTAGGAATGATCGGTCGTCTTCATGCAATGGCGTATTCGCAAAGTGCTAGAACGACGCTAGTTGGAGTAGTTGACGCGGATCTTGAAAAGGCTAAGAAGGTAGCCAAAGAGTTTGACACCGAGGCCTTTAGTTCATTGTCTGAATTAATATCAAGTGAGAAGCCTGAAATTATATCAATTGCAGTACGTGAGGACGTCAGGTTTGAAATAGCTATAGAGGCAGCCGAGTGTGGTGCTAATTTATTGTTGGAAAAGCCATTAGCGCCAAGTCTTATTGAAGCTGACGCCTTGCTGGATGCGATAGCAAAAATTTCATTGAACAAGAAATATGCGGTGAACTTTATATTGCGTTCAGACCAGAGGTATTCAGAAGTTAAGCAGAGAATAGATCAAGGAGCGCTAGGAGATATTTGTACAATATTTGCAAGGCGAAGAGGCACTTCTACAGGGGCTGAGATCTATGGGCCTTGGACAAACCTCCTTATATCTACAGCAATTCACGATCTAGATGCCATCATGTGGACAACCGGTGCAACCATCGAACGGGTTTACGCAGAGAGCGTAGTAAACAAATGTGCGCAATGGAATCATGAAGATGCAGTGGTAGCAACTTTGAAACTTTCAAATGGAGCGATTGCTACCTTGGAAACAAGCTGGGTGATGCCTCCCAATTATCACTCACCCTTAGAAGCACAATTTGATGTGGTGGGTACAGGTGGGAATGCGCGCATAACGGGCTCTCATCAGGGAGTAGAGATTTTTTCCGATTCAGGATATTTGTTACCAGAACTCTCAAGTTGGCCCATCCATGAGGGAAAATTAACCGGAGCACTGAGAAATTCAATAGATAATTTTATTGATTGTGTCTATTTTGACAGACAGCCGCTCATTTCATTAACTGAAGCTAGGAATGCACAAAGCGTCGTAGCTGCACTACAAGAGTCAATAAAAACAGGGCAGGTTGCCAATGTGCATATTCGAAAGGAAACAGATTAATGAACAGTGGACTTTCAATTTCATCTGACATAAACCTATTGGCACGAGCACAAAAGGTTTTACCTGGTGGTGTCAATTCAAATGTGCGATTAGCGGTAAAAGATACGTTTATCGTGCGGGGATCAGGATCACGAGTTTGGGATCTTGAGGGGAATGAATATATTGATTATCTGCTTGGACAAGGCCCAAACTTTTTAGGTCATGCCAATAAAGAGATTCTCAAAGCTGTGAACGCAACTATGCAAGATGGGATGCTTTTTGGGGCACAAAATCCCTTAGAAGTTGAAGCCGCTGAACGCGTCTTAGATGCGATTGGATGGGCTGAACAACTTCGCTTTAATGTAACAGGAACAGAAGCAGTTCAAGCAGCATTAAGAATTGCTCGCGCTTATACGGGCAAAACTAAGTACATAAGATTTCAAGGTCACTATCACGGCTGGTTGGACAACGTTCTAGCTAGTACTAAGTTGGGTGTTGGCAATCCTGTTTCACTAGGTCAGCCACCATCAGCTTTGAGTGAATGCTTGGTGTTACCTTGGAATGATCTAGACGCCGTGATTAAAGCGATTAGTGAGAACTCAGACATAGCTGCAATTATCACTGAGCCTATGATGGTAAATACTGGCGCTATAGTGCCAGAAATTGGGTTCTTAGAAGGCTTACGTGAGATCTGCACGGAAAAGAAAATTATCCTGATTTTTGATGAGGTTATCACTGGATTTAGATTAAGCAGAGGCGGCGCAGCCCAACGTTTTGGTGTCACGCCAGATTTGGGCACTTATGGAAAAGCAATTGCTGGTGGCTATCCCGTCGCCGCGATCGCAGGTTCTGAGAAATTGATGCACAAAGTTGGAACAGGAGAGATTAATCATTCTGGAACTTTCAATGGATATGCAATTGGATCAGCGGCAACTATCGCTGCAATGAAAATTCTAGCTACTCCGAATATTTACACTAATCTGGAAAATCTTGGGACCACATTGATGGAGGGGATGAAACGATTGGCACTCAAACATGGTGCCCCACTTCATGTCCAAGGTTTACCAATGGCTTTTCATCTTTCATTTGGTTCAGATGAAAAGATTCGTAATTATGAGGATCTTACGAAGCAGAACGAAGCGCTATATAAAAGCTTCGTAGCCATCATTAGGGACTCAAACATATGGATTACTGACAGAGGAATTTGGTATCTCTCGATGGCCCACACCGAAGAGGATGTAAAATTAACACTAGAAAGATTTGATAACGCACTCGCAAAAATGAAATTCGCTTCGTAAGAGAGATGTGACAAAAATTGGACAGATACCAGATCACATCTGTTGAACGAGCCCTAGATATGATTACGATAATTTCAGAAACAGAAAGACCCTTGACTTTCACTGAAATCATTGAAATGACAGGATTGCCGAAAAGTTCAGCCTTTCGCTACTTGATCACTTTGGTTAACAGGGGATATTTCATTATCGATCCGGTTGATAACACCTACCAAATTGGCCCTGGATTCCCTTTAGGGAGTAATGATTTAACGGAGGAAATAAAAGATTTAGCCACTCCGATAATGCAAAAGCTGAGCGTAAAGTTAGGTGAAACTGTAAACCTCGGAGTCCTCGCAGGTCTAACTATAAAATATATAAAAGTAATAGAAAGTCCAAGGCATATACGTGCATCTTCGAGAATTGGATCAAGGGATGCTCTCCATTGCACGGCATTGGGGAAGGTTATTCTTAGTAAATTTGAAAGTAGAGAGTTGGGATCTATTCTCAAAGGAATTGAATTCACACAGGAGACAAGTAGAACGATACTTACTATTAGCGACTTAAAAAAGGAACTCCAGAAAACTAAAATACGCGGCTATGCTATTGATGACCTAGAAAATGACTCGGACTGTCGATGCGTCGCAGTCAATATTCCAATTTCAGGACGGAACCTAGCTCTAAGTGTTAGCGCACCTTCTTCACGATTCCCATTAAACCAAGTAGGTCATGTTGCAGGAAATCTAGTTGAAACCGTGAATGAATTAGTTGAAGCAGTAAGTATCCGAGATTCTCTTAAAGGGTTGATCCGCTAGCATGAAAATTGGTATCCTCAGCATATTTCATGAGACAAATACGTTCTCTCCAATAGCAACTGATAAGGATAATTTCGAAAAGAATACCTGGCTTACTGGCCCCGATATCATTAAAGTTTTTGCGGGCACTAGAACTCCAATAGGTGGCCTTTTAGACATAATTTCTGAGAAAGGCCATGAAGCTCTACCACTGTTTGCAGCTCATGCAACGCCAGCAGGAGTTGTAACGCGTAAAGTTTTTGAAGAGATAAGGAGCAACGTTAGGAAACAACTCGAAAGTAATCCTCATATAGATGCCATAGCTTTGGAGTTGCATGGTGCTCACATAGTTGAAGGAGTAGATGATCCTGAAGCAATTTTATGCGCAGAAATAAGAGAGTTAATTGGCGCTGTACCACTTGCCATAGTTACGGACTTTCACGCAAATATGACACCGGAGAGGCTCAAGAGTGCAACAGTTTGGTCTGGGTATCGAACTAATCCTCATGTCGACACTTATGAAGCAGCGATAAGGGCTTTGGAGAACTTGTTTTTCTATATGGATAGAAATGAGACACCAGAATTTAGCTTCATTCGAGTTCCAGTCATCTTTCCCCCAATTTCACAGTCAACTGGTGATAGTCCATTCAAAGGAATTATTGAGAAGGCAAAAGAATTGCAAGAGAAGTTTGATTTAAGAGATTTAATAGTCCATGGGGGATATTCATATTCTGATGTTCCTTACGCTGGTTTAAGCTTCACAGCCTTGGGTAACTCGAAAAACAAATTGAATAGAGAATTAGCCTTATTAGAAATCGCAAAATTTGCTTGGAAATCAAAGGATGTGGTTACTCAAGAGATTTTGGATATTGACACAGTTATGCAATTAGTATCTATCGGGGTTCGCGAGAATAAAAATTACGTAATAGCTGATATTTCAGACAACATCAATGGCGGTTCGGCGGGCGATTCCACTCATGCTATTGCGCCATTGTTGAAATTGGGATTAAAAGCATTGACGACTATTTGTGATCCTTCCGCTATAAAGATGTTGGATGGCGTTAAGATTTCCGAAGAAATAGATTTGTCTTTGGGGGGCTATTCGCACCCAACTGTGGGTGCGCCCCTAAATGTTTGCGCTCAATTGATGTGGAGAGGTAATGGAGAATATGTTCACGAGGGTCTAATGAACCATGGCGCTTCATATTCGATTGGAAAAGCAGCGTGGGTTCGAGTCAGCAGCGTAGATATATTGATTCAATCTTTTGCTCAGCAGCCGAATGACTTAGCTCAGTTTAAAATTGCAGGCATTAATCCAATCGACTATGAAGTTGTCCTTTTGAAGGGAGCGGCAGCTCTTCGGGGAAATTGGCAAAGCTTGGTTGATGAATTTCTAAATGCCTCCTCACCGGGCATAACTGACTGCGTTCTAGAAAGACTGAATTATGTAAATCTTGCCGATAATGTGTGGCCATTGAATAAAACGATTACTCCAACCTTTGATGTAGTGCACATTTAAAGGGGTTACTCCAGCCTATTAAAGATAGAGATCCAAGTGTGGAGAAACCCGTTAGTCACTGCGCCAACTAAACAAAAGCGTGGAAGAACGAGCAAATACCGTATATAGGTATCAGAAGAGAGTTCACAGAGCCTTAATGTCTCTCTTCCTATAAGATCTGGCCAACCTTATTCAAGAAAAGAGGAAAATCATGGGAGTTTGCGCCTGTGGATACACCAGAGATGAAGAGAAGAACTGCGACGGAACACACAAGGTCGTAAAGGCTGTTAAGGCAGAGTTAGCTGAGAAGCTAGAAGCAAATGGCTTTCCACATGCAGCTGAGTATGTAAAGAACAACTAAGGATTACTTTTTCAATGAAAAAAGGTTTTGGTGCTTGCGCGTTAGCGTTGTTGATCCTTCTAGCTCAAGCTGCTCCACTAAACGCGGCAGATCCTG
>Ga0070374_10000951_pt1 | contig 12222 bp, 13 predicted proteins | sample LauGreSuBDMM15SN_2_FD_66374 | JGI IMG/M metagenome (GOLD analysis project Ga0070374, IMG submission 66374) | Freshwater lake microbial communities from Lake Michigan, USA - Su13.BD.MM15.SN (version 4) (version 4) | ecosystem: Environmental > Aquatic > Freshwater > Lake | place: Lake Michigan...
GAGCGCGATGGGTTGGTATCAGAGCGCGATGGGTTGGTATCAGAGCGCGATGGGTTGGTATCAGAGCGCGATGGGTTGGTATCAGAGCGCGATGGGTTGGTATCAGAGCGCGATGGGTTGCTCAATTCAACAATTTGGCGCTCGACTAAATTTGTTAGGTTCTTTGTTGGCAATTTCAAGAGCTTAGTTAGCAAATTCAGACCCTATTGGAATCACAAGAGCGATTGCTAAAATATAAAGAAACCATGTGCCTAAAAGCAGCTTTCGGCGCGTCTAGAATAATTAAGTCCGATCCTGTTTAGGTTCTCCCTATGACGAAATCCCTAAGGCCATGGGGCCACTACAAAGTATTAGAAACTGAAGAAAAGTTCCAAGTTAAGACGCTAGTCGTTGAGCCCGGTAAACGGCTTTCGCTCCAAAGTCATGTGCATCGTTCGGAACACTGGTTCATAGTTTCAGGATCAGGAACCGCAGAAATTGATGGAGCTCAATATAGCCTTGGGCCAGGGGATTCTATCGATGTTAAAGCTGGATTTAAGCACAGAATTTCATGCACTTCTCAAGAACCTCTTGTGTTTATCGAAGTCCAGACAGGTTCTTCATTCGATGAAGAGGACATAGTCCGATATGAAGATGACTTCGGAAGAGGATAATTCGTGAGAGAAAGTTCATACATTTTCCAAGTATGACCATCTAAATCTTCCAAAATTAATTTTTGTGGAAGAAAAACTGTAGAATTCCATAGTTGGATAACAATCGAGTGGAGAAAATTTAGAGATGTCAGTTCAATTACCAACTGGTTGGCAAGATTCGATTGCAGCCCGATCACAATTTATTTTAGAGAATTCGAGAAAAATACCGACAGTTGGAAAGAATTGGTACGAACTCTTAAGTGAAGTCACGACTTGTGAAAACGGATATTATTTAACTTGGCTGGCAATAACTGGTTGTTACCCAGACAAATTCGAATATCGGGAGTTTTTGACTCAAACGAGAATTTATGGTCTGCAACAATCAGTTCAAAATGTTTTAGTAAGTAGAGCTAGAATCCAAGAATCTGCAAGAAATCTTGTTTCCATTGAACTTGTATCGCCAAAATTTAATCATCTTGTTGATGTTACACACACATACTCAGCGCCCTACTTAACAGGCATCCAAAGAGTTGTGTTCGGCGTTGTTACTGGACCAGAAAACATATCTCCATATGTTTGGGTTGGTGATTCCGGGATTATCCAAGAAAGAGAAATGCAAATGGTCGAACCAACTGAGACTGGTGCGCCATTGTCTGAAGCACATGGTCGCAACCTCCGGTTAGTGCACTTTTTACATTCACAGGTTCCAAAATTTGATAAGACTAGAATGGGCACACGTTTACGAATTCTTCTTCTACCTTTTGCCAGAAAGACTAAACAATATTTGATTGCAAGAGAAGTAGAGGCTCAGATGAAGAGCGTAGTAGATCATAGATTTACAAATGTTTTAATCTTGAACTCCACTCTAACGATTCCTGAAATACCTGCGAGTTTGCGGCAGATATCTATTTACGAGTCAATTTTAGAAAATGAAATTGTTCCTGTACAGGTAATTCTCTACGACTTTATTCCTTTTTTCCATGCTTGGACAGTCCACCCTGGAAATAGGGGGCATTTAAATAGTTATGTTCGAATTGTATTATTGGCTAATCGAGTACTTTCAATAAGTTCTCTGGTGCAAGAGCAAGCAAAATTGATTACCAAAGCATTTCGATTAGAGAGAAGCGAGTGGTCCCAAAGAAAGCAGGTATTTGACTACCTTGATTTACCTAGCGGACTAAAACCCGCCGATTCTGGAGAGTTTAAAAAGCAAAAGAACTTAGTCGTTATGGCTGGCTCATTAGAGCCCAGAAAAAATCATATGCAGTTCTTGTCAGCTATTGAATTCCTATCAAGAGAGGGGATGTCCGTTAAAGCAAAAATCCTCGGGTCTGCCGGTTGGGAAAATGAAAATATTCTGGCGAAGATTCATGATCTTCAGTCAAAGGGAATTGATGTTGAACGATTAGGCAACCTTTCTGATGAGGGAATGCGAAAACTGATTGCTGAGGCTCAGGTATTGCTACAGATTTCTGAGGCTGAGGGGTTTGGGCTTCCCATTGCCGAAGCGCTTGCCCTTGGCACAAAAGTTATTGTGAGCAATGTTCGGCCCCTCAACCAGTGGAAAAGTTCGCGTGTATCAATTGTAGAGATAGGTGATGTCGAACAACTGAAAAAAGCGCTCCATAAAATTTTAAGTAAACCTGAAATCATTGGTAAATCTTCACCTGAAGAAATTACTTGGGGAGATTGGCATCGTCTACTTTATGGGAAAAAGTCCACTCTCTAGAATACAAAGTTCAATATTAATAGATTTTAGTGTCGCGCTTCTTTTTGGTGCTACTTCAGTAGAAACTGCAACCCTGAGGGATTCCGCTAGTGAATCAATTTCAAAGTCATTAGTAATAAAGGCGTTTGGATAGGATGCCACTTGTTCTAAAAGTCCCGGAAGAGGTGTAGCCACAATTTTCTTGTTCAAATTAGTGCAATAGGGAAGTAAGCCCGACTGGGATGCCTCGACGTAGGGGAAAACAATCACCTCCGCATGCTTAATTAGGTTATGAATTTCAGATTCCTCCAACCAGCGATTGATAAGTTTTATCCTTAAATCCTCTTTTTGCTGAATTTTACCTTCCCCTGCAATCACCAAATCCATACTTTCAAGTTGCAATAAAGAAAATGCTGAAACTAGGTTTTTGATCCCTTTATACTTTCGAATTCGGCCGATAAAGAGTATGTACTTCCTTGAATACTCTCTACTCGCTTCAGAGGAAGAAAATTCAAAAAGTGGGTGTGGATAGACTGACACTTTAGTCAATGGATTCAGGTTAGTAATTTTACTCGCAACCCCATTGCTTAGTGCAATCAAGAAAGTACTCCGCTTAATGATCCGACGAATTAGCATATTTGGTGGCCACCTGTCGCCAGGGTGTCTCTCAAAATCATGCAAAAGTCGAATGACGGTTACACCTTGAAGCTTTAGGATGTTCTCGATAACAAGTCCCAGTGGGCTGATCATGGGAATAAGACAAAAGCCCCCTCTTGATAAACCCATGTCCTTAAGAAGTTTTTTAGGTGCCAGCACATACAGGATTATCTTCGAAAAGGTTTTGATTGAGAGGAGATCTTCAAACAAAACTATTAGACTGGACTGGTCATATCTCTTTAACAATTCATTGTCGCGCCGTATGCAAATAGTTGGAGTTGTAAATATTTTAGAATATTTCAAATCTTGAAAAATTTGTAGGGTGATTTTTGGACCTCCGCCACGCCTACCTAAATAGCAAATAGATATAGCTACTTTTTCTCCCATAATCATCGAGAATACACCTCACGGTGACATTCCCGGTGATGCCTTGCAAAAAATATCCCTTCCTCTCTAGTAGTCTTTACCAAAACGAGCGAGAGGATCATTCACATGAAAACTGCCCTAGTAACTGGAATTACTGGCCAAGATGGCCATCATTTGACCAAGCTGCTGTTATCTAAAGGATATGAAGTTCATGGTTTGATAAATGGCCAGAGAAATTCTAGGCTCGACGAGTTTTCCGCATCTTTCCCTGAAGCAAAACTAATGAATGGCGATCTGACTGATTTCTCTAGCCTTTTGCAGGTGGTCGACAAGGTACAACCCGATGAAGTTTACAATTTAGGTGCAATCAGCTTTGTTGGTTTGAGTTTTAAACAACCAGAGCTGACAGCAAATGTAACTGGGCTTGGGACTTTAAGATTGCTTGAAGCAATAAGAAAAATCGGTGCAGAGAAATCCACTAGATTTTATCAAGCATCTTCTTCTGAAATGTTTGGGAAAGTACGAGAAACACCTCAGACTGAGTTAACACCATTTCATCCACGTTCGCCATACGGAGTTGCTAAAGCATTTGCACATTACACGTGTGTTAACTATCGCGAAGCATACGATATGCATGTTTCTTGTGGAATCTTATTCAATCATGAGGGTGAGTATCGTGGACATGAGTTCGTTACTAGAAAAATCACATCAAACGTGGCCAAAATCAAACTTGGAAAACAACAACGATTTTCTTTGGGAGATTTATCCCCACAACGAGATTGGGGTTATGCGGGAGATTACGTTGAGGCGATGTGGTTGATGCTCCAACAAGAAAAACCAGATGACTATGTTATTGCTACTGGGGAAACTCATACTGTACGAAGTTTTGTAGAAGAGGCAATAAAGGCTGCGGGCCTCGAAGAGCTAATCGAAGACTATGTAGATTTTGACACACAAATGGTCCGACCCTCTGAGGTGGACCTATTAGTTGGTGATGCTCGTAAAGCACAAGAAGTTTTAGGATGGACCCCAAAAGTTGACTTCAAAGAATTAGTTAAACTCATGGTAGATCATGACTTGATATTAGAAAAAAGTTAAATTATCCCTGAAGCCCAAAACCTATTTCAATTTAGTTTTCTAGTGCATTTCTCGAACGTAGTCAAGAAGGGATCTTGCAATACGATATGAAAGCCCTAGCGCGCAACAAGATCAATGCTTTAGTGCCATTCATCTTCATTTTTATTGTGAGTTATTTCCAAGCCACTACCTTGAAAAAGCAGATTGTCATTAATAGTGACTCCTTGTACATGCATGACCTCTCACAAGATCTGCTAAGTGGTGGTTCTATTCTCAATTGGAGCCTTACTCAAGCACCTGATTACTTTCCGCATATGATCGTATACCTGTTCATTTCAGTATTCAGTAAAAGTGCTACCACTCAATTATTTTTAATTACTTTGTTCCAAATCATTTCCTTGTGCACCCTCCTGTACATCATATTTCGCGAGCTCGGGCAAAGAATATATAGCAGTGTTTTGCAATCAATCGGGCTCTTAACCATAATTAGCTTATTCCAATTACACTCGACCGATTGGATTTATTTCTATAAAACAAATAACCATTTTTCCAGCATTACTATGGGTCTTCTTGCACTTTTCTTGCTACTTCGAAGTCTAAATTGCAAGAAGATTCCTGAAAAAAGAATGCTTTTCGCGATCTCTGTTACAGTTTTCTTAGGCACGTTATCAACAATTACATTTATTTATGCAATCTCAATTCCAATTTTTCTAGTGTTGCTCGCAAAAATGCGCGAGATTCAACGTAGTCAACATGCTGAGTTTTTGAAATCTACCGTGATTTCTTGGTTAATTATCCTTCCCGTTTCGACTATATCTTCACTTCTAGTGACAGTGAGTAATGAAAATAACGGCGGACTACCGGGTAGGCTGAACATTTCCAACATTGATATCCTAAAGGTGCAGAATCTGACGCTTGCGGCATTCTCTAGAAATCTCCTGTCTTCTGGCGCTGTTATCCGAATTATCTCTCTACTGCTTATTTGCATCTGTTTTATAAGTTTAGTTCTTTTCTTTTTATTGCGCCTTGATATTTTATTTAATCTAGCACACGATTTCAGCCTTTTAACTCTATTTCAAATATCTGTATCTTCTCTCTTGTCAAGCTCAATACTGACAGTTCTTTCTGCTGGGATTGTTGATGAATATTTCTTGAGATACTTTTGGCCCTCCATAATCATGTTGTTAATTTTTTTCTCGGTTATTTGTGCGAATATCTTCAGAAATTTTAAAAAGATGATCTATGGAAAATTACATTTTGAGATATGTTTAATTTCTTTTCTATTGATTGTATTTGGAATAATGTCTGGTTCTATTCAAAGCCAAGAGTCACAGTTTCAAAAAGTGGCAAAGTGTCTTACTGACAAAAGGAGTGAAGGAGTAAATTTGAGATCAGGAGTCGCTGATTACTGGTATGGCAGAAGCGTTGATTATTTGTCTTCCAACCCTACCCGTACTTTTGTTGCATTAAATTCTCTTGATCCATTTTATTGGATGACAACCAAGTCATATTACAATACGAAGGCTGATTACAATTTTATCCTTCTTCACACTCAACCAGATCAGTTTAATTTTAATTTTGAAAGCATGAAGGGTTTCTTACCATTACCTTCGCGTACATTTGCCTGTGAAGGCACGGATATTGAGATTTATTTCTATGAAAATAACTCCTTAGATGGAATAGTTCAGAGTGCAATACGCAAATTTTCTTCTCTTGACCAGGCAGGATGAGCGGAATTTTGCCAAACTAGAACGCAATCGCCCTTAGGCTGAGACTCCCCTAGTAATTGATTTTGTCAGAGGGAATACTTGGGCTTTTTACTACAACTAGTGTGCAATCTTCGAGGGCCTCGAAATCTGCGCTCTCTAATGGGAGTATCTCCGCTATTTCATTTGCCTCGAAAATGTTTTCCCCGATACGTATTCGGCCATGTATCACACAAGTCCACTCTGTGGCCGTCAGTTGAAAATGCTTCGGTTCCATTTCGCCCTTAAGAAACCTCTTAACCCCTACTTCCATTACGTCATTTACATGCAGACTCGGAGCAAAGTTTCCTATAAACCAACCCAAGGTCATATTACTTAAATTGTACCGATTCATCACTAATTCCGTTCTATTTGTTTTGCATACTCGTTTAATTGCCATTCTGATTTCATTGGGTGGTATCTAGAATTATCAATTTTCAATAAAGCTACCTCGATCCCCTCTAGAATGATTTCGTTTATAGCAGGCGATAGAAAGAAAATTCCGTTAACCGACGCATCTTTGAGGATCATTTTCTTTATTGCGCGTTCAATTATATCCACTTTTGAAAACCAAAAGAAGCCCACAAGAGCATTACTACTAATTGGATTTTTTTCACTAATTTCAATCACATTGTCGTTCCTATCCAATCTCGCGTATGAATATCTCGGGTGGGTAGAATTAAAACTAACGATTGCTACATCTTTGTTCGTTTCATGTATTCGCTTCAAAAGTATTTTGTGATTTTCTGTTAATTTCTCGTTTCCATTTATCAAAATTACTTCTTCTTCCTTATTTAAATACTGTAGACCTAGTAGAGCAGAGCACGCAGCGCCCCCTAAACCGCCTTGTGCGCCCACCACCTTGATGCTTGGTTCGATTAACCTTAGTGTTCGATCAATGTGATAGCGATCTATCTCGTCTTGATTCACGACAATAACAATTTCATTGTTCGGCAGTGTTGTTAGATCTTCAATTACCCACTGCATTAGAGGTTTACCATTGATTTCTCGCATACTCACCGGATAATTGGCATCAACATCGTTAATGAATGTATTGCCAGCAGCAAGGATCACTGATTGCATGTCTGTTCCTCTAACTTTTCGATAAAACTGAGAATACGATCGATACTCACTTCACTTGGGTTTTCTACCTTTAAAACATGTGCTCCTGCTTGTGTCGCCGCAACTACTCCATTTACGTTGTCTTCTACTACAACAACCCCGCAAGGTTCAACCGCTAGATTGTCAAAGATTTTCAGATATATTTCGGGGTCGGGCTTCCCATTCACAACATTTTCCGCGGATATCACTGAATCAAGATACTTTTCAAGCGAAGTTTTCTCCATCATGAGATTGATCGTAGCAACAATACTGTTCGATGCAAGACCAATTTTATAACCCAGTTGCTTTAATTGCTGTAAAGCAAACTCGTGTTTGAATGTTGGCCGACAATTTTTATGAACTAACTCCATTGTATACTTCTGCTTCAAATCATTTATGAAACCATGCAAAGAATCCGGTAGCCCATTCTTTATGGAGATAATTTCTAACTTCTTCCGGGTAGGAAGTCCGTCAAATACACTTTCGTGGTCATCTAGCGTAATCTCAAATCCGAAAAGGTCTAATGCTTTGTTGAGAGCTAGATAGTGCCACTCACGTGCATCAACTAGAACACCATCCATATCGAAAACTACCGCTTTGATGTGTGTCATCCAAAAAATTCCTTTGCTTTCTCGGGATGATCGGTACAAATATAGAGTTTGAAATTTGAATCTAGGCTTTTCAAAAAACTCCAAGCTGCTGACTCATCGCGACCGTGCAGTTCCGGAGAAACCACGCAAATTCTATTCTTACTTTTAAAGATTTCACTTTCATATATCCACCAATCCTTCTGAAAGGCATCTAACCAGATTCCATCAGACTCTCGATGCAGTTCGCTATAGGATTCGTATTCACTCAGTCGCATGTATGTTGGAAGATTACTCTTAAGATACCCAATAGTTTCTGGTATCGACATATCAAACAGAAAATATCGATCGCCTTCTAATTCAGCCAAAGCAGACTCAAGGCTCGTGAGAATTCCGTCGGATTTGACGTTGATTGCTAGCACAGATTCATATTCTTTGACTAATTCTAGAATTTCTTCAAATAGAAGCACTCCAACGCCATAAGAGGGATCATGGCTCACTATAAGTTCGCCATTTTTATCGCGAACATCCAATTCAACACCAAAGCCCAAATCCATAGCTTTCTTAATTCCCAGCAAAGTATTCTGTTCACTTTTGATTCTCCAAAGCCCACGATGTGCAACGACGTTCATGGCTGCATTTTTCGTAAAAACAGCAAAAGATCTTCGGGGGTGCCTAGTCCATTCATTTGCTCTTTGTCGGTCCCGATATTTTCAAATGAAATATTATGCCCTTCTTTAATCAACTCGTTATAAACTGGTGCTACATAAAACTCACCATTCACTCTGGAATCACTCTTAATCATTTTAAGTGCCCCTCTTACAAAATCTGATCCCTTCGCAAAACCGTAGATACCTACCGTTGCTTCATCGGAGATAACTTCTTTTTCTCGAACTTCAGTTACTTTTAAGTTTTTATTGTATTTAATATATGACCATTTAGTTTCCCTAGAAGTCATTGTTAAGATTCTACCTTCGGCATTTTTTGCATCCAAACTTCGAAAAAAATTATCCATGTTGTATTCAATGAATTGGTCACTATTTGCAATTACAAGTGGAATATCATTGTCTATCAAATCGGTTGCAAATAGAACTGTTTCGGCTGCACCTTGAGTAAGTCCATCGATTCCTAAAACTATCGATCCAGGTCTCAGTTGCTGCAAAGTCTTCTCAAAAGAAAACTTCTCCTGATGCGCCTTCTGACAAATAAAAATAAATCTGTGTTCTACTTTGGGAGCTAAATTCTCGATAACCCATTGAATCATTGGTTTTCCCATTACCTCAATGAATGGCTTTGGATTCGCGTACCCGGCTACAGAGAATCGACTTCCAGCACCTGCCATTGGGACTACTAGGTTAATCACTACTTTATCTCGTCTCAAATAAAATGTTGAAATCTGAATATGAAGAATCAGACTTAAAGAATTGCAGAGCTTTTTCTTTGGTAAAGAAATAACGGGTAAACAAGCCTAAAATGATGAAAGCCTGTTTAATAACTTTAGCATTTGATACTTGATCAACCTCTGACCAAGTAATTGGAAAAAACAATATATTTTGTTTTTGATGAATAGCACGTAAGAGTATGTGTACATCAAAAGTCAAATCATTTGGAAATAACAGTACTTCTTCTAAATTAAGTTTGGACACTCTAAAAATATTTAAGCCCGCAATCAAATCATCAATGTTAGTTTTAGTGCAAATTATGCAATATAGATTTAGTAATCTATTTCCAATTTTCCGAAATATTGAATAGCCGACCAAGTTCGATTCGGCATGAAATCTTGCTCCAACGGCTAAATCAATATCATGCGCCTCTAGATTATTAAAGATTGGTACTAAATCTTGGATTTGCGCTTGGTCATCACCATGCAGGACTGCTACAAAATCAAAGGAATTATTCTTTGCATAAACAAACCCAGTCTTGAGACTCCCACCAAGGCCAATGTTTTCGGGATTTTGTAGCACTTTAGCTCGAATTCCGATGCCTTTTATGTTCTCAATTGCATTTTCAACTGTCTGGTCAGTACTTCTATTGTCAATGATGAGAACTTCTTCAAATTCACTATCTATAGTGCTCATTGATTTTTGAAGGAGGCGAACAATTTGTTCCTGACAATTGTAAGTGGGGATGATTAGAAGTCTTCTCATCGATTCACCCGGCTCTTTTTTCGATTCACATTTATATAGTCATACACAATATAATTGTAATGTGGCTAGAGCAAATCTAGAGTTTTTGGGGCAAATTGACCAAAGTTTCTGTGGTCATGGTTGCAAGTGTATAGTCAGAGAGTGGCGAACAGGTTAAAACAGAAGTCCCATCACATAAATCTGTTTGCTTCTTTTGCCTTCTTTGGACTGGTCGCCGCGGGAATAGATTTATGTATTTTCGGGGGTTTGATCTGGATAAATTTAGATCCCGTTTTAGCTAATGTTATTTCTTCTTCTGTTGGGATTTTTATAAACTATTTTCTTGTTTCGACTTTCACTTTCGATGTCGATTATAGAAACATGATAAATATGATTGTATTTTTCACTATTGCGGTTGTTTTACTTTTTCAAACTTCTATTTTCCTCTCATGGATGATAATTTCATTGAATGTAAACCCGCTCGCGGCAAAGTTAGTGACTTTACCTTTATCTGCAGTAGTCAAGTATGCTTTAAACCGCAGATTTACCTTTAACAAAGTGACAAAACATTCCGAGTAATTTTCTCTTCTTTAGTCAGTGCAAATTTACATTGCATGGATTGTAGAATTTGTCTTAAACTCAAACTCACAACAACACCACTAGGTGTCATCAAGTGCAAAGTAACTACCCAGAACTCTCCCGCAGTATCTGCTGATATTAACCACTGAAATTCAACTTCGCTGCCGAGTGTTGTTATTAAATCACTCTCGAGGTATTTTGCAATGCGGACGGGATCCCCTCTTATTTGAGTCTTAACGATCTTTGCAATCCTGCTTCCTTCAGTTTATGGATGATCAAGATATTTTCATTTGACAAAGAGCTTAAGTCGATCTTTTTCTAAGGTTCAGTTTACTAAATGGTCATGACCACACCATCTCTCACCTACTAAATTACAAAGTGCCTTTATGTAAAATTGAATGTGATGGCTTTCTATTGGAGTATGCTTTGTGTGAAATGATTGAGACGTAACTTTAAAATGAAAGGTATCACCTATGAAAAAAGCTATTAGGTCCCTACTAAGTGTCTCTGCGGCTGGCATAATGCTGATCGCGGTTGCGGCATGTGGCTCTGCTCTTGATCCACTCGGGCCTGCGATAACTCTTAAAGCAAACGAAGTTGTGACTTTTTCTGAGAACGAAGCCGGAAGGTCAGAGAACGGTTGGTGGGATGCAGAGAGTGTGGGTAACTGGTCTCAATCAGATCGACCAGTTTTGAATTTAAAATATGATGATACTTTTAAGAATGGGATAAATTTAATTATATCCATGTCGGCGTTTGTGGTAGAAAAAAATCCAAATATTTCTGTTTCAATAAGAGCAAATGAAGAATTTCTCAAAAAAATTGAATTTAACCAAGGCAAACCCTTCGAAGAAGTTGCTCTCAGTGTCTCAAGAGAGATTCTTTCCAAGAAAAAAGGAATAGTGACCTTAGCTTTTGAAATCACAAATGCGGCGGTGCCGAATGAGGTCGGATATAACTCTGATCTAAGAAAATTGGGCATATTTCTAAGACAAATGATTGCGACACCTACGGGTTAAAGTTGTTCAATGAGTAATTCGTTGAATTCTCTTCACTTTTAATTTAAATGTTGTCTTCCTCGACTAATCCAACCGCACAACACCACTTGGCGTCATCAAATGCACCGCAACTATCCCTGACTCACCATCATTTGTTGCTGGGTCCACAAACTCAAGATCTGTGCCATTTAATCCACCAAGAATCTCTGTCTTAAACCATGAGTCTGATAGTTGATCAGAGTCAGAAATCGTAATCTTCTCGATAGCAGCAACTGCCTTTCCATCTTGTGATGGGTGATCAGCGGTTAACCATTGGATAAAGAAGGGAAGCTCACGAGAGTCGGTAATTTCATTAACGCCAATTTGCTTCCACTTAAGATCGGTTCCATCTGGGCGTGTGCGGTGACCTTCAGTTGCGGTGCGTCCAAACTTCTCTTCAACTATTGAAATATTGTCAGTTGCAAAAACCCAGGTGAGCCAGCCGCCACCTTCTTGTGCTTTCTTGCTCACAGCTTTACCCCAAGGAGTCTGCTCTGTTGCTGGGTGATCTAGTGGACAGACAACTTCGATGTATTGACCGTTTTGAAGAGGCAGTGTGAAGTTGCGTGTGCCAAAGCGTGGGTGGACACCACCATCTACGAAGGTG
>Ga0070374_10000957_pt1 | contig 12167 bp, 8 predicted proteins | sample LauGreSuBDMM15SN_2_FD_66374 | JGI IMG/M metagenome (GOLD analysis project Ga0070374, IMG submission 66374) | Freshwater lake microbial communities from Lake Michigan, USA - Su13.BD.MM15.SN (version 4) (version 4) | ecosystem: Environmental > Aquatic > Freshwater > Lake | place: Lake Michigan...
GAAAGGCCAATAGCTGTTTTACCTAGAATTTGAGCACAGATGAGTCCGGCCCAAATGCATGATAAAGAGAGGAATAGTGTTCTTAAACGGAAAGCGCGTATCCAATAAGATATTTTCATTATGTTTGTTCTATGAGTCAGCAAATTAAATACATTCGGTTCTTGCTGAAGTATCCTGTTTATAAATTTTTTAAACAAAGGAACCAATACATTAATAATCAGAACTTCTTAATCATTGCAAGCATACTGGTTGCAGTGGTTGTAAGCCTTGTTGCCTTTGCATTAAAATATTCAATTCATTACATAGAATCATTGCTTGTTAACACCAGTATTCTCGAATTGAGGTACCAATATGTTATTTATCCGGTAGTAGGTATTGTGCTTTCATTGGTATTTATACGCTATGTTTTTGGTTTAAAAAATTTTGAAAAAGGATTAGCCAGTATCATCTATAAAATTAATTTTAAAAAAGGCAAAATAGAACCTCATCATACTTACGCACACTTAGTGAGTTCTGCCTTTACGGTAAGTTTAGGAGGGTCGGTAGGGGTAGAGGCACCTGTTGCAATTACGGGTGCTGCCATTGGTTCAAACCTTGCTAATCGTTTGTTTTTAAGTGATAGCGATCGCAACTTGTTATTGGCATGTGGCGCCGCCGCAGGTATTTCGGCCATTTTTAATTGTCCTATTGGAGGGGTAATTTTTGCTTTAGAGGTTTTACTAAGAAAGGTAAGTATTCCTGCTTTTGTGCCTTTGTTAATTGCCTCTGCCACCGCTGCAGTATTAAGCAGTATTTTTAACCAAGGCCAGCTCATCGTTTTTAATGCTACACCTTGGCATAATAATGCCATTCCATTTTATGCCATGTTAGCAATTGTGGCAGGATTAATTTCGGTTTATACCATTCGCGTTATATATTCTATAGAAACCAAATTTAACAACAAACGCCAGAAGTTTTTGGTGTCTATTTTTCAAGGCCTCATAGTTGGTGGTTTGATTTTATTTTCTCCACTCTTATACGGCGAAGGTTACTTTGTAATTAACCAAATATTAACAGGTACTTTTGATGCTTATATGAAGACCATTGCTTATCAAAGTAGCTTTGGTTACAATACCGTTTTTTTGTTTTTTGTGGCAGCTACTATGCTGTTAAAGCCAGTGGCAGCGGCTTTTACCATTAGTTCTGGTGGCAATGGCGGTATATTTGCGCCTTCACTATTTATTGGTGCGCTCTTGGGTTTGTTGTTTGCACGCATTGTAAACCTTTTGGGCTTAGCAGAATTAAACGAGCTCAATTTTATTGTAACTGGTATGGCGGGCGTATTAAGTGGCGTATTGAGTGCACCGCTCACGGGTATTTTTATGATTGCCGAAGTGGCTGGTGGTTATACCTTATTTGTTCCGCTAATGATTGTTTCGGCAGGTAGTTTTTTTGTTACCAGACTTATTGAACCAAATAGCATTTACACCAAAAAATTGGCTCATGGTGGTTTCCTCAATAAGAGTCCCGAATTAGAGGTGTTAAAAGAATTATCTGTAAGAGCGGTAATGGAGGTTGATTTCCCTGTTTTAAAAAGAGACGATTCATTGCGCAAAATTACCGAGGTTGTTTCTAGTACTAGGAGAAATGTTTTTCCAGTGGTTAAAAGAAATGGCGAATTTTTGGGTATGGTAACTATGGGGCAATTAAAGCCTTATATTTTTAAGCCAGAGGTTTATGATAGGGTAAAGGTATCGGAACTGCTTTTGGGTGGCGTAATTGCAATTGATATAGACGATTCACTAGAAGTTTTAATGGAGACTTATGATGCCAATCCAGGTGTTTTTTATATACCAGTTTTAAGCAAAAATAAATACGAAGGCTTTGTTTCTAAGAGTACTTTCCTAAATAAATACAAGGTGCTCATGAATGAATGGGCGCAAAAACAATCGGTATAATGTAGAAGTATTATAGGCGCCCAATGAATAGGCAACATCCTAAACTAGTTTGGTTTATAAGATAAATTGTTAAGGATTAAGCAAACAGGGTAAATGCTGCTCATGTAAATATTAGTTAAATAAAGTCAATAAAATCCTATTTAGCACAGAAAATCAGCTTTAAAATTGGTTTATTTGGTTCAAAAATGCTTTAAACTTTGGTAAATAGGTTCGAACCTCATTTAATTGCCTTTTTAGCTTAAAAATGAGCGTGTTGAATGCTAATTTTACAATCAATTTATGGTTTAGGTGTGATTTCAATATAAAAAATATAATTTTGCGCTACAAATAAAAAACATGAAGCAGATAATTGATAAAATCAAATTAGAGTTAAAGAAAGACGGATTTAATGCAGAAGAGATTGTAAAACTCCTCAAGGAACTGCGCACCGACTTTAAATCAAATTTAAAAGAACCCGGTTTAGTGAGGATGTTGCGATTGGCTTATGAAGATATTGAGGCCAATGGAGCATATACATTTATTTATATGGAAGAAGATTCTGCCAAAGAGAATTTTGAATACATGATAGATTTAATTGCAGATCACAATAACAAGTACAACAAAGAAGAGTTGCAAGATATCAGAAACCTGATGGATGGCATTGAGCCAGAACCAGAGGAGGAAGAAGGAACTGAAGCATAACAATTAAAAGCCCGTTTTTCGGGCTTTTGTTTTTAATAAGATAACTATGGCAAATAATTTAGTTGGCATCATCATGGGATCAGACAGCGATCTGGAAGTGATGAAAGAAGCAGCAAAAATTTTGGAAGAATTTAAAGTGCCTTTCGAAATTACGGTAGTATCTGCGCATAGAACGCCCGATAGAATGTTTACCTATGCCAAAGAGGCTAAAGGTAAAGGCTTGCAAATAATTATTGCAGGTGCAGGTGGCGCAGCACATTTGCCTGGCATGGTAGCAGCAATTACTACCTTACCAGTTATTGGGGTGCCAGTGCAGCTAAAAACCCTTTCAGGCTTAGATTCTCTTTTATCTATTGTGCAAATGCCTGGTGGCGTTCCGGTAGCTACCGTGGCTATTAATAATGCTAAGAATGCGGGTTTACTTGCGGTTCAAATTTTGGGTTTAAATAAACCAGAACTTTCAGAGGCCATGCAAGACTATAAAGATAAAATGAAAGAAGAGGTTTTGGTTAAAGCAGAGAAAGTAGAGCAAGGCCGCCAACAAATAGGCTTCAGAAATATCTAAATAAAGTTTGGTCTGTGGTTAATTGATATTCTTTTAACCACAGAGATCACAGAGAAAATCACACAGAGCACACAGAGATTATTTTTTTTATTCTCCTCAGAAAGCTCTGTGTCTTCTCTCTGTGCCCTCTGTGGTTAAAGGTTACAAACATTAACCACCAAACAAAAAAACATCTCCGTGCCTTTGTGCCTTGGTGGCAATATGGAATTTCCATTAACCACAAAATCTTAATAATAGATATCATTTGTTTTCTCCGTTTTTTGGTGCTAATTTGTAGAACTTAATAGCAATCATTTGGATAGTTTTTGGGATTTATTTAAACCGGAAGAGCTCATACGATTTGGAGGATTATTTATGCTCCTACTCATCATATTTTTGGAGAATGGCATTTTCTTTGGTTTTTTTCTGCCAGGCGATTCCTTGCTATTTACCGCCGGCCTGCTTTGTTACCTGGGTATATTGGATGTAGAACTTTCTTACCTTATTGTTTACATTGGCTTTGCAGGAATTGCAGGTTATTATGCCGGCTATTGGTTTGGCTTTCATACTGGAGAGGCTTTATATAAACGAAAGGATAGCCTCTTCTTTAAAAAGAAATACATTACCACTGCCGAAGATTTTTATAAAAAATATGGTGGTGTTGCCCTCATACTTGGTAGGTTTCTTCCCATTATCAGAACCTTTGCACCCATATTAGCAGGGGTAGTAAAGGTAAAGCCACATATCTTTTTATTCTTTAATGTGTTGGGTGCATTTTTATGGCCACTTACCATTGTAAATGCGGGCTATTTTGTTGGACAATTAATTCCCAATGCACTAGATTATTTAGATTGGGTTATTGTGGTTTTTATTTTAGTAACCTCCATTCCCATCTATAGTTCTTTCAGAAAAGAACGAAAAAGAAAAAAGGAAGAACAAGCAACAAATGATGCTGAATGACCTTCTTGGCGTAAACATTAAAATTGTTGACACGGCTAAACTCAAGTCTATAAATTTCACTCAAAGAATCTCTGGTGATTGATTAGTTACTTTGCTTTTCCTCAAAAATGAATCTGATGTTATCAAAGTGCTTAATTTTCCTGCTGTTGCATACACTACAAATCTCACGTATACGCATAGGTAAAATGATTAAATCCTGATCCCATTTATTAAATATTTCATTTGCTGTTAATTGTAGCTATAAATAAATCAGATTATTTTGTGAATTATAAAGGATTATTGATATAAATAGCCTTAAGGTATGTTAATTTGTATACTCAATGATGCAAACTGGTAAACTAATTCTTATTCCCACTCCAATTGGCAACCTCGAAGACATTACCTTGAGAGGCCTCAGAATGCTCAAGGAGGTAGATGCTATATTGGCCGAAGATACACGCCAAACGCTTAAGTTGCTCAATCACTACCAAATTAATAAGCCACTTTGGAGCTACCATGCGCACAATGAACACAAAAATATTGCTCACTTAATCAAAGAATTAGCCTCGGGCAAAATTCTTGCTTTGGTGAGTGATGCGGGCACACCTGCTATTAGCGACCCAGGTTTTTTACTGGTGCGCGAGTGTTTAAAAGAAAATATTGCAGTTGAATGTTTACCCGGTGCTACCGCTTTTGTACCTGCTTTGGTAAAAAGTGGCTTGCCTTCCGATGCTTTTATATTCTTAGGTTTTTTGCCAGAGAAAAAAGGCAGACAAACCGCTTTTCAACAACTCAGCGCAATAGAATATACCATGATTTTTTATGAAAGTCCGCACCGTTTGCTCAAAACCCTTACGCAATTGGGAGAGTATTTAGGTTCAGACCGCACTGCAAGCGTGAGTCGTGAGCTAACCAAAATGTTTGAACAAACTGTGAATGGGAGCTTAGCAGAACTGTTACACTATTTTTCAACCCACCCAATTAAAGGAGAATTTGTCATTGTTGTTGAAGGTAAAAAATAAACACTTAGCCTACTTGATACTCAGTATCTCGTCGGCTTTATTTTTTGTTATGGCATTTCAGCCATTTAAAATATTGCCATTCATTTTTGTAGCATTTGTGCCTTTGCTCCTGCTTGAACAGCGCATCAGGCAAGAACAAGCAAACTCAAAGGCGTGGTTGTTTGCTTACACCTGGTTGAGTTTTTTACTATGGAACATAGGCTCAGTATGGTGGATTTGGAATGCCAGTGCAGGTGGTGCCATTGCAGCATTTATCATCAATAGCCTGCCTATGGTATTGCCCATGATGTTGTTTCATGCGCGCAATAGAATTACGGCAACACCAAACTATTGGTACTTTATTGCTTGTTGGATTTCGGTGGAGCTATTGCAATTTAATTGGGATTTGGCTTTCCCTTGGCTGATCCTAGGCAATGTATTTAGTTATTTACCTGCAACCGTTCAATGGTACGAATTTACTGGTGTTTTGGGCGGTTCGTTGTGGGTATTGTATGCCAATACACAAGTGCATCAACTCTTAAAAATATGGCCTGAAGCCAACGCTATACAACGCAGAAATTTGGCATTGAATAAAGTATTTTTCTTACTGCTTGCCCCCTTGTTTTTATCTTGGTATGTGAACTCTGAGTCTGTAAACAGGGTGAGCAAAACACTAGATGTTATTTTGGTTCAGCCCAACCTAGATCCTTACACAGAAAAGTTTGGTGGCGTGAGCGCTCATGAGCAATTGGTATCTATGTTGCAATTGGCCGAAACCAAATTAGATAGCGAAGCGCAATTTATTTTATTGCCAGAAACTGCCTTACAAGGCGGGCTCTCAGAGAACAACCTAGAACAAGAAACCTTGATTCAAATTTTGCATGGTTTTTTAAATTCACATCCGCATATAACTATTTTAAGTGGCATGGATTCGTATAGAATATATGGTAAGGATGATAAGAAGACGCTTACTGCCAGAAAATTGAGAAATTCAGAGGAGTATTTCGACTCGTATAATACTGCTTTGCAAATGAGTAATTATGATAGTTTGCAAATTTATCATAAAAGTAAATTGGTGCCAGGAGTAGAGAAAATGCCATATCCCGCCATTTTTGGGTTCATAGAAAAGTATGCAATTAATTTGGGTGGAACAAGTGGTAGTTTGGCGAGTGATGGCGAAAGCAAAATTTTTACCAATTATCAGAAAGTAACATTGGCCCCAATAATTTGTTATGAAAGTGTTTTCCCAGAATTTACTGCTTCCTATGTTAAAAAGGGAGCCGACATTTTATGCATCATAACCAACGATGGTTGGTGGGGAAATACGCCTGGCTATCGCCAACATTTTGATTTTGGAAGGCTCAGAGCCATTGAAAACAGAAGGGCCATTGCCAGATCTGCCAATACTGGCATTAGTGGTGTAATTGATAAAGATGGCAGGGTATTAATAGCATCTAACTGGTGGCAGAAAGAAGTAATTAGATACAAAGTACCAGTATATACCACACAAACATTTTACACTGAGCATGGCGATTGGTTGGCCTATATCTTTTTGTTTATTGCCATTGCCGATAGTTTAACATTGCTGCTTAAACGAGGCAAGTGAGTCATTAAAATGCTGAATTGATAAATCAAAATTGTATCGGCAAATTAAATTCGACCCCATCGGGGTCGTATGTTTATAGGGCAATTGAGTTGCTATAAACATGTGACCCTGATGGGGTCAAACAAGAATTAGTAATCATACAGATGATGATGATTTATTCATCTTTACCTTAAATAATAAATTCAATCATTAAATTTTATTTCCTTAATTACATTTTAACCCTCGGTTTTAGGGATGGTACTTTGGTTACCATCACGCAGTGAGTTGTAGTGTGGCGACATAATTTCAATGCCTGCTTTGGCACAACAATCTTGAATGTTTTGATGTAAATCAGAATAAATACTTATTTGTTTGTTTGCCTCGTTGGTATAAGCATTTATTTGATACGCTACATAAAAATCATCAAGGCTAGTTTGCAATACAAATGGTGCAGGCGTTTTGTTAATGTATTTGGTGATACTTGCAGCTTCAATTAACACGGCATGCATTTTATTCCAAGGCACATCATAACCAATGGTTACAGTTGAGTGAAGAATGAGCCCTTCTGTTTGCGCAAACATAGAGTAGTTTAATGTTTGTGCGTTTAAAACAGTGGCATTGGGCAAGGTTATTTCTTCGTTTTTAATGGTCTTTATTTTTGTAACTAAAATTGTTTTTTCCATAACATCTCCCGTGCAATCACCAATTTTTATCCTATCGCCTACTTTAAAAGGCCTCATATAAGTTAATACCAAGCCAGCCATAATATTGCTCAAGGCACTGCTTGAACCTAAAGAAAATAAAACACCTAAGAACACAGAAACACCTTTGAATGCAGGAGAATTGGAACCAGGTAGATAGGGAAAAATAACCACCAGCATAAAGGCATAAACTAAAAACTGAACTATTTGAAAGGTAGGTTTCGCAAACTCTTTGTGAAAGCCTTTGATGATTAACCTGCCTCTTTCAATTTCATTGTAAAAAAACTTCAACAAGCGAATGGTAAATCGCGTAAAATAGTAGATAACCAAAATGGTAACCAAATCTGGAATAAATTGAATGATACTTTTATAAATCTGCCAAGATGGTTCAATGATCCAACCCAATAGGGTAGTGGTAATGAATTTAGTTTTGGGAAACACATTGAATAAGGCAGGCAAGCCCAAGTATATGATAAAGCCAAATAATACAACCTGAACCAAAAGTATTGTTTTTTGTAAGCTCTCGATTACCAATCTTTTCAAAAGTCCTTGGTCATTTCTTAAACCAATTTTTTCAATAAATAGTGCTTCATTTTCTAAACTGTATTTTTTTAACTTGGTAAATTGTCGGTTCAAAAAGAGCAACAGAAAAATAATGCCTAATATAATTGCTAGTCCAATTCCAATCTTTTTTATTAATACCGAAAAGTCGCTTAGGTTATTGTAATCCAATAGCTTTCTCCTTAGAATAACCAATATAAACTGAGCCGCCTGATGCGGGTTTTCTGGATTAATAACTGCGAGTTCAATAAGCCTTAATGTAAATAAATTTTCTCCCGCATACTCATATGAATAGGAGCCATTCAACTGCGCAATCATGGTAATTGAATCTGGATTAAAATCTCTAATTTCTCCTATCTCAATTATCTTGTTTGAAATGTTCTTGGCCACTTCAACCCGGTTAAAACCTCCTGCGGCTTTGTAAATTTTAAACAAGGTATCATTTATCAAAACTACTGGTTCACCTCTATCTATTTGTTTTAAGAAGTTAATATTTGCAAGTAATTCAGCGTATTTTGTAGAATCTTGAATTTGAATGTTAAACTCCTTTTCTTGGTATAATTTGTTTAAATGAGTGTTTTGTTTAATGCGAAGCAATACTTGCTTGTCCATCCAAATTTCAAAATACGCTTTTTCAATTTTGGCAATTTGTTCACTAGATTGTATGCTCAAACTATCTTTTGCTAAGAGCGAATGTTGCCCAACAAAAAAATTCAATAAAAGAAGGAAAAAGAAAATTGCCTGTTTCATATACGTTTTTAAAACTTAAACCAATATACGAAACTAATTATTTGATTGGTTATTTCCCTAATAATGCAAAACTTCGAACACTTTTTTCGCCTTCGCCATTGGCAGAATAAGTTTGCCAAACTGCCAAGTACATACCAATATTTGCCTTCTCACCTTTATCGCTATCGCCCGCCCAATGCAGTTCTCCGCTGCTGCCCAATACTTTTGAGTCGCATATCCTTTTAATAATTTGACCAGCATCATTGTAGATGTGTAAACTGCCAATATTTTTATCTGTTTTGTTTGTATAACTAAATACCATCACATCGTTTTCGCCATCGCTATCCGGACTAAAATACGCCTGACTCAATGAAAAATTTCCATTTTGTTTACCTATTTTGTATTGAGAGTTTCTAGAGGTAGGCGTACCAAATTGCTGCTCCTCTGCCGCGCTGGTCCAATTGTTTTGGTCTGAACCAAATATGAATGGATTGATACGCTCTAAGCTGATTCCTTCTTTGTTGTTTAAAAAACTCAAGTGCATTTTTTCTGAGTAATAAAGAGAGTCTAATACTTCATCTTTTTCATTGATAAGTAGAATATTCCCTTCATCGTCGTTGAGGGATGGCAAGCTCATTTCAAGGGCAGCATTTGGGTTTTGAACACTATACCATTTTTGTAAAAGCGCAGCATCAATACTAAAAGCCAAATACTCGCCAGGAAAGGCCATTCCTGCTTCTTGGGCTATGGGTATGGGCTCAACCCTTAGGCCATTTTCATTGGTGCTGGTAAAATACAATCCCTTTAAATCAATAGTGTGGTTGGTGGTATTATACAATTCTACAAAATCATTGGAGCCGGGTTTGGGGTTGAACAATATTTCGTTCCATTGCAAATCTCCTCTCATAGCCTTCTTTGGAACTTGAAAATTAGCGGAGCTTATATCTTCACTTTTATTGAGCGCACAATCACTTAACTCACCAATATTAATTTCATAGGTTTGTAAACTATCTAAGGCTGTTTCAAATGAAAATTCAATTTGGTTCAAATGTCCATTTGCATACCTATAGTAATTTGAAGGTATAGATTGGTTCAATTTAACATTATTGCTTGTAGCCAAACTTATACTGTCTATGTCTTCATTAAAATTAATAAGTAACGTATTTAAATCTGGTATATAAATTCTTTTCATATTAGGCTTGCTATTGTCTTTTTTAATGTCCTTTATGCTGTTTTCTTGCCCAGGTGTGGCGCCATCAAAGCTTGCGCTAGCCTGCCAGTTTTCTTGCTTGCCACAGGGGTTTCTGGTGTCAATCATTTCCATGCTGCAGCTATAAACTTTTGCAGTATTGCTGAACCAATCTTGCGTGTATTTTACTTGATGCAACATATAGCCAATTGAATCTTTTAAAGTGAGTACATCGCTATTGCTGAGTGATGGAAAACTTGGTAATCCTAGTACTTCTCCATTTGGTTCAAACAAACCAGCATTGTCTTTGTGGCATAAAATAAGTAAGTGTTTGGGTAATAAGGTATAATTTGGAAGCCTTATATTGCTGCTGCCATCGCTCAGTTCCAGTTGAGAAAGTGAGAGTGCAAATTCGCTTCTGTTGTATAATTCTATGAACTCATGATTGGGAAAATTGCCTTTTCTAGTTAAATCAAAATAGATTTCATTGATCAATATATCATGTTGTTTGGGGGCTGCAATGGCTATGTAGGTAAACAACTTTGTTTGAATGCTAGTATTGCCCAAGCAATCTGCTATACTGTCAATTTGTAAGCTATAGTTTTGTTGATGAACTAAAGAATCTTGTAATACAACTATCATTTCATTTTGCTTACTTGGGTCAATAATTATTTCATTAATTTTTATACCATTCAGTTGAACCATGTTTTGGTAATTACCTATTAATTGAGCAGCCTCACTAAACTGCAATTTGACACTAAAAGCATTGATGGGTTCAATAAATAGTAATTGTGGAGCAAGGGTATCTTTTGTAGTTTGCCAATTGGAGTTTATTGTGCCAGGAGTACCGCCAATACTAGTATTGCTGGCCATCCAATTATTTTGTGCCTTGCAAATTTGCTTGGGGTTAATCAATTCTAAACTCCAACCACCTGCTTCTTTTTGGGTATTTTTATAGTAATCTAAATTGTAATTGACTACATCAATGCTAACATTATTTTGGTCAATAATACTCAGCACATCGCCACCATTGTTTAAGGTTGGAAAATAGGGGAGGGCAATTGTTCTTCCAAATCCTTTGAAGTTGGCCGAATCTGTTTGGTTGCATAGAATCACAAACTTCCCTGCTTCCATAGTAAATGTAGGCAAAATAACGGAGCTGCTTGCATCACTCAATTTCTGATTATTTATATTCAATGTATAATTTGTGTTATTATAAATTTCTACATATTCCGCAAGAGGCAAGCCATTACTGGGCTCTGGGTCGGCCATTATTTCTGTAATCAATATATCTCCCGGTTTGATCCAATGAAGTTGCAGTGTAAATGTGGTATCAAGTGCATTGGCATTTTGATCTTGCACACCAATTATTTTGCAGCTTATTAATTGGTCTTGAGGAATAGGTTTAATAAAGATTAACTTAATTTCATTGTTTTCAAATAAGGCAGAGGCAGGTTGTATGCTGTCTTCAAGGCTTACTTTAAAATTTGAGTTTGCTACAACCTTTTCATCAAAACTAAAACGCAATGTATTGGGCTGATCCAATAGAACTGCTGTTAATACGGGTGCCTTGTTATCAATTATAGGTTGGCCAATGTAAATATCATCGAAGAGGAAATTAGCAACATTGGTGCTTGTGTATTTGCACACCATGCCAAAATAGTTGGCATTGGCATAAGCAGTATCTATGCTACTTCCTTCAAAAACAAAGTTTGATTGTGCGCTTGTGTCTGAGTACAAGTTCCATTCACCTTGCAGGCTGCGGGTAACCTTCAATTGCATTTGGTTGTTCGATTTACCAAGGGTTCCAGCCCTACCTCTGATGATGCAGGTTCTTGTTAATCCACTTTGTTTGTAAAGCGAAATACTATCTGTATTGCCAGTGCTTCCGCCCAATTGAACATAGAATCCATTGAGTGCCGTTTTTAAATTTGGTTGGTTTGCGCATAAGTATATCCGAGCGTTGTTCTGACTACTTGGGTTAAACGCTAGGCGCACCCAAATGCGCCATTCTGTATTTGCTATTGGTTCAAACCGAGTATTTAAAGCAATTTCTCCGCTTGACCCAAGCCTTGCTGCAGTTTGTAGCTGTTGTAGGGTATTTACTACAAACAAACTATCATCGCCTTGCCAGGTGGGGTCAAGACTAAAATTGTCGTCTTTAAAGTCGTCTATTGTTTGTGCTTTTATGGCTGGGTTCAGACCAAAAAGAAATCCGAAAAACAAAATGGGGTAAAAAAAATGTTTCATCCTCAAAAATAATCAGGCAACACAAGAAGATTGTTTTATTTTCGCATATA
>Ga0070374_10000959_pt1 | contig 12156 bp, 11 predicted proteins | sample LauGreSuBDMM15SN_2_FD_66374 | JGI IMG/M metagenome (GOLD analysis project Ga0070374, IMG submission 66374) | Freshwater lake microbial communities from Lake Michigan, USA - Su13.BD.MM15.SN (version 4) (version 4) | ecosystem: Environmental > Aquatic > Freshwater > Lake | place: Lake Michigan...
TTTGGCTTGGTAGCTCAGTTGGTACGAGCGAACGACTGAAAATCGTTAGGTCGCCGGTTCGATCCCGGCCCAAGCCACAGTTTATTTTGATTCGAAATCTCTAATGTTCTTTAAAGTTTCCTCTAGTGGATCACTCCCTGCGTTTACACTCTTGTACCAATTAATGGTCCACTTAACACTTTCTTCAAAGGTCAGTTTGTCCGACCACCCTAATTCAGCTCTAGCTTTATTGGAATTAAGCATCAACATAGAGGCCTCATACGGATGGTTTCCTAAATCATTTTCCCAATTCTTTTCCACGCCCCACACAGCGCCCGCAATATTGGCAACGTCGGCCACAGACTTAGATTGATTTTCCTCTGGCCCAAAGTTCCATTCACCATCAGCCTTGTTTTGAATTACTGCATCTACCAACATTAGATACCCATTTAAACAATCAAGCACGTGTTGCCACGGGCGCACAGAGTTTGGCGCTCTTAATTTCGGAGTCAATCCGGAAGAATAAGAACGTATCAAATCTGGAATCAATCGATCAGCACAAACATCTCCGCCGCCAACCACGTTTCCGGCCCGAGCTATCGCAGTTGGGGCATTTTCGAAACAAGAAAGCCACGATTGCGTTGCAATATCTGCCATGGCTTTAGACGCGCTATAGGGATCCTGCCCGCCTAAGGCTTCTGTTTCGACATAGCCTGAGCTCTTACTTGTATTTTTATAAACTTTGTCGGTGGTAATAATTAGCTGCGCCTTTAGGGCACTTAACTGCTGCGAAGCCCGAAGCACATTTAGAGTTCCGATGACATTTGTTTCAAAGGTGTCTATCGGGTGTTTGTATGATTCACGAACCAAAGCTTGAGCCGCTAAATGAATCACGACATCGGGACTTATCTCTTTAAAATGCAATGAGAGTCTTGTTGATTCGCGAATATCGCATCGAATATCGTTTTTCAAGATGCGCCCAATATTCGCACGACTAAATAGAGCATCGTTTTCCGCATTGATTGATATCCCGCTAACGTCATGACCACGTTCGCGCAATAACATGCAAAGCCATGCGCCTTTAAACCCGGTGTGGCCTGTTATTAGAAAATGCATAGTATCCTTCACTTTAGTTCAGGTCGTTGTACTTACCATGTCGGGGTTAGAGGAGATACTAATGCAAGTTGTTATTCTTGCTGGTGGATTTGGAACCCGCCTCTCAGAGGAAACTGATGTAATCCCTAAGCCGATGGTCCGAATCGGTAATGTCCCAATATTGAGACATATTATGAATTATTATGCAAAATTTGGGCACACAGATTTTATCGTCGCTTTGGGTTATAAGGCTAATGTTATTGTCGAGTATTTCGATCAAGTTGTGTTGGATGAGCCCGAACTTTCTTGGAGAATTCAACTAATCGATACTGGTTTAGAAACTGCAACAGGTGGAAGAATAAAGCGACTTCAAGACTTGCTCGAAGATGAGTTTCTCATGACGTATGGTGACGGGCTTTCAGATGTTGATCTCAATGCACTCCTAAACTTTCATAAGAAGTCTAAAAAAATGGCAACTTTGACTGCCGTAAAGCCTCCACCGAGATTTGGAACTATTGAGGTATCTAATGGGGCTGTTACAAATTTTGCAGAAAAGGACCCAAGATATTCTGGTTGGATAAATGGGGGGTTTTTTTGTCTAAATAGGCAGATCTGCTCTCTAATCGAGGGAGACAAAACATCTTTTGAAAACGAGCCACTAAATCTATTGGTGGCTCGAGGGGAATTAGGAGCCTTTGAGCACTTCGGTTGGTGGCAACCAATGGATACATTGCGAGATAAGCGAACCCTTGAAGCTGTATGGGAAAACAGTTCTGCCCCTTGGTTAATGAATTAGTTATTGAGAGTCGCAGGCGCTGGAAATAGCAAATTTCATTCTAAAATTAGACCTCGTGGTCTAGATGCACTGACAGTTTCAATATATTTTACTTTTCACAACCTGTCATATATTTAAAGTTTTGGTACTTAATTAGCGCTGCATCCCTAAGTGATCGAATTGTCGCAGAAAAATGAATTGGAAGGTGCTCAGCTACTAATTCACCACTAAAACCGCCATCACATTCTCCACAAAAAGGCCCATTCATTCTATAGGAGATAATTGTGTTTTCTTCTAGGGCTAAGTACCCATGTGCAACACCTGGGGGTATAAATATCGATGCAGGTTCCGCTTCATTTAATTGCACAATCTGCAGATTTCCCGATGTTTCTGAGTTTTCTCGCATATCAAATAAAAAGTCAATAGCTTTACCTTGCACGAATGAAATAATTTTAGAGACCGAATGAGGACTACCTTGAAAATGCATGCCTCTGAAAACATTTTTCTTAGATTCGGTGAAGAAATGTTCATATGTGTCAAATGGCATTGGGAATAATTCAGTATCGGCAGCCGTATAAGCCTTAAATAGACGACCCCTAACGTCCAGATGTGTGGGCATCTGCCAGACATGCACACCCATCACATTCCCAAGTGTGGGGTTGCTAGAATTGGATTTGATATTCACTTAAACTCCCTGGTTAAATGTCTAGAAATTAAACTAGCTCTGCATTCTGTCATAAATGTCTATATACCTGTCGATAGAACTCTCCATGTCAAAGTGTTGCATTGCAAGCTCACGGCACCGCTCTGGTGTGAATGGATCACTTATCAAAGCCATTATTTGGGAGGCGATGGTTTGTAGAGCATCATTATGTGAAATAACAACACCCGTTCTTGTGCTACCAAGCATGTGGTCTAAATCTCCGATCCCATTGCTCACAATTACAGGTCTACCTGAAGCTAAGAATTCGCCTATTTTTGTTGGAACAGCGGCGGCGAGGCTATCAAGATTGTCCTGCTTACATATTGCAATTCCAAAATGAGAATCGCGAACATGTTTTGGCATCTCCCAGTGACTAGCACTGAAAATTAAGTCTTCACCAACCCCTAAACTCTCAGTAGGGGATTCACCTGAGCGCGCCCATATCACTCGCAGCTCCACGCTCTTTCGGATCTCATCAAGGACTTGTCTTATTCTATTTATATCATAATAATTATTGAACGTTCCAGATAACAAGCAAGTTACTTTGCCTTGTGGCATTGGTGACAACGAGAATTTTGATGTTTGCACACATGTGGGAATTACTTCCATAATCGTCGGAATACTCCTGTGTCTTTTTTGCAAAATCGGAACTATTGCGGAAGTTAGTGTCGTCATGGCTGAAGATTTTCTAGCAGCCAAATTCTCGAGGCTTCGTGCCACTTTTGCTGTTAATCTATTCCAACCAGGCGTTCCAATAAGCAGATGCTGCTCTGACCAAAGGCTGCGCACATCCCATAGTACGGGGGCGTCAATGCCGCTTAATATCGCAGCTGCTGTCGCCATATCGCTTCTACCGTGAAGAACTAGGGATTCTGGAACAGCCCGGCGAAGTGTATTCAAGCGAACCAATCCTCCTATTGCTCCTGGTTTTCCGAATTCCTTTGCAATCCACACAACACCGACTCTAGAAAACATCTCAACTAAATTCTTTGATGGTTTGATCTTTTCAAAAGTTATTAGACAAACAGTCTTCCCTCTCTCAGCTAAACCAATAATCAATGGCGTTATTTGACTCGAACCAACGCCCTCTTGAATCGAATCAACTGAAAGGTATGTGACATCAAATTTCCTACCCTTCATAGCACACTCTCAAATAATTTGTCCCAAGCTTTTAGAATTATCTCTTTTGAATGCGTATCACGAATATACTGTTGGCCCTTTTCAACAGACTCTTGGCAAAGTTCAACTGATTCCATCAATTCTGTGATTTTTAATTGCCATTCATTGGAATCACGACAGATGCCCTCGATCTGGGTGTCTCTCATTACTCTTAAGTAAGCCAAGGAAGGAGAGGTAAGTACCGGTAGTCCAATACGCCACATCATAAGCAAACGATTCTCCGCCTTTAATGGATTAAGTGTTCCCGAAGGATCCAGGGGTAAGACCGCTATGTGTGATCTCTTTGCTGTTTCAAGCACCGCCTCCAGATTCCATTTGGTAAGCCTAAAATTTTCTCCCAATATCTCAGGGATATTTTGAAGTATCTTCTCGGTATTCTGATAGAAATACTTACCTAGCAGCAATGGATATTTGGGGTCGGTGACCAATTCCAAAGAAATTGGTTGGACCTTAGCAATTTCTGAAAATGTATTCCTAAGAAGTAATAATCCTTTTGCTGTGAAAGGTAACCCCTCCCACATTACCGCAGGAAAATTTCGATCTTGTACTGCCCTATTAAATGCAATCATCGGGAATTCTTCATGAAAGTCCAGAATTGTGTGTGTGTTCATGCAGAATGGAAGAATGGTATCTCTTTGTTCAACAGTTTCACACACTACAGCTTGGGCTAATTGGCAAGCCTCACTAACAATTTTTCGATATGGCCTAGGCGTACCTGAATTATGACCAGTTATTACTTTCCCTGTGCCTCGGAGCCAGTCTTTCCACATTTGTTCTTTTCCTAAATATCCATCGACGAGATCCAATATCAGAGGAGAACGATTTTCTAATCTTGACCAACGAGTGAGATCTGCCCTGCCAGAAAGTAATAAGACATCGCATTTTTGATTTAAATCAAGAATGATTTCATGGCCACGTTCCCTCGCCCAATAAACTACTCGACGCCTGTCGGCCGGGTGACCCAATTCTGCGCTATTTGGAATATAGCCAATTCTTAGTTTGGACATTGAAGAAGTCTAACGGAGCGAGCGAATTCGCTCTCCCAAAGACACGGCTGGTTTCCAACCGAGCGACAAAAGTTGAGAGTTCTGACCGACGACTACTTTTTTTTCGTGACCTGGTATTTGCTTGCTGAAGTCCAACAAGGATGGATCAAAATCAAACTCTGTGCAGATTAACTCTGAGAGCTCTCTAACACTCGTACCTATCCCTGTCCCGATATCTACAAAATGATTCAAATTATTTTCAAGGGTGTAAACAATGGCGGAAGCAACATCTGCTGTGTGAATCCAGTCCATTTCATAACTTGGAGTTCGAATTGAAAACTTTTCACTGTTACGAAGTTTAGCTATCAAATCTGGAACAAATCGTGCTGGTTTTTCATTTGGTCCAAAAGCTTGGAATATCCTGGCCCAGTGGGTTCGCTTTCCGTACTTAACGCCAATCTCACTCAATCTCAAACCAGTTTCTATTTTTGATTTTGAGTAAATATCAGTTGGAGTTAGTGTTGAAAGTTCTGCATTACAAAAACCTGGCGACTTACCGTATTCACTCATTGTCCCCATCCCAATAAAAGATTCCACACCCTCCTGAAAGCACATTTCTGCAAACTTTAAGGTTGCATCACGATACGCAATATTCGATTCATTGGTCCAAAACTTTCCATGCTCTGTATCCCATGCCGTTGATAGGACAACATTCGGTTTTGAACTTATGAGGGCGGACTTCAAAGTTAAATCATCGAAAATATCTGTAACAAATTCTTGCCGCCACGGGTTGCCACTTACTGAACGATTAAATTCGATAATTTCCCACCCCTTAGCGAAAAATGCCTTGGAAATTGGAGCACCAAGAAATCCGCTAGCGCCTAATATCGCAATTCTAGGCATTCACTCCTCCTCTTAATTCTCTAACGCAACTATATTCGACTTCCTAGATGTCTACTTTTAATGCGAAATTGAGTTTTGAAAAATTAAATCTGACTAACCCCAGGGTTGCAACCACTTGTCAGTAACTGGAAATCTCTCTGAGATGCCTCTCGCTCAATACTAATAAGACAGCAATCATTTCGGAAAATTAGAGGGGGGTACTCTTTGGACATTAGAGTCCCATAAGTCTAGATTGCCGATCAAAATTTGGAATAATTCTGCGGACTTCCTCGAATGTCCCAATCGCTAAAATGTGTCCTAAATCCATATAAACGACGATATCCGCATTTCGAACAGAAGATAATCTGTGGGCAATCATTATGATCGTTGTTGATCCGTGGAGTTCGTGCAGCGAATCTGAAATAGTGGCTTCCGTCTCGCCATCTAATGAACTTGTTGCCTCATCAAGCACCAATAAGCTGGGCCGAGTAAACATAGCACGCGCGATCCCGAGTCTTTGTCGCTGGCCACCACTAATTTTTGCACCGCGTTCTCCAACTTGAGTATCTATCCCATGGGGTAAAGTTGCGATGAATTGTTCAAGGTGTGCAACTTTAAGAGCGCTCATAACTAGAGTATCGGTAGCCTCCTCTGGTGGATATCCCAAGGCAACATTCTCGCGAATAGTGCCCTCCGCAATTACAACATCCTGCGGAACATATGAAATCGCCCCTGGCCATTTTGGAATAGCAGCTTGTGGAGGCATCCCAGAAATCGAAACAGTACCTTCGTCTGGATTTAAAATCCCAAGTAAAATGTCAACGAGTGTCGTTTTCCCAGCACCTGATGGTCCCACTATCGCGACGAACTTGCCGATAGGGATTTTAAAATTAACATTTGAAATTGCTGGGGCAACTTGGTTCGGATAAGTTAAGGAAACATCGGTCATGCTGACTTCTGGCATAAACCCTTTATGTTCAGTGTCTGGCACGTCATTAGAATCATAATTTATTGGGGTTTTACCGAGAGCATCCACTAGGTCCAAGGTTGTAGCTGAAGCTCCGAGGCCACTCTTAATTGAGATTGTTCCCTGTTGCATTCGCAATGCTGCAGGTGCAATTCGTGTACCTGCAGCCAGAAATATAGCCAGGGTTGCCACCGCATGGGAAGCATCATTTAAGATAAATTGGAGTCCACCAACTATCAGTGACCCAACAACAACAGTTGTTTCGATTACATATTTGCTCACGTACGGTAGGAAACTTATTTCTGCTGCAGCATTTGCCAATTTAAAGCGTAAGCTTCCAATTTCTCGTGCGTAGTAATTTCTACGATCGCGTACCACGGACTCGCGATACGATGCAAAGACTTCTACTATTTTTTCATTACTTGCAATATTGAGCTGTGTATTAGTAGCTCCTAACAGACCAGCTCTAACATGCAATAATTTATACAGAAAGAATCCTGTTGCTAAAAAGATTAAAATAGTTGTAGCACCCGTCACAGGGTCAAGAGTAAAAATACCTATTATGAGCAGGATTAAGAGCGAGAAATCTGACACCCAAACAACACATGATGCCAAAACTTGTATCACTACGCGCTCTACTCCAATTGTCACTGAGTAAAGCATTTCCTGCGTTGTTCGTGATTGTACAATTAATAATGGTTGCGACAATAACCTTGAGATTAGCTCTGCCGAAATTCTTGCTCCACGTTGGCTAAGAAAAAATAATACTCTTCGAGTAAAATAGATTGACAGAAGGGTTCGGCCAATAAGCAGTACTGTTGCTGCGGCCACCAAAATCCCAACTTGGGTTTGAAATTCATAATTTTGAATACGCAAAATTCCAAGTACTTTACTAACACCTTCACTCGGAACATTGGATTCTAAACCGGAGACTGAAAGCGTTCCCAAAAGCCCTATCGTTAGAACTCCCAAAAGATCTAGGAACCCAAGAAAAATCTGCAAAATTGAAACTAGAACGACTTTTCGTTGATCGGTCGGGGACAGTATCCTAAGTGCCCTTCGTAAAGAGCTACTCTCCCAGCGACTACGCATGTGCAACACAATCTCTCTCATTCTTTTTGATCATCTACGGCACTCTTAATCTAGGTAGTCAGATGATAGCGGTGTCAGGGTTCACTATGAGGCCTCTATCACAGTCATAATCCCTTGGGGTTTGAGTCCAGAAGGCCAATTTAACTTGAGGACCAATGGCAGAGATTCAATATAACCCACGATTCCTTCTTACTTATCTTTGTGTAATTGCGATTGCTGAGCCTATCCAAAGCATATAATATGAGGTCAGAAAACTGATTGGGGAGTGTCGATTGAAATCCTTAGTGGAGGATCCCCTAGTTAGTGTGATTATTCCAAATTACAATTACTCAAAGTATTTAGGTGATTGCCTAAATTCTATTCTTAAGCAGAGCTACTTGAATTTAGAAATTATATTAGTAGATGATGGTTCCGCTGATAGTTCAGTCACCATTGCAGAGAGTTTTGGAAACAGGATTAAGGTAATTGTTCAAGATCATCAAGGTGTAAATGCTGCCCGAAATTTAGGCATCAGGAATGCAACCGGTGCTTTTGTCGCATTCTGCGATTCGGATGATGTTTGGCTACCAGAAAAAATTGAACTTCAAGTTAATTTTGCGAAAAGTAGTGGAGAGTTCGGTTTGATATATTCCGGAATTTGCATAGTAGATGAAGATCTACGTCTAATTCGTAACCAGGATGCAAAGTATGCGGGCGATTGTTCAAAAGAATTCTTAAAACATCCTAGTGAGGCAATAGTTTTATTGGGGGCTAGCACGTCGCTCATTAGCCGTGAATTGATTGATAAAGTAGGGTTCTTTGATGAAACCATGCATGGGCCAGGCGAAGACTGGGACTTCTTTCGACGAATAGCAGAGATCTCATTAATAAGCTTCATACCAGATCATCTGGTTCTGTATCGACAGCACAGAGTAAGTGCAAGCAGGGTTCCCACGCATCGTTATTATGAAGGTAATCGTAATGCGTTGAGAAATATGTTCCGACAGAACGGCCACATCACCCTATTCGATCGCCGGTTGAGTTGGGTGAGACTCCATTGGAGTTTCATTAAAAATGAATTAAATAATAAGCGATTCTTTTCAGCATTTCGTGAGTTAGTAAGGGCCTTGAGCCCGATCGGAATTTAAATGCTTCTTCCTACTGGACTAGGCACACCGTCGAGTACCGAAAATTTTACAAGATTAGCTATACATTTTCCGAAGTAGGAAATATGTGCTCGGGTAAATTCCAAATTTATTGTAATCTTTATCAGAATACTTCGGTCGCGTATCGATTATTTCAAAGCCTGCATTCGTAAGAAGCCAACTGAAATCGGTACCATCATTTAGAGCTAGGCTCGAACTGTTTGGAATTATAAAAAGATATTCAATTTCTTTCTCAACTATGAAGTCTACCCAAGCAGATACAGAATCAAGCGTCATTTCTGAGAACGAATGGATATTCAATGCTAGCTTAAATTTTCTTTTTTCGATGGAATGAATTTGATCTAATTCGTGAACAAAAATTCGTTTCGCCTGAATGTAATCTTTCAAATAAATGCGACTTATGCATGTTGACAGAGGGATGCCATCGACACAAGCAATTTCGACATGGGGGTACGCCTCGGCTAATCTGAAAGCTAACCTTCCATATCCTGCACCTATATCTATAATTTGTAAATTTGGGATATTCGATAGGTTCAATAATTTCTCTAAATAATTTATCTCTATAATGCTGTCAATTAAATCTCGAGAGACATCCTGCTCTTTGAAACTATAAAATTCGACACCAAAGGATTTCGACTCTTTGAGCATGTTCCTTAGACCCATTGCGTCTTCTTTGATTGCATATAAATACGAAACAAAATAATCAATTTCACTATGTAATCTAGTTTGCCATACATATATATTGTCGCCACGAAACTTGTTTACATCAAATTTTTTTAGGTGATCTCTATTCCAAACACCCGCAGTATGGGTGATTTCTAGTCGTTTATACTTTTCTTCAAGCGCTTTGAGCTCACCTTCAAATTCAAATGAACTCTTCTCTGTTTTGTTTTTCCGTAGGTGCAAGGTCTTCGTGAATCTACTTAACATGTTTAGTTTCTTTCCATTCTGAGGCAAAATCTATTAATAATGTCCAACTCTATACACATATTAATGGCTTAGCTTGACAATCATCCGTTTTGCTTCTGGACGTCTCGCAAGGAAGCTCTTTGGGTGGAGAAGGCAAGGATTTCAGATACGACTAATTGATTATTCCCATCAAGAGTATCTCTACTTCTAGGTTGTAAGGTCTCTTGGGAGCGATGCGTTTATTCGATGTAGAGTCGATTTCTGCAATACTTAGGCAATTGGGTTGGCTTTTTTAGAGTCAACGTTGTATCTCATAGGTTGGAGAAGTCAATTGACCCTTGTGGTTCATTTAATTGATTTTCACAATAGAAATTCTTGGTTAGAAAACCAATTTAATTTCTTTCGGGACGCTGGCATTGAACAAGGTTTGATTTCACTTTCTGAGCGGGGAAAAATACATGATTACTTGGATTCCATTGGGCTAGAGAAAAATGAGCATTTTGGCCGCGGGCTTATGGGTTTTCTTAAAGGATGTGCAACATTAAAGAGCTGGGCTAGTGGACAAGACACAATTATTTATGCTCATGGCCATATCCCTGCGATTTTTGCCAGTTTCTTCCGCGCTTTTACTGGGGTATGTTTTGTAATTTGTCATCACCAGCCAAGCCCTAAATTGTTTACTCAACTAAGAAAGCGCATCTTTTTCAGAGCTATCATTCATTCCATTCTCGCACGGTATTATTATTGGTGTGCCACTCTCATCCAAGCACTGTCACTAGAGATTGAAAGCGTCCTCCTTGAGCGTGGGTTGAGTTGTGAGAAAATCATGAGAATCCCACTTGGTTTAGAGTTTAAGAATTTCTATAATCTAAATAAAGAGAGCGAAAATTTTTCTCCTGCAGACGAATTTGTAATTGTTTCTATCTCAAGGCTTGCGTGGGAAAAAAGAATTGACTTGGGGATCAGGATAGTTGCCCGTCTTGTAGATCAGGGTTTCAAGGTGAAGTATTCAGTTGTTGGCACTGGCCCAGAATTGGATTCTCTTCAGTCACTAACTACTGAGCTCAAAGTTTCCGAACACGTCGATTTCTTGGGTCACCGCGAGGATATCAATGCTATTTTAAATGGCTCAGATCTTCTCCTCCACTTAAGTACTACAGAAGCCTACGGGCAAGTATTAATGGAAGCACGGCTAACGGAATTACCTATTTTTACTTCCCCCTGCGGAGTTGCTCTTGACATGGAGCATAGGGGGGATCCCTCTCTCGAAGTGTTTAGAAGTGAAGATGCTCTTGAAATAGCAGGGCAATTAAAGGAATTCGTCTTGAAATTGCAATCTCGATCCAGGACAAAGCCCGTACTTCGTGGAAGTGAAAAATATATAATTCACGACTTCCAAAGAGTTATACCTGAGGTGGTAAGTATGTTTGTTGGTCTTTTTGCTTCGCAAAAACTTTTTAAGAGATAATTAATCAAATCCAGATGGATCCCAATCTGATGCCGCGATATAACACCCCTCGAAATGAAAGGCTTTTGTGTTGACGTTATCCCAATATGACCAATTTGATGGTAACCAAACTTGTCCTCCGAATTTCGAACAAAGCTGTGCACCCCACCATGAGAGACTACTGTTTGAGCCCAAACATTTGTCAGCACCTGCCATAATTGTCAAGACGTCCCAATCTGAAGTTTGGCTTGAGTCTAAGACTATTTCAGGTTTTAATAAATCAATTAAGTTGGTTATCTGAGTTTTATACTCTGTTAGAAGAATAATTCTTTGCCCAGAATTTTTAGTTGCCCAATCAATAAAATAATTACTACTGAGATTACAAAATTGAATCGGAGTCAACTTGTATCCGGCGGTCGGGTAACGTCGCACGTGTATAACTGTATAAGGAGTTTCTAAGTCAAACTTTAATTTAATTAATTTTAGATTTGCTTGGATTATTGGTAGTAATTCTACTTCGATTGCATTTTCGGCTTGCTTCATTAATTGGGCATTTTGAAAGTACCCATATGCATACCGTATGGGATTAGGAATATTCAAACTTTGTGCTACTTGAGAATTAGGATTTTCTCTATAGTAACCAAATAGGGATAAGAGCCCTCTAAAAACAGGAAATCCCCACATATGATTAGCTAAATGGAGCAATTTTTTGAATGCCACTTGGACCACAGCATTATTAGAATCTCGTTCTACATGGAGGCATCTGGCAAAAATTTCCCCCATTTTGGGTCCAGACACACCTAGCGACTTCTCATCTTCCTTGAACAGAAGGTCAGTTCGAAATGATCCACTTCTTGACAGTGTATGGCCAAAAAACCACTGAAACAGTTGGTTTCCTAGGCCGCCATTCAAAGCGACAATCGGGGTTCCTTTCATGGCACGCAGAATACCCCAATGAAGGATCATGCCTCTCACTTCTGTATGCCTCCTGAGAACT
>Ga0070374_10000963_pt1 | contig 12115 bp, 11 predicted proteins | sample LauGreSuBDMM15SN_2_FD_66374 | JGI IMG/M metagenome (GOLD analysis project Ga0070374, IMG submission 66374) | Freshwater lake microbial communities from Lake Michigan, USA - Su13.BD.MM15.SN (version 4) (version 4) | ecosystem: Environmental > Aquatic > Freshwater > Lake | place: Lake Michigan...
AAGCCTGGTCATTAATGCCAGACCAAAAGCAAGAGTTTTTCCAGAGCCAGTCTGACCTCTACCTAAAATATCTTTACCGGCAATTGCATCAGGCAGTGTTGCCTTTTGAATAGGGAATGGCTTTTCAATTCCACCAGCGTGCAGCATCTTAGTAAGTGCAGGGTTAATGCCTAAATCTTTAAATGACATAATTCAACCTTACAGGAGATGATAGAAATTTTTTAGACTAAAAATAAGAGTCGCAAATCTGTTGTAAACAGGAAAGAATTTCCATCAAATCTTACTAAGTGTGTTGCAGTATACATAACTTTATTGACTATTAGCATGTTTGGTAGGCTATTTCAATGTTGGGGTTTCGTTTAAATCATGAAAGTCGTACCGTTTAATGAAGCAATTAGTTCCAAATGAAGCATTATTTGAATTTGCTATTAATAAATTAGTTATAGAATCTTCAGCAAACCCTATTTATCACTTCAATCATAGAGAATACTATCAATCGATTTCTAAACAAAGTATCAACAAAGATTACTCCGTAATTATCGTCGATACACATGGAGAGCCAATTGTAGGGATTCTTGCGCACGAATATCTAGATAGCACAACAAATAAATCTAAACTCAGTTATTTGGGTCAACACGGGCTACTAATGTGGGATGATAAATTTGAACAACACGTTTTAAATAAAGCTATGAAGTATCTATCCGACTTTTGTGCTAGTCAAGGTTTACTAAAATTACTACAAACATCAGATTTTATTTTTAAAATTTATGGTGCATTTATCAAGAATTTCGATACAATTTTAATTGATAAGTTGCTTGGTCAAGCAAACAAATCATATTTAGAATATGAAAAAGTTGTTGACGTAAATCAAAATTATGAAACTTTAGTTAGCGGTCTCTCTAAAAGTGTACGAGCTGCTTTAAGAAAAGAGCATTTACTTAAGACAGAAATAAGAATTAGCTCTGAAAACGATCATGTTCAATATGTTGACGAATTATTCGAAAATCTAAAAAAACTACATTTTAACTCTGCCGGTAGATTAACTAGATCGCTAGAAAGTTGGGAAATTCAGAGAAAACAAGTTGGACTAGGAACCTCGATAGTTATAAATGGTTTCATCGAATCAAAGTTGGTTCATGCATCACTTTTTCTACTTTCTGGTACAAAAGCATTCTATGGGGTCAGTGCAAATAACTATGATGAAGAGTATTCAATTTCACATGCGTTTATATTCAAGACTTTTTTACATTTGAAATCTTTGAACACACAGAAAATTTACATGGGAAAGCAATACGAAAACTTAAATGTTGAGCTTGAGGAGAAGGTTATAAATATTTCTAAATTTAAATCGTTTTTTGGAGGAGTACTAGTTCCTTCAATTGTTCTCTACAAGGGTAATTGAATTATGAGTATCTGGGCCAGCAAACCATTAACTGTTTCAATTCCTATATTTAAACATTATGAAGATGTAGAGGAATTTATGAGCTCTAATTTTAAAAATGGCCATCCAGTTTTAGTTTCTTCTGGTCGAGCAGCAATATCATTATTAATAAGGTTATTCTGGGTAAGCCCGCATATAAGTGTTTTTAAGTATGCAAGTCAGTGTGTAGTAAAAGCCTGTTTGGCCAGTAACGTAACCCCATCAACATCTTTGGTTTCCAGAAGTGACATGGTGTATCACCAATGGGGCTATAAGAAACGCAGTGCTAAAGCTGAAATCTTTATTGAAGATTCATGCGATACCCTGTTGCCAATAAATTCCAAAGTCAGAACTGAAGATTCAAGGTTTGAGATATGGTCCTTATCCAAAATTTTAGGAATACGATCTGGAGCAATTATCTGGTGTAAATTTCAGAAAGATGCTGAACAAATAAAATTCTTTCGGAATCAACATAATCAGGTAAATTTCAAATTCTTATTGAAATTTCTTGCACAATTTAACTTAGATTTTTACCAAATTTGGGAAAAGAATGAATTCAAAAATTGTACTTTGAACTTGATTCAAATTGGGTATATTTATAAGAATATATCTGAGTGGAACCAGTTATATTTCGAAAAGATTGAAATACTAATTAAGACAATATCCCAGTTAAGGGCGTCAGGTTATAAGGGTGAAATTATTGAGGAGGATAAGATTCTGAAAAAGAAAATCGCTCCTGTAGTGCTTGTTGGAGATTTAGAGTTGAATAAATTTTGTGTGCCACTAAATAGTCTTCACTACATAGATGAAAATAGTGACATACGACTAGTAAGTGTACTGCTCCCATTTCAGCAAATTAAATTTTTAAATCATGTTTGAGTGGAACATAGCACAAGCTGATAAATATTGTTTGCATGATTGGTTGGAATTAAATTTTTTAATATTTAGAGTGCAAAACAGCCATGCTAAAAAAATGATATTTGGAAAATATCTAGCAGTTGTAAATGATGTTCATCTAATAAAATTTAATTTAGATGGTGCACCCGCAGGACATTGTTCTGTGGTAATTCAAAATATTTATTTTAGTTCAAAATTATTTAAAGTTGCATTTGTTACATCCGTTTATATATATCCTGACCATAGACGCAAAGGATTTCTAAAGCCATTAATGATGAAGGTGGACGAAGTTGCCAAAAATAGCGGATGTTTTGCCACACTTGTCATTGCAAGAAAAGCGGTTGGAGATATGTATTTCAAGCAGGGATATCGAGGTTTTAGTATTTTTCCTAAGATCAGTGTAAAGCCTGAGAGGAACTTTTCCGATAGTAGTCAGTTTAAGCTCAGACATATCGACAAGTTAACCCTTAATGAAACTTATATAGAAACCTACAAAGGTTTGAATGGAACATTGGAAAGGAGTGAGTTGTCTTGGAACAGTATCGTTGATGGGGCTCATCATGGAAATCATGAATTCTTAATCAATAACACTAATAACAAATTTTCGTACATTATAGTTAAAGGTGATACAGTAATAGAATTAGCTGGCGATTCTGAAAATCTCTGCGCAATGTTAGAAAACTCCAATGTTTCAGAAATCGAGATAACTCATGACCATCCCACATTCAATTCCATCTTGAGTGCAAGACCTTCGAAATTTACGTACCGGCCCGAGCCTAAAGAAGGCCATTTAATTAAGATATACAATGATAAGTTACCTATTGTTTTTGACTTAAATAACCTGCTTCCGTCAGTCTGCTTTGAGAGGAATATTTTTAGTAAAGAGTCTAAATTAATAAATATATTATATTTGAATCAATGGTAAACTTGGCGTTATGAAAACTTTTAATATATAGTAATAACGACATCAAACTTTTATGAAAACTGTTTCATCCTAAAGACTGTGAATTTATGGCATACCACTACAATTTCTTAAGACATTATCAGACTTCCATCGATATCAAGACACTTCTACAAAAAAAAATGGTGGCCGTAAATCCATACCTCGAAGTAAGCCAACCAGAAAGTGACTACAAAATAAATGATTATTTAATAAAAAGATTAAGTGTTTGGGCCTCAGTAAAAAGTTTGCTAACTGTGAGCTTGTTTACGCTTTTATATCTGATATTCATTTTTAATCTACGTCCTGAGGAAAAAAATAAAAAGTATAATTTGGTCTTCTCGTTAACTTATGACCAAGTTTTAGCCACAAGATCTCTGAATTCTCTGCACGATTTTTTTAATTCTGCACGTTTTCCTATTAATTTGGATACCGAGTTTTGGATAGAGATGAAAAAATTAACTTACAGACGTAAGTTTAAAAATTTTCAAACCACAATAGATATACCTTTCAAGATTTATTGTAATTTGTTTGGCTTTACAAGAAAATTTAAGGTTTTTACTAAAATTGTCAAGCGGTACTTCAATAGTGTATGTCTACTTAGTCATAACAAAAATGCATATTTAATACTGAAAGAATACATTATTGATGAAATAATTTACAATGAGTTAAATTCTCAGCGAATTGAAAATTTAATTACTACTCAGAGCCATTTAATGTATCAACCAATTATTTTTCAGAAAAAAAATTCTGGCTTGAAAAAAATTATGATATGGTACTCTGCTAATTCAATGCCAATTCCATATACTGATCCAGAAATTCCTAGGATTGCTTTGAAGCCTGAGATTTTTAGAGGCCTGAACATTGAGGAGCACTGGGTTTGGACATCAGAACATGCCGAATTTTTGAATAAAGTTTCTGGTCAAAGAGTTCTAACTAAGGGTTCAATGATGTTTTATAACGCTTCTTTTGATAAATTAGTGGAGAAAAGGATAGACGTACTTGTTTTTGACGTGACCCCAGTAAAAGATTTTGCTCAAAATAATATTTATAATGAGGCTGAAGTGACTAAATTTCTTCTAGACATTGTGGATGCCGCATCTAAAATTAGCAGAGACACAAAAATTAAACTAAAAATATGTATTAAGCCTAAACGAAAGATACATAATATTCACTCTACTGCGTACCTTCGACTGCTTGAGGATTTAAAATCAAGTGGATTGATTGATGTGTTGAGCCCAAATGAAAACTTATATGACTTAATTAATAGTGCTAGAGTGGTAATTGGATATCCTTTCACTTCTCCGGTCTGGATTGGATTAGAACTCGATGTCCCATCTATTTTTTACTCATCAAGTAATCTAATCCAGAAAAATCCGAAGCCAATTAATCATAATTTGATCCAAAACCAAAATGAATTAGAAATTTTTATTCGTAAGAATGTGTTACCTTCAAGTGGTTAAGTATTTGGTTCTAGGAGCAACTGGTTTGCTTGGATCGAAGCTCTTCGAACTGTTAGAAGAGTGTCACGGTACATATTATAAAACATTGACTGGTCCAAATCTGCGTTTACATTATTTGGAATTTTCAAACTTAGTTTCACTACAGAATCTCGTTGACGAGATTGAACCAGCGGTAATCATTAATTGTATAGGATTTTCAAATGTTGATCAATGCGAATTTTTTCCTGAAAAAAATTGGAGATTAAACAGTTGGTTGCCTTTTGAGTTGGCCAAGTTTTGTGCAGTTCAATCAATAAAATTTGTTCATATCAGCACGGATCACTTCTTGAATCTAAGTCAACCTAAACTAAAAGAAGAAAACCCTGTTGAAGTGGTCAATCAGTATGGTTTAGCAAAACTTTCGGCAGAGAAATCAATTTTGTCACTCTCATCGAACGCCATTATAGTGCGTACAAATTTCTTTCATTTTGACAAAAATTTTGCGAGCACTTTTATAGACAAATTATTAAACGATAATCTACACTCAAAAACTACTTCGAGTTTTAACGATGTGTTTTTTACTCCAGTTTCAACAACTGCCTTTTGTGAATGCATCGTCCAGCTTATTCACTGGAATTTTTCGGGCTTAATCAACGTATCATCTAGTGAGTCAATCTCAAAGTTTCATTTTCACGGTTTAATACTGAAATCCTTTGGGGGAAATCTCGAGATTCATAAGCCAGTCAGTATCAATTTTGCTAATTTGGATGCCCCAAGGCCAAAAAATATGTCTTTGGATAACTCATTTCTTAAGTCACTGGGCGTCTACAAAATGCCAAGTATTCAAGATATGATTGACACCGAGTTAAAAACTTTAGAAAGATCGGGGCTAGAACAAAATGAAGAATGAATCAGTGCTTGTAACGGGAGGGACAGGATCGTTTGGTAAGAGTTTTATAAAAAAATTACTAGCCATAGATGAGGTAGCTAAGGTTATCGTGTACAGCAGAGATGAGCTAAAACAGTTTGAAATGCAAAGTGTATTTGCTTCACCTAAAATGAGATACTTTTTAGGGGACGTTAGAGACCTCAACAGATTAAAGCAAGCAACAGATGGTGTAGATACAATCGTTCATGCTGCAGCCCTCAAGCAAATACCTGCAGCAGAGTACAATCCTATGGAAGCTATAAAAACTAATATTATCGGTGCTGAAAATGTAGTGACTGCTGCTATTGAAAATGGTGTGAAAAAAGTAATTGCACTTAGCACAGATAAAGCTGCTAATCCTGCAAATTTATATGGAGCCACCAAGCTTTGTTCGGATAAGTTGATGGTGGCAGGAAATATTCTGGCTGGGCGGCATGTGACTCGATTTGCTGTGGTTAGGTATGGAAATGTGCTTGGCTCTCGCGGAAGTGTAATTCCTTTTTTTCTGCAGGAACAAGTAAAGGGATGTCTGCCCATTACTGATCCAAGAATGACAAGATTTTGGTTAACTTTAGAAGATGGAGTTCAATTTGTTATAGATAGTTTGGATAGAATGCATGGCGGAGAAATTTTTGTTCCGAAAATTCCAAGTTTTAGAGTTATAGATGTGGCCAAAGTTGTGGCACCTCTTACGCCTACAAAAATAATTGGTATTCGTCCTGGGGAGAAACTGCACGAAGTTATGATCACCGAAGATGATGCAATTAATACCTTAGAATTTGATAACTATTACGCGATACTTCCCATATTTTTGTTACATAAAAACTTTTATCAAGAGAATGGAAAGAAAGTTAGCGAAGGTTTTTCATTTACAAGTGAGAATAATAAATTATGGCATACTAATGAATCTTTTAAGAAACTATTAATTAGCTCAGGGATAATCGTATGATTCCTTATAGTAAACAAACCATCTCTGTATTAGATGCAATAAATGTAGCCAGGCAAGTCAAATTTAAATCTCTTACACAAGGTATCCAAATTGATAGATTTGAACAATCAATTGCGGCATATGTGGGTGCAAAATATGCAGTTGCCGTATCTAGTGCGACCGCAGGTTTGCATATCGCGCAATTGGCGCTGGAAAAACCTCCAGGTTCAAAAGTTATTACCTCACCAATTTCCTTTGTTGCTTCTGCAAACTCAATTATATATGCCGGTCACATTCCGATGTTTATAGATATAGATCCTAATAGCGGTAACATAAATGTTCAGGATTTAGAGAAATCTATAATTGAACATAATGTTAAAACAGTTGTACCTGTTCATTACGCGGGCCTACCGTGCAATATGGAAAAAATTTATGAAGTATGTGTCAAATATAATGTTAATATTATTGAAGATGCAGCACACGCTTTAGGCGGAAATTATGAAACGGGGGAGAAAATAGGTTCTTGCAAATATTCTGATCTTACTGTTTTTTCATTTCATCCAGTAAAAAGTATTACCACCGGAGAAGGAGGGGTAATTACAACAAACAATGAAGTTCTTTATAATAAGTTAATTGAATTAAGGTCTCACGGAATAATAAAAAATCTTCAATCTGTTAAAAATCCAATTTTAGGAATGACAAAAGGCAAAAGAAATCTTTGGTACTACGAGATGAATTCGATTGGATTCCACTATAGAATGACTGAAATGCAAGCTGTGCTGGGTATATCTCAAATGAAAAAAATTGATAAATTTATAAATAGGCGCAGAAATATTGCGTATAAATACAATAGATCTCTGCAAAAGTTTAAAAACATAGAATTGCTTGGAAATGACAAAATGCATTTAAGCGCCCATCACCTTTATCCTATTAAGATTAAATTTGAAAACATAAATTTGTCTAGAAATGAACTGATGATTAAGTTGCGAGAATTAGGAATAATGACTCAAGTGCACTACTTGCCGATTCAACTACACCCTTACTATAAAAAGTTAGGATACACAACTGAACAAACTCCCGATGCATTAAATTTTTATTTTCAAATTCTATCAATACCAATTTACCCCACATTAGGTTGGCGGAATCAGCGTAAAGTAATAAGTATTTTAAGTCGTTTGCTGGAATAAAGTGTGGTTGATTTTAAAAAGTAAAGAATTTTAATTCGGTATAACTGATTTACTTTTCAAAGAAGGCGGTATCTGAAAATATGAGTAATGTTGTGGCCTATGACTAAAACGTATAAACAATTAGAGATTATAGTTGCGACAAAAGATCGGCCTGATCATATAGCCAGAATGCTAGAGTCTTTATCAAATTCGACTAAAATTCCAGCAAAAATTTTTATTGTTTATTATGGCTCCATACTTGAATCACAATTATTACTCTCAAATCCGTTATTAAATTTGCAGTTTATTCAATCACAAATTGCGAGTCAGATATTTCAAAAAAAGTTAGGACTAAAAGCCCTCTCAGAAGATTGTAAGTGGGTGTTGTTCTTAGATGATGATGTGGTTATCGAAACAAATACTCTTGAAAAATTATTTGAATTGTACTTGAAAAATAATACTTTGAGCAACTATGCTGGGTTTGGGTTAGCGATCAAGAATCGTGCGATGCAGAACCGCAACGCATTTGTAAATTTCTTTCTTTATTTAGTGAAGCTTTTCTCCTACAAACCAGGTCATATAACAATTGGTGGTCATCCTCAAACATATTTAGATCAAAAACTAGACTGCGAAGTTCAATGGTTGAATGGCATTTCTTTGTGGCAGAAAAAATTTATTAAATCTTATTTCAATTTACCAGATCTTACTAATTATGCTGCGTATGAAGATGTTATGTTTTCATATAGTGTAAGTAGAAATAGCAAACTCTTGTTTGTATCCAATATTTTTGTACTAGACCAAGAACCTGAAAGCTTTAAACCATTAACAATTGATCAGTTTATATCAGCTTGTTATGCGCGTTATTTCTTTGTGGGTTCATACTCACAAATGTCCAAGTTCTGGTTGATCGTTGGCCAGATTGTAAGAAGCGTAAATTTTATTGTAGAGAGTAAAAGTCAAAGGACTTATATCTACAGGATTTATTTGGCTCATAAACTGTTATATAATATTACTATTACAAAGCAAAATTATATAAGTGGTTATTAGATTGGATTGAGAATAATCGAACCAATTCAAATACGCCAATCAAGGCATTTTGGAATAATCAACTTGGGAGAATAATTCGTTGAATTTATTTAATCTCTCCTGAGGATTTTGAGTGTTGTATTTTGAATTTATCAAATCCAAGACTTCAAAAGTATTTGAAGCTTGTAAAGCGATATTGTCGGTCAAAAATAATGGATTTAAATCTGATTCATTAATATTTGCATAAAAGACTAAAATAGCGTCAGATAGTAAGGCCTCTACTCCAACTGCGCTAGATCTAAAAAATACAAAGTCTGAGTTTTCTAAATCAGAGTATAAAGAACCACTTGAAACACAAATATTTTCGTAATGATTCATAATTGCTATATTTAATCTTATTTTCCAATTCTTCTTAAGATTCGGATGTAATCTTAATATAAGCTTCTTCGATACTCTGTGTTTAACCAGATCTCTAATTAAATAAATGAATTCAAGAGTAGCCTGTTTAGTGCCTTCTGGAACAAATAATAAACAACCCTCTGTATCAGCCAATGACAATAATTTTCTTTTTTTAGATTTCTGACTTCCCACGATATGAATAATTGCATTAGTGGAAAACGTTTCCAAATATTTTTTATAAATTGGACCAGTGACTAGAATATTCGTTTGAGTTTTAAGGTTTTGTAAAAAATTAACCAAACCCAAGTGTCCAGGAACAATAGGGCTGTGCTGATAAAATATGCTTTTGCAATTCTGTCTTGTTTTATTGATTGAATCAAAAATGTATTGTTCATAACTATGCCCTTCAAGTGTAAAAATGAAAAACTCAGGATTGTTTTCCTTCAGTATCTGGAGACACCGTAGCTTCAAAAGGTAATTTGCGTAAGCGCCTCTGCCAAAAAAATGTGGGATTGCCGCAATAATTATTTTTGATTGATCTGGATTTTTTCTTTTAAATCGTAAGCCTATTCTTAAACACTCAAAAGAATACACTGTTGCTTGATAAATAAAGAATAGATTCTCATGGGGTAGCATAAACTTTGGTGATAAATACACGTAACGTGGCAAATTCTTTGTTTTTAACTTGTGGTAATTTTTTCGAAATCCGAACTTATTATGATTTATGTAAAACATAGCAATCTGTTGTTTTTGCGAAGCAAGAAACTCTGGCATAAAGCCAAAGTATTGATCTCCTTGCTCCATATCTATATTTGCGCCAATAGCATGTGTAATAAATATATAGTTAAATTTCTTATGCGATTTAGAAACAAGAAAATATTGGTAAAGTAATGCAAAACTCATCAAAAAATAAATAAAAGATTTTACAATGTTTACCATTAAGAATACTATTGATTCCAGTATATAAAACATGAATGAATGATTTCTGATTAAACTTTCGTATATTTTTGTTTGTTCTGGCGTCGTTTTGGATATTCTAAAAAATGGATTTACTAAGAATTCAATACTTAAAAAATTGTTGATTATGCTGTTAAGATCGTTTGAAAGTTGACTATACTTATTTTGCATTAATGGACTTTGTTAACTCTCTTTGAAGTGCATCGTTCTTGAGAATTTTTTCAACTTGGAGCGCTTCTTCTATGGTGTTTACAGATGGATAATTTCGTTCTGTTTTTACACCTTGAATGTTAAATCCCAATTCAAGTGCCCTCATCTGCTCTATAGATTCGTTTTTTTCAAACCTTGTGGGGCCATTTTGAATTAATTTTTGTAGAGTGCTATTTGAAATTCCATAAATACCACATATTTTTTCTGTGCTCAGTTTTTGAATCTCCTTAGACGCAACAGAGGAAGACTTACGCATAATATTAATTATAGAGCCATTTGGTCGCAATAAACATTTGACTATATTTTCATCATCTATTTCATCTAAATTCTCAAGGCTTGATGTTAAATTAAAAAAAGGTATTTTTGGGTGTTTTTTAATTTCTGAATATATCTTATCTAAATTCTCTGGTTCTACCAAAATCTCGTCTGCTTGCAAAACTATGTAATAATCCCACTTCAATATTTTAGAAACTTCACCAACGCGACTTAATCCACTTGTATGTTGGGTTGAAGTTTTTAGAGTTACTGCACCAAAATTTTCACATACTTCGATTATTTTATTGTTATCTGTTGCTACGACAGTTTCTATCTTAGGATTTGTGAACTGTGAACGCCGCCAAACATGTTCAATCATTGGCATTCCAAAGAAATCTCTTAATACTTTGTTTGGTAACCGCTCTGATTCAAGCCTGGCGGGAATTACAATGCCTATTTTCAAGTTGGTAGAACTCCGCAGTCAACATTTATCGATTGTCCAGTTATGCCACTTGCTTTTTCGGAACTCAAGAATAAACAGAGTTCAGCCACTTCGTTTATGGTGGGAAGTCGCCCCAGCGCTGATTGGTTTTTTGCAAAATCATTAAGGAACTTGAGTGGGTCCAATTCGGCAGGCGATTTATCGGAATTTAAAGCTGTAATAAGTCCGGGAGTTTCAACTAATACAGGACAAACTGCGTTAACACGGATTCCTTTGGGGCCAAGTTCTTTGCAAAGACTTTGGGTTAATCCTGTTACACCAAATTTAGTAGCAGAATAAGCACTATTATTACTTGTACCTCGCTTTGCGGCTAAACTCGAAATGTTTAATATAGATCCACCTACTGTCATTGCTGTCATAGCCGCCTGTGCTCCCCAAAAATAACCAAAAAGATTAGTTTGAAAAATATCTGTCAAAAATGGATCATCTATCGACTGTAGATCGCGCCATTCTGAATATCCTGCATTATTTATATAACAGTCTAGATTCCCCGTCCACTCTAAAGCCGTTTTGACCAATTTAATGTGGTCCTTTTTCTTCTTTACATCAATCTCAATCTGTTTAATGTTTGTAGCTATTTCTTTTGGGACCTCATTTAGAAATGATCTTGAACCACTGACCACCTTGTAGCCATTACTAGCAAATGTCTGGACTAGTCCCCACCCTATTCCTTTAGAGCCACCTGTAATTATTACTGTACGTGACATTGGCTTAAATTGTCATGGCGGAGAACCCACCATCAACAACTAGCTCAGAACCAGTCACAAAACTTGAAGCTGAGGAAGCCAAGTAAATTCCTGCCCCAACTAATTCGTTCGTCTCTCCGAACCTAGCCATTGGTGTGTGATTTAATATTGCGGACTCTCGCTCTGGAGTTATGAAATTTTTTCTATTCCATTCCGTTGGAAAGAATCCAGGCCTAATGGCATTCACTCGAACACCTGACTTCCCCCATTCTCTTCCCAAATTCTGAGTTAAATTCCTTATTCCTGCCTTTGCAGCAGAGTAGGCAAAAGCCTTTGAAAGTGCTGGATCCGCAGAAGCG
>Ga0070374_10000966_pt1 | contig 12101 bp, 6 predicted proteins | sample LauGreSuBDMM15SN_2_FD_66374 | JGI IMG/M metagenome (GOLD analysis project Ga0070374, IMG submission 66374) | Freshwater lake microbial communities from Lake Michigan, USA - Su13.BD.MM15.SN (version 4) (version 4) | ecosystem: Environmental > Aquatic > Freshwater > Lake | place: Lake Michigan...
TGTTCTCATCTAATTTGACCGCTAGCAACTTCATCGGATGCTGCAACCTCTTCTCTTCAAATTTGTTCTCATCTAATTTGACCGCTAGCAACCTATTCACTTCAAATTTGTACTCCTCAAATTTATCCGCGAGTAACATTTTAGGGTGTTACAACCTCTTCTCATCAAATCTTTATTCATATAATTTGACCGCTAGCAACCTTTTAGGGTGTTGCAACCTCTTCTCATCAAATGTACATTCTTCGAATTTGACCGCTAGCAGCCTTTTAGGATGTTGTAACCTATTCACTTCAAATTTGTACTCCTCAAATTTATCCGCGAGTAACTTTATCGGATGTTGCAACCTCTTCTCTTCAAATTTGTACTCCTCAAATTTAAGCGCTAGCAACTTAACCGGGTGTTGCAACCTTTTCTCTTCAAATCTATATTCTTCTAATCTGACTGCTAGCAACCTTTCAGGATGTTGCAACCTATTCTCCTCAAACCTATATAGCTCGAATCTCACCGCAAGTAATTTTACGAGTTGTAACAATTTTATGAGTAATTTGACGTGTGCAAATGTGATTCAGCCCTCTGATCTACGTTTGAAATCCCAGGTGAGGTATGCCGACACGCAATATAGTTATGATGCTATTAGACAAATACCATTAAAAACCTTTAGTTGGAATAATTCTGAAATAGATACGATCGGATGGATTGCGCAAGATGTTGAGATCAATTTACCTTTAGCCGTGACAGAACACGATCTCTATGGATTTTCGAATTGCAAAATGTTGAACATTTATCAAATCATCTCGCACATGTTTGGTGCCATTCAAAAGTTACAAGAAAAGGTTGAGCAACTACAAAAAGAAAAAGCCGAGTAGCTTTTTCCTTTTTTGTTTTGTTTTTTTACTTTTTAGCTTTCTTGTTGGTCTTCTTCTTCTGCACCACTTCATCTGTTTCCATCTCCACAGGAGGCATGGGCAGTCCGATCTCAGATCCGGACTTGGCAGGCTTCGAGGCAACCGCGGCAACCTCTTTGGCCTTAGAAAGGGCGATGCGCTCCAAACGCTTGGCTTCGCGTTCCGCTTCCCATTCATAATCGACTTCAATCTCCTCGAATTCTTTCTTGGTGGATCCCATGATGGACGCCACCAGCACATAGCGCTCTGGCTTGACAACAGGCTCGTTGCCTTTCGGATTCCTGAAGGCGCGCTCGTTGCGCTTCACACGCTCGAGCTTGAGAAAGTTGGGGAAGGTCACCTTCACGTCCTTCTTGGTCTGGTCGATGACGTGCTCGAACATGGCCTCGCAGACCTGCTGAAACTTGGCGGCCGACACGTTCAGCTCGGGATGGGCAGCGACGATGGCTTCGGCGAGCTTGGTAGGCATCATGTGTGACTTGCGGGTGGACATCTTTGCTTTGCTTTGCTTGGGTTGGTATGACCTCTCGACCACATCGTCGGATCATTTTTTACACGTCGAGTGGCTTCAACATACACATAAAGACAAGGATACTCTCATATTTGTAGCGACCATGTTGTATGACGAGTATTCTCAAATCACACAAAGGTTCAAGAAGGAGTTCGGAGACGACGTGCTCGTGCTCATCGAGGTCGGGTCGTTCTGGGAGCTGTATGATTGTGATCAGCACCTGGGTGCCGACATGACTCGCGCATCCGACCTCATTAATATCCAAGTGACTCGCAAGTCGAAGGCCATCCCAGAGGTGTCTAGGACCAATCCACTGATGGCTGGCTTTCCGTCTCATGCGCTCGACCGTTTTTTGAGTTCGTTGTTGTCCGTCTTTACGGTCATTTTGGTGTCTCAAGTCACACCTCCCCCCAACCCAAAGCGTGAGGTCACCCACATCATGTCCAAGGGCACGTACATGGACGCAGTCACCACTCCTACAAATTGGGTGGGTTGCGCGTTTGTGGAGAAGAAGTCTGCGGGGGCCGCGGTGATCGATCTGTCCACCGGTCAATCTTTCGCGATCGAATGCGGCGGTGGAAGCAGTGGCACCCTCATGGACGACTTGACCAAGTGGATCGGGCTCTATAAACCGTGCGAGCTCATCTTGTTTGGAGATGCCACCAGCAACTTCCCGACACCTCCTCATGAGTGTCGGATGTTTAACCGCGGAAACGACTACGACAAGGACATCTTGAAGGCGTCTTATCAGACGGTGTGCTTGAAAGACGTCATGTGTGGAGATCACAAGCACACGAGCCCGATCGAAAGGACCGGATTGGAGAAGAATTGGTTCGCCTTGGCAGCTTTTGTCCAGCTTGTCGTATATTGCAGGCGACACAACGAACGGATCACGCGACTCATCCGGGCTCCCCAGCTAGCTACCTACGAGGATCACATGTATTTGTTTCGATCGGAGGATTTGGATTTGTCCCTGGTCGAGACCCTATTGAATCGATGCTCAACTTCAATGGGTCGCAGATGGTTTTCTCATCGCCTACGGCACCCTTATAAGAACCGCCGGGACATGGAGGCATCTTACGAGGCCATCGAGCGAGCCCGCCCCCTCTGTCAGGCAACGCGAAAGAAACTCAAAGACGTCTACGACCTCGAACGACTCTTTCGCAAGGTGCGCCTGCGAACGCTGAAGATGAACGAGGCGGCTATGATCGCGACGTCCTTAGAGGCGGTCTACGGAAGGAGTGGCAACGAGCTCCTAACAACCATGCTCGCATCCGGGTACGACGTGCACGAGCCGTTCGCCTCCACCCCCGCGATCCTCGAGTTGAGGAAGCAAAGATCTGAGTTAGAGAAGAGCCAACAAGACATCGCAGACCGTCTGCCCCTCGCAAAACTCGAGCGATCAGATCGAGACGGAACGTTTGTGACGCTCACCCTTCGCCGATACGAAGCGGTCAAAAAGGACGTCGAACGAGAGGGATTTCGCTTGATCAACTCGAACACCAACCTGGTTAAGATTTCGCATCCTCAGCTGGACACATGCGAGAGGGACATGAAAACCTTGGAGGCGGACGAAAAGGATGCGATGGCGCGTGCATTCGAAGGAGCTTTGGAGGCCATGCTTCGCCACGAGTCCTCTTTTGACTCGATCGTGAAAGAGGTCGCCGAGCTCGATTTCGCCACGACTTGTGCTTTGAACGCCGACGAGTGGTCTTACACGCGACCCACCCTCATTGCCCCAGCCTCAGGGCCCCATGTCAAGGTGACTGGCATCCGGCATCCGTGGGTGGAGCGAAAAATGGACACCATTCCTTACATATCGAATGATGTGGAGCTCGGGTCCATGTTGATCTATGGGCTGAATTCGTCTGGAAAGAGCACCCTCATGAAAGCGCTCGGTCTGTCGATCATCATGGCTCAGTCGGGGATGTATGTGCCATGTACCAAAATGCACCTGCAACCCTTCTCGTCGCTCTTTTGCAGGATCTCAAAAGGCGACCGGATCGCCGAAGGGATGTCGACCTTCGTGGTGGAGATGTCGGAATTGCGAACCATCTTGAAAAAAGCGGATCGGGACAGCCTCGTCCTAGGAGACGAGTTGTGTGCGGGCACGGAGCACGAGTCGGCCATCGCGATCGTGTATGCGGGGATCAAGCGATTGCAAGGGATCGGATGCTCCTTCGTGTTTGCCACACACATTCACGAATTGCCGGGTTTGTTGACGGTGCACGGTGGCGCAGGCGGTCCGTTGATTTGCCATTTGGATGCCTATTTTGACACTAGCACGGGGGATCTCGTGTACAATCGCGTGCTCCTCCCCGGGTCTGGATCGGCCAGTTACGGAATCGAGGTCTGTAAAGCGCTTGGTCTGGACTCGGATTTTATCCGATCCGCCACCGAGGTCATCGGTGATCGTCTCTTTGCTGTGAAGAAAAGCCCCTACGGTAAAGACGTGTTTTCGGACGGCCAGTGCTCGGTGTGTCGGGCTAAGGGTGACGAATTTCATCACATCGTGGAGCAAAGGTTGAAGCGAGCGGACCCTCACCGGGCCTCTAATCAAGCGTTGCTTTGCTCGAGGTGCCACAATCGCGTGCACAATGGTGAGATCCAGATCGAGGGTTATGTGTCCACGAGCCATGGGCCGGTTTTGCGAACCGCTAAGCCACCACAACCAGATGCCGATGAGGACTTAGTCCACGAGTTGAGAAATCAAGGTCTATCGATCGATCAAATTTTCAAATGCTTGAATGGTCAAATGACCAAGTATCGATTGAATAAAATTTTGAAGCAGAAAAATTCGATATAAAGATACAATCCTACTAATGTTATAAGCAGTTTGTTCCCTGCCAACCCCACATCATGTCCAATGTGAAAGTTCATACCCATACGTTGCTCAAATTGTTCTTCGAGAATAATTCTTTAGTGCAACATTTGTTGGACTCGTTCAATGATGCCAGCTTGAGGAAGCTGGACGACATTATTGAGGGGTTCAATCCGATCGAGATTAACCATACCTTTGTTCCCGAAGATAATGAGTACAAGTACAAGATTCTCATCAACATTCGCAACCCCATCCTGTCTAAGCCTATGATTGTTGAGAAGGATGGCAGTAGCAAAATCATGACCCCTTTCGACGCGCGAAATCGCAACTTCACTTACGCCTCTCCCTTGTACGTCGATGTGCACGTGACGGCCTCCGTTTACAATGCCGAGACGAGGTCTTGGATGGTGGACCAAAAGAAGATGCCAAACGTGCTCATCGGCAAGTTTCCAATCATGGTTCGGAGCAAGTACTGTGTTCTCAACGACCCCAACGTGAGGACGACCCATGAAGAGTGCAGGTACGACGAGGGAGGCTACTTTATCGTGAACGGTAATGAGAAAATCGTGGTCAGTCAGGATCGCATCGCGGAGAACAAGACTTATGTGTTTGTGAACAACAAGGACACGCAGTACTCTCACGTGGCCGAGATTCGCTCGGTGCAAGAGAACAAGTTCAGCGTGCCAAAAACGACGACGCTGAAGTTCAGCTCGAAGCCCACCCAGTTCGGCCACTACATTCGCGTCAGTATGCATCACGTGAAGCAAGACCTGCCCGTGGTGGTGCTCTTTCGTGCCCTCGGGGTCATCACGGACAAGGACATCGCACGCCTCGTCTTCTACGACGAGAACCATCCGCTGGTGGACGAGTTGACTGGCTCTCTGGAAGAGGGAAATCACATCGTCTGTCAACGCGATGCGATCGACTTCATCTCTCGGCACATGTCTGGACTCCCCAACGTTCAGGGCATGTCGGAGCCGCTCTTGAAGTCCCTTCAGGTCGAGGCGGTGAAAACGGTGCTGTCCAATGAGTTTCTTCCTCATGTCGGACCCTCGTATGAGAAAAAAGCCTTGTACCTCGGGAGCATGGTGAAGCGGGTGATCCTCTGCTACAAGAAGATGATCCCGTATGATGACCGAGACTCCTATGTGAACAAGAGGATCGACACGCCAGGCATCTTGTTGGCGAATTTATTTCGTCAATACTTTGGCAAGGTGATCAAGGACATGAAGAACATGATCTCGAAAGAGATTCAGAACGGGTCGTGGAAGGCGACCAACAGCTTTATTAACGTGATCAACAAGGTGAATATGAACAAAATAATCAAGTCGACCATCATCGAGTCGGGTTTGAAGTACGGCCTGGCCACCGGAAATTGGGGCGTGAAAAGCAACAAGAGCAAGCAAGGTGTGGCACAGGTCTTGAATCGCATGACGTTCAACGCCACGATCTCTCACAATCGCCGCATCAACACGCCGGTCGACAAGACGGCCAAGATTCTGCAGCCGCGAAAGCTCCATGCGTCCTTGTATGGAGTCATCTGTCCGGCAGAGACCCCCGAAGGAGTCTCTGTGGGGTTGGTCAAGAACATGTCCATCCTATCGGGTGTCACCATCTCCTCGAACTCTTCTTCGATCCGAGCCTGCCTGGAGAAAGAAGGGGTCACGTTATACAAGACATACCGCGACTACCTCATGTTTGCAAACCCTGAGGCAGTCAAAGTGATCGTGAATGGAGACATCTTGGGAGTGCACGATCGACCTGCGGTGTTCTATGAGAACATGAAGCGAATGAAACAGTCGGGAGTCATCAACGTGACGACGAGCGTGTCGTGGAATGTGAGAGGCGGGGAGATCAACATCTGCACGGAGGGCGGGAGGTGTGTGAGACCTCTGGTGATCGTCGACAAGAACAAAAGCCGCATCGAGGATGACGACAGGATGCGTGAGGCGAGAACCTGGACGGATGTGGTCGGTGAGTTGCAGATTGTCGAGTACTTGGACGTGGAGGAGAGCGACCATGCGATGATCGCCATGACGCCAGCGGACCTCCAGAAGGGCTTGAAGGGCTTCACGTATCCGGCCAAGTACACCCATCACGAGATCCACGCGTCCATGATGTTCGGCGTGCTCGCCTCGCTCATTCCCTTCTCGGATCACAATCAGGCGCCCAGAAACTGTTACCAGGCAGCCATGGGCAAGCAGGCGATCGGGCTCTACACCTCCAATTATCGGAAGCGCTACGACACGCTCGGGCATGTTCTGAACTACCCTCAAAAAGCGATCGTGTCCACTCGTGCGGCCAAGCTGATGAACAACGACGCCCTGCCCTGTGGCAACAACGTGATCGTGGCGATCATGACCTACACGGGCTACAACCAGGAGGACTCAGTCATGTTGAACCAGTCGGCCATCGAGCGCGGCCTGTTTGGGTCGACTCACTATCGAACCTACAAGGAACAAAATAACAAAAATCATTCGACTGGGGAAGAAGAGTTCTTCTGCAATCCGGTGGATCAGAACGGGATCAAGCTCAAGCCCTTCAATTATAAGAAGCTGGGCGCCGACGGCTTTGTTCCAGAGAACACCTACGTGGAGAGCGGAGACGTGGTGATCGGCAAGTGCATGCCTCACAAGTCTGGTCTGACCATCAGCTACAAGGACACCAGCGTGGTCGTGAAGAACAACGAGTCCGGGTTTGTGGACCGGATCTGCAACCACGATCACACACAGCCCAGCATCAATGGAGACGGCTACATGTTCACCAAGATGACGCTGAGGTCCGACCGCATTCCCTGCATCGGGGACAAGTTTTGCGTCCCAGCGGACACGGAGGTCTTGACCAGCGAAGGGTGGGTGCAGATCAACGCGGTCAGTCCGAACGACTACGTGTTGCAGCTCGATCCGGCGACCGATGTCATCTCGTTCGAGAAGGCGTTGTCCGTGAGTGGATTTCGATGCATGGAAGACGATGTGATAACCCACGTGCTGGGACCCTCCATTGATCTGGTCGTCACCTCGGAGCACAAGATGTGGGTGTCGGAAGATCCAAAGGGAACCTTTGGCTTTAAAAAGGCGGCGGATTTGAGCGGCGAGGAGTGGTACAAAAAATCTGGAAAATTTCCGCAGGGAGACCTAGAGTCGATCGAGAGCGCGACCGAGCTCGGTATGTCAGGAGCGGACTTCGCCTATGTCTACGGGGTCTTCAAACGCCGGGGCGTCCTGAACGCCTTCGATCAGATGCCCAATGTGGAGCTTCCGGCACTGAGCCGGCTGATCATCCTGCTGAATGAGTGCGAGTTCTCTTACTTGTGGCCGGAGCGAGGTACCATGCTCTACATCTACAACCCGATGCTTCTGGAGTGCCTTAAAAAATTCCAAAAATATGTCGGCGTTCAGACATGGGTCTACGAGAAGGCGCTCGCGCAAAGCTTCCTGGATGGGTTCTTTGACGCAGAGGGGGCTGCAGACACAAGTGTCGATGATGCCGATGCGCTCCAGCTTTTGGCGCTGATCGCTGGAGATTTCTCCATTGACATCGCCCAAGGTCCTGGGCGGTGGAGGAAGGTCACCAAGGTCAAGAATGTGACCTGCGAGTACGAGATAAAGCGATTTAAAGCGGGCCATTTGGGCATTCACATGGTGTACTGTGTGGAGGTGCCCAGTCACGTATTCTGGGCTCGCAGGAACGGCAAATGCGCATGGACGGGAAATTCCTCCAGACACGGTCAGAAGGGAACGGTGGGAATGACCTACAAGCAGGCCGATCTTCCTTTCACGGCGGGCGGGATCGTTCCGGACATCATCGTCAACCCCCATGCCATCCCGAGTCGAATGACCATCGCGCAGCTCATGGAGTGTGTGATGGGGAAAGCCTGTGTCGCTCACGGCTGCTATGGAGACGCCTCACCCTTCACGGACTGCTCGGTGAGCGACATTGCGGATGCGATGACTCAGGCGGGCTTGGAACGCCATGGGGACGAGATCATGTACAATCCGAGGACCGGAGAGCAGATGCCGACCGCCATCTTTGTCGGTCCGACCTTCTATCAGAGGCTGAAGCACATGGTCACCGATAAAATACACTGCTTGACGGAAGACCACGACGTGCTCACCGAACGTGGTTGGATCAAGATTCCCGAGGTCAGACTCGAGGACAAGGTTGCCACGCTCACTCAGTATGGAGAGCTCGTGTATGAGCACCCCACCGGAGTCTTACACTTTCCAGAATATGAGGGTCAGATGTACCACATCAAAAACACCTACATCGATCTCAACGTGACTGCCAATCATCGAATGCTGGTGTCGGCTGAAGAGGGTCATGGAAAATGGCAGCCATTCCAGCTCCAGGTGGCCAGCGACATTGCGGGTAAGCGGGTTCGCTACAAGCGGGATGCTCAATGGGTGTGCGAGGATTACCAGTTTGTCCTGCCAGGGGTGGAAACAAAATTCAATCTCAACAACAAGGACAAGATCTTGGATATGGACGCGTGGTTGGCTTACTTCGGCATATGGATGGCGGAAGGGTGGACCACAGGAAAAAACAAAATTCAAATCTGTCAGTGCAAGCCCCGTGTTCGTGAGGCAGTCTTCGAGGTGATCAAGACGCTTGGTTATAACTGTCACGCCTATGCAGACAAAATCACAATCACGAACAAGCAGCTGTTCGATTATCTAAGCGTGTTGAGCGTCGGGGCTCCTCAGAAGCGACTTCCAGACTGGGTGTGGTCCTTGAGTGAGCGCCAATCCCGCATTCTTGTTCACCACATGATTCTCGGGGACGGCACTTGGCGAAATCAGTCTGTGTCTTACTACACGTCCTCTCAGGGTCTTGCGGATGATTTCAGCCGGCTCTGTCTGCATGCTGGATGGTCCGCCACCAAATACGTTCACATTCCAAAAGGCCAGGAAACCTACATCAAGGGCCGGAAAATTGTGAACGCGCATGACGTCTTGCGCTTGAGTGTTGCGATTGATGATGCTCATAGCCAGCCCACGGTCAACCATGAGCATGTGCACACACAAGAGGAAGAGATCTACCATTATTCAGGACCTGTCTACTGTTTGTCAGTGCCCTCCGAGATCTTTTACGTGCGTCGAAACGGCAAGCCAGTGTGGACAGGTAACTCGCGCTCGCAAAATGGTCCCGTGGTGCTCCTCACCCGACAGCCGGCAGAGGGACGAGCGCGAGACGGTGGACTGAGGCTGGGCGAGATGGAAGTGGAGTGCAACTGGGCGCACGGCATCTCATCTTTCTTGAAGGAGCGAGTGATGGAGTGCTCGGACAACTATCGCGTCCACGTGTGCTGCAAGTGCGGCATGATGGCCAACGTCAACCCAGAGTCGAAGATTTACCAGTGCAAGCCGTGCAACAACACCTCCATGTTCCAGGAGCTGCGCATCCCTTACGCCTGCAAGCTGCTCTTTCAAGAAATTCAAACGATGAGCATCGGGACTCGGTTCATCACTTAAATCGGTCTCGTTCTAGTTTTTTTGTGCGCGATGTAAGTTCCTGTCTCTGTTTGGACTTCTACCGAAGTACGCGATAAGTACGCGATATAAGATCCTTACTCTGTCTGGGTTTCTACCGAAGTACGCGATTTTTCTTTTTTAAATTTTATAGACTGAAGATGTATTGAGACCGGGTGATGGCATAGGCTCCAGGGTTAAAAAAAAAAGGGCAGCGAGAGGGACCTGTTCACTTGCCACAGGGTCTTGTATGGCCTTTAGGATGGTCGCTAAGCAGTGTGCTGACCCCTCTAAGTTTGTTTAGACTCTAGATATGTTTTATAGTTGTGACTTTTTATCAAATTCAAGAATAATGAGCTCAACGTCTTTGTCGGATATGTTTTGGACGGTGGTTAAAGTTTACAAATCATGTGAACTCGGAATCGAAGCACTGACTGCATTTGAAAGCGTGATGCGTGATTTTCTACCACGATTGGAAGAGTTGGATCTCATGGAGCGTCAACTATTTCTTGATCAATATTACGACGAATTGGTTAAAATAAAGTGGTCACTGTCTAAAAATCGTCCTTTCTTACCATCTTTTCAAAGTCTGCATGATAAATTTACAAAAATAATGAAGATTTCTAAAAATCCGCCGACCAAAATAACGCACGTCTTTGAATCATTTGTCAAAGGCATCACGTATTTTTCAAATCAAAAACCATCGACAGTTTCACCTGTTTACCATCGTATTGCTTCATGTGGCCCGTGGTCATCCACTCTGGGTTGTTTTGATCCCACGAGTAAGAAGACGAGCCGCCTCGCTGCATCGAGAATCGCCCGATGCTATATCGAACGGCTTATCTACGACGAGATCTTCAAGAACGAGGCATTGTTTTTCCCAGAGAGTGGATCTGATGAACCAAAGCAAAATAAAGGACATGAAAATTGGATTCAAAAGACCAAACAAGAATTCAAATCTTGTTTTCCGAACATTGACATACGAGTCGAATTATCTGAATTTGACAACGGATTACCCACGTGTCTTACCATTCAACGATTTTCTAAAACAGACAAGACCCGAGACGAGTATAAGTTGTCCTCAGTCGAAGCTTTTAGAAAAGATGTGGTCCATGGACCCATCAAAACGTATGGAAGATTTGTGTCCTGTACCTTGAAAACACCGAGTGGTCAAAATAAAGCAAAATAAAGGTCCAAGATTTCATGAAAGAAGGTCGGTGGGTGGAAGGGGCGCTAAATAAAAAATCTTAATGCATATTAGAGCATGATGGCATCACTAGATGACATAGATTTTGAATCTTCAATCTACATGATGACTGAAGATATGCTAAGATCGATTATGAATCACTTGAATCTCCGTGAACTTCAAAGCTTAGCCACCACGTCTAAAGAGCTCTCAGGTCCAGCGATCGAGATCATTCAAACACGTGTGTTGAAGCATGACACCGGAATCAAGTCGGTGGCGTTCAGTCCAGACGGAATAATGTTAGCCACTGGAGCCATGGATGGCATGGTTAGATTATGGAATGTGGCTAAAAGATGCATAGTGACCCACTTGCAAAAATCAAAAAACTCGATCAACGCCGTCGCGTTTAGCCCAGATGGCACGTGCTTGGCTGCAGGTGGCGATGATAATATAGTCCGATTATGGTCAGTAGAGAGTCAAGAACTCCTGCAGACGCTGAATGCACATGACCAATGGGTCAGTTCGATCGCTTGGTCTGAGGGATTGTTGGCCACTGCCTCCGATGACAAACGGGTCTTCCTATGGATGGAGAAGGAGGAGGAGAAGGGTAAAGAATGGATAATTAAAAAAACGATTCTGCATCATGATGGTGCATCATCCGTCGCACTATATAAAAATAAAAAAAATGAAAATGAGTGGCAGATAGCCACCGCCGGCTTCGATGACCCAACCGTTAAGATATGGACTTTAGCGAAGGAGGTTTTGAGTATTTTCTCTTCACCCATCAAGCTGAAGAGTTATAATATGGTATTGGCATTCAACTCAGAGGGTGATTTATTAGCGGTCGGAGGAAATCATCTTACCGTGTTTCAGATGAATTCACTAGTCCAGCAACAGCTGGAAGGTCACACGAATACAGTCCTGGGCGTCGCTTTTAACCCAACAGATCCTAACCTGCTGGCATCCTGCAGCTACGACAAGACCGTTCGAATCTGGAAGAGATCCGCCAACCAGTCATGGTCATGTTCGGGCGTCCTGACCGGTCATACCAAGTGCGTCGTAAGCATCGCCTTTAGCCCCGACGGCAAGCTGCTGGCATCAGGAAGCTTGGACGGAACTGTGCGATTGTGGGTGGTTTAGAGATTTGCTCACTATAAAGGTCAAGAGAAGACCGGATGAACGATCATGTGTATATGCGTTGCTACGATAT
>Ga0070374_10000967_pt1 | contig 12094 bp, 11 predicted proteins | sample LauGreSuBDMM15SN_2_FD_66374 | JGI IMG/M metagenome (GOLD analysis project Ga0070374, IMG submission 66374) | Freshwater lake microbial communities from Lake Michigan, USA - Su13.BD.MM15.SN (version 4) (version 4) | ecosystem: Environmental > Aquatic > Freshwater > Lake | place: Lake Michigan...
ATTTCCTGAAGAGGCCTATTATTACTGCTATTTCGCGCGATTTTTTTGAGAATTGGTCAATTAGTATGGCACCACCTTGGTTTTTTTTGATAGGAATAGTTATTTTTGGTATTGGATAGTGCACACAAAATCCAATGGCCAAAAAACAATTTAAAATTATTCATTATTAAACAAAAACAAAATAAATTTAGCTACCCTAAGCGCAGCCTTGTTTTTCCATAGTTTCACCTATGGGCAAAACATTATTTACAAACAAACTAACAAAATACTGGAGTACAACTATGGAGTGGTTGATACGGCAGGTATGCGAAAATTGAGCGAGATTGAGAAGATCAAGTACGAGCTCAAGTTTGTAGAAAAGAGTTATTCTGAAACTATCTTTCAGAATTACGACTCAGAATTTGAAATTAAGATAGACAGCAATGAGTATGAACAATCGTGGATGAAATTAGCAAAGCGATTCAAATACTCCAATGCTGGAATGGAATTGTATGACGGCAACAACACCCTCATGAAAACCATTGCCTACACCCCCGAGCAGTTAGCTGCCCGTACTGAAAAGAAGGACTATATCAGATATTATGGTTTCCATCCTGGATTAATTTCTTTTCCTGATTTTACCCCAGCGGTAATCACCCAACTTGCTACCCAAAATGTTATTGTAACTACCTTACCAACTGGTGAATTTAAAGTTGTAGCCAATGGTGAAACAACCACTTATAACAAAGCAAAGAATACCATCGTTACTGAGTTTACCAATAAAGACGGAGTTAAATGTAAAATAACTGATGGCTATGAGCCTTATGGAACCAATGGCGGTTATTTGCATCGAGTTCAAAAATCCGAACGTCAGGTTTATTCTGTTAATGGTCCTTGCATCACAGAAACAAAATTAACCTATTACAATGATTATAATATTCAAGATGATGGCGGTTTAATGGCTAAGGCAACTGATGCACTTGAAACTGTAACCGTTTTTCCTAATCCAAGTGATGGGGTATTTACAGCTAAGGTGCAATTAGGTTTGAACCGAACTATTTCTAGTGTAAAGGTTGTTAATTTATTAAATGGAAGTGTAACCAATATTGATAACAATGGTCAAACTACCTTCTTAGTTAATTTGCCTAATCTACCATCAGGGAATTATGCATTGCAAGTGTTAACTAGCACTCAAAAATTGTTATCTGTAAACTTTATCAAACTTTAAAACTACCCCAATGAAAAATTTAGTAATAACAACAATTGTTTTGATTTCGACACTTTTGACAATCAAAACAGCCAATGCGCAAACTGAAAATCCTGAGACAACAGATTTGGATTATAAGTACAAAGATGCGCTTAACGAGCAGATGAACAAATATGGCATGAAAGTATTTGATTTTCCCTCAAACGATCCATGCAATAGAACTGGAAACCCTTTGGTAAAAAGAAATGATTTGATATCACCAGCTTTCCCATCCGATTCAAACCCTGTGATAAGGTTTTGGGGGAATAAAGATTCGATTATTTTAATGAAAGGTCCAGAAGATATTAATATCATTTGGATACATGGTTTAAATGGCACTACAGAATCTCTCAGATGGCCAGCTCAGGCAACTCAGATTGGCTCCCCTGGATTTCCTGCAAGAAAGGCAAGATCAATAAGAGGTACTGCCTCTTCAGCAGGTGTTCAATTTTACAGTGAGAATGGAGGAATTACAGCTGCTGCAATTGATCTAGAGAATGCAATGAATGTTATACTTCCTGTGAGTCAAAGAAAGCCTCAAGATTTTATCATTGCCCATAGCCAAGGTGGAATAGTTGCAAGAGAATGGCTGAGAAAAATGGAAATGGAGCCAAACACGTATCAAAATTTTGCCCATGGTTTAGTAACTTTTGGTACACCACATGGAGGAGCAGAGATTTTAAACAATACGAGAGAAGATATGAAGGATAAAATTCCTAAATTTATGAATGATGGCTGTAAGGCGTTGTCTGGCGCTTTAATTACTCCAATAATTAACGATAACTTGGTGGCTAGTATGTTTATTTCTCAAAAAATGACTGATAATTTTATAAACAAAGGTTGCCAGGTTTTTAGTGAATCTATTATACCCTTTGCTTTAGATAATTACTTTAAAAGGACTACAAAGGATTATTATGTTGGTTCGCCATTTTTAACTGGTTATGATGAAGGTGGGGTTCGTAAACAAGGACTTTCAGAATATACCTTAAAGGTTCCAGTAGTTCAGTTTTATGGCGAGGAAGAACAACCTATTCTTTGGAGATTTACAAGCAGCACTATGTCTATGGGACATGATCAATTAGATAATAAAGAAGTTTATTTTGGTTATGAAAAAGATGATCAATTACAAGATAAGGTGTCTGATATGTTAAATAAATTAGAGGCAAATTACAATGATGCTAATAATAATGAAACGCGTTGTAGAAGAATTAAAAATTTGTCATTAGCAACTTCTTTATTGGTTTTGCCTGCCATTACTTATGCTATTTACCAAAAGAAGGAACAAGACTATTTCGAAGATAAATGTGCATACAATAATGCCCTTGTTTGGTTAAGAAATGCGAATGATTACTACCTAACTGATTTGGTTGGTGCTAGAGTAACACAAACTACCCTGAATTGTAGGGTTACGGCTGATTTACAATGCAGAGATTTACGTAAAAACCCAGTTGGATCTGGTGTTCCAGCAGTAAATGTAAAAGTAAATTATAGTTTTAATACTACAGCTCCTTCTTGTGCAGTTCAGCCATTTAATATTACCTATGCTAATTACCATTTTATGGGTCACGACAATACTCCATGGAATGGCCCATGCACAGGTTTTGAAACCATCATTCCAACATGGAAAACAACCTATTATTACAAGCCAAATGATGGAATAGTATTGGCAGAATCAGCAAGCAAGAAGATATTGGTTAATACAAATGTGAATCCTTTAAATACACATGCAATTGTTAGAATGGAAAAAACAAATCATGATCAAATGAAAAATAGTGAAGAAACTAAAAAAGCATTACTAGCATTATATCAGGGTGATAAGTATGGTAAATTTTTTAAAGTAGATATAAGATAATGAAAAACAGAAACTTTTTATACCTAATTATTGGTATATTATTGGTTAATTATTCATGTAAAACTAAGGAAGAGGTATTAAAGCCTCTTCCTTCTAATCCTGTTAATTTAAGTTTAGATACCATTTGGAGATCTTTCATTGGTGGTTATAGTATTAATCCAGTTTTTAATAGTAATCATGACATTTTAATGAGTAAAGTATTTGATAACCCAGAGGGGGAGATATTTAAAATGTTCGATGGGAAAACAGGAAAATTAAAATGGGAATGGCATGATTATTTTGATTTTGAAGAAGGATTTTATGATAACGGACATATATTAATCAATGATATTTTGTTGCTTGCAGCTTCGCAAAACACTTACGCATTAAATACAATTACAGGTAAAACTGTTTGGAGGCATCAAATGCCAAAAATGTATGGAGAGTATCAAATTTTTAAAGATGATGAAAACTATATTTATCAAGGGTATTTTGATGATACTTATACTTATAAATGCCATGTTTATAGAACTAAATACGATGATGGTAAATGGGAATTTGTCTGCAATTATGAAGATAGTACAAAAACCTATGAAAGAATGTATGTGACCTCAATAGTATTTTCTAATAACGATAAAGGCGAAAAAATAATGGTCTATACAATGTATTTAGCCTCTAAGTTTGATAATACAAAATATAGTGCAAAGGTTTTTGGATACAATATGGTTACTAAACAATATGATTGGATAAAAGATTATAGCAGTAAATATGTTGAATTTGCTGGTTGCAAAATGGGCAGTGCCAATGGTAAAGTTTATACCTTTGCCGTATATGGAGCCAACAGATTTTTAGTTGCCTTTAATGTCAAAGATGGAAGCATAGCATGGGAAAAAAAGCTGCCAAATTTTGGTGTTGGAATATATATGTATAAAAACACAATTATACCTTTATGCAATGGTGAAAACCCCGTTATAGCTTATGATTTAAACACCGGAAATATTGTTTGGCAACAACCTTTTAGCCCAACAATGTTAGCTGACATAAATTTCACTTTTGGAGATTCTAAAATCTTCAAAAACTATTTGTTCTCCACCCAATGTGACCATCTTTTGGTACTCAACTTAGACAATGGAAGCCTTGTTTATTTCAAAGACATTTCACTTCCAAACGGCTGCCTGCAATTTGGTTTGGAAATCAATGAAGAGAAGCGTTGTTTCTATGTGCAGGACAGGATGTCGGTTGTTTGTTACAAACTGCCGGACGAGGTAAAATATTAAAATATGTCATTATAAAACCCAAATAAAAATTACTATGAAGCCAACAAAACTATTCCTACTAATCTTTCTTTTATCCTCTGCAACAATGGCAAATGCGCAGGTAAAGGTCACCAATATTTTAGGTGTGTCACCTAGTTTAACCCATACTTTTAATGCCTCCAATTCTCCGTTTTCCTTAGTTTTGGATAGGAACTATTTGGTTGATAATAGCGATTATGTTTATTATAATAAACTTATTAAAGCTCCTGATTTTACCAGCTATCAAATTCCAATAAGGTTTTCAAAGGAACAGTCAAATAATTTCTTTATAAATTTTACTGCTGGTTTCGGACAAGATTATTATTCCTCAACCTTAACCTATAAAGCCACTGATATTACTGATTTTTCTTCCGAATATCAATATATTAAGGAGGAGGTTGATGCCTATAATATTTTTGGCCAATTAAGTATTGGAAAGGCAATTTATTTTTTGCCTGAAAAAAAGTTAATGGCGATGCCTTGTTTGGGTGGCTTTTGGGGTTTGTATGAATATAAAAGAGTATTATCATCTGATGATAAATTTCTTTTCTTTAACAACAGTGAATCAAGTGATGGTTATAAATCTATTGCTGGTATTAATTTGGACTTATCCATTAATTATAAGATTACCAAGCATTTTGGATTAGGTTTAAATTTCAATGATATTGTTAGATTTTACAATTTAGAATTAAAAAAAGAAAACACCATTGGAATGTCTCAAACAAGTAGCCAAATGGAACTCAATTTAAATTTTGCACCTCGCATCAGTCTGCTTTATTATTTTAAAACAAAAGCAGGGATATTCTATTAGTACTTTTTGTCCTATTTATTTTATAATACAAATCAAACTCAAATTCTATCAACTATGAAGCTCTTAAAAATTTATGTTTTGGCATTTTTTATGATTTTGACAGCAAGTGTTTTTGCACAACAAAAGGCAATCAATTTCATTTCATTTTCGCCAAGTTTCACACGTTCGTATGATGCCTCCAATTTGTCATTTCCAATTCTTGTGGATATCGATTATAAAAAACCTTCCACCTTAGTGTCTATGGAGGTAATGCGCGAGCCTACTTATTCTAAATATATGATACCAATTTCTGTTTCTTCAGAAATATCGAACGGCTTTTACTTGAATTGTGGCATAGGTTATGGTTCAGAAAAGTATTTTGCCCAATTGGATTATTATAAGGAGACCAATGGCAATGATCCAGGATCCTTTGAGTTTGTTTCGGAGGAAGTTAAAAGTCGAAATTCTTTATTTGCTCTTAACCTAGGAAAAGCTGTTTTTCTCACAAGCGAAAAGAGGATAATGATCATGCCTTTTTGTGGGGTATTTGGTAATTTTCATGAGTATAAAAGAATTGTAACTGAATCTAACTCCATCTATCCGCCTTCAGATTCAAAGGGGCAATTAAATAATCTCGGAGCCAATTTAGGAGTTGCATTTAATTTCCAGTTATCTAAACATTTTGGCTTGGGTTTAAATTTTAATGACATTATTAAATACACTTCTCAAAATACAGTAGTTAGCTATCCCCCAAAAGATGAAACTACTAATAAATTTGAATTTAACTTCAATTTGGTCCCTCAGCTGAATTTGCTATTTTATTTTGAATCAAGTCCATTACTAAAAAAGAAGTAAGGAATTGTCCACTACCCATGTATCGTTTCCTTATTCCCATAATTCACAATAATAGCGTTTTCAAAAGCTAGCCATTCTTTCCAGCGTTTGTCTACATCTATGCCTACGCCGTATTTTTTGGCGTAACCCAAGAAGGTGGTATAATGTCCGGCTTCACTCACCATGAGGTCGTGGTAAAATTGCGCCAGTTCTTTATCTGCTATGTTTTGCGAAAGTACCCTAAAACGCTCGCAGCTGCGGGCTTCTATCATGGCCGAAAACAACAAGCGTTCCACAAAAGAAGAAATTCTGCTGCCGCCTTTTTCCATGAACTTGTACAACTCGTTTACATAATCGTCTTTGCGCTCCCTGCCCAATTTTAAGCCCTTCTTTTTAATCATTTCATGCACTTGGTTAAAATGCTCTATTTCTTCTTTGGCAATGGCAAGTAAATCTGTAACCAAATCTTGGTGCTCGGAGTTGATAGTGATGATAGAAATGGCATTGCTTGCTGCTTTCTGCTCGCACCAAGCATGATCGGTTAATATCTCTTCAATGTTTGTTTCTACTATATTTACCCAGCGTGGATCGGTTGCTAATTTTAAGCCTAACATGTTTGTTGTTGTATTGCCGCAAAAGTACCTGTTTTTAGCATTTTCTACAATGGCTTAATTTGATTTAATTTGCAACATGCACAAAAAGCGCAAGCTGTTAATTATTGGTTATGTTTGGCCCGAACCAAATTCCTCTGCCGCAGGGAGCAGAATGTTACAGCTTATTTTGCTTTTTAAAGAATGGGGTTGGGAGATAGCCTTTGCCAGCTGTGCAGCCGATAGTGAATTTGCTGTAAACCCCGCAGAATTGCGCGTTGGCAAGCATGCCATTCAATTGAATCACCCTAGCTTTGATGCATTTGTTAAAGACTTAGATCCGCAATTGGTATTGTTTGATCGCTTTTTAATGGAGGAACAATTTGGCTGGCGGGTGGCAGAGGTTTGTCCGGATGCTATACGAATATTAGATACCGAAGACTTACATTCATTGCGCAATGCCAGGCAAATAGCCTATAAAGCAGATGGTGATTTAAATAATACCGATTTGTTTGCAGACATGGCCAAGCGCGAAGTGGCCAGCATTTTGCGCTGCGATTGCTCACTCATCATTTCGGAATATGAGATGAATTTGTTGGTTCAAACCTATGGCATTAGCCCAAGTATTTTGCTCTATTATCCAATACTATTTGATGACGCATCATTGGTTCAAACCGAATTATTACCCAGCTTTGAGGAGCGCAGCAATTTTATGTTCATGGGAAATTTTTTGCACGAACCTAATTGGGCCGCAGTAAAATATTTAAAGGAAATTATTTGGCCATTGATTCATCAAAAACTACCTAGTGCAAACATAGAAATTTACGGCGCCTATCCATCTCAAAAAGTATTGCAATTACATAAGCCCAAAGAAGGCTTTTACATCATGGGTAGGGCAGAAGAGGCATTGCCAATTTTTAGCAAAGCAAGGGTATGTATTGCCCCCATATTGTTTGGTGCAGGCTTAAAAGGAAAGTTACTCGATGCCATGGTAAGCGGAACGCCTTCAATTACTACCACCATTGGTGCAGAAGGTATAAATGGCACTCTGCCTTGGTCGGGATTTATTGAAGAGGATGCAACAATTTTTGCAGAAAAAGCCATTGAATTATATACCAATAAAACGCTTTGGCATACTGCACAAAAAAATGGTTATACCATCCTCCAAACACGGTTTCAAAAAGCTCGGTTTGAACCAATATTGTTAGCCCAAATTACCCACCTAGAAGCAAACCTCCCCAATCACCGCAGCACAAACTTCATTGGGTCAATCCTCCAACACCAAACCTTACTCAGCACAAAATACATGAGCAAGTGGATTGAAGAAAAAGCCAAAGAAAACTAAAGCGCTAGAAGCCAGAAGCTAGTCGCCAGAAGCCTCTCCACCCCAATACCGCTTCCCATAGCTACAAAATATTTCCTCACCGGCTTTAATTTTTCTGGTAGCAATAAGGCATATTTCAGATTGCTCATTCAAGCTAATTTTAGCATTGTTTTTAAATGTACTATCACTTCCATTTGCATCATTGGCATATTTGGCAAAACAATCAGTATTGGCCGAATCCATGATGCCTCCATTTAAGAGGCTAATAAAATACTGGTTTTTGCCAAGCAAGGCGCGCGCATTGGATTCCTTATTACTCAAAAGCTCACCTTTAAACAAGGCAATAACCTCATCCTTATAGATAGCAATAGCAGTATGCAATCCCATTCCAGATGCTGGAATTTGAGACGCAATTACATACAAATAATCTTCCTCCAATGCATCAATATTTTGAGGGTTATTGCTCATTATTAACTCCTTTCTTTTCAACCCCCAGCCTAAAGGCTGGGGCTGGTACGTTCCCCCCATCATCAACCCTAGCCTAAAGGCTAGAGTTGGTATGGTGACCTCATCATCATGTCCCTAGCCTAAAGGCTAGGGTTGGTAGGTGACTTCATCATCATGTCCCTAGCCTAAAGGCTAGGGTTGGTAGGTGACTTCATCATCATGTCCCTAGCCTAAAGGCTAGGGTTGGTAGGTGACTTCATCATGATTCCCCAGCCTAAAGGCTGTGGCTGGTGTGTTCCCCTCATCATCAACCCTAGCCTAAAGGCTAGAGTTGGTATGGTGACCTCATCATCATGTCCCTAGCCTAAAGGCTAGGGTTGGTTGGTGACCTCATCATCATGTCCCTAGCCTAAAGGCTAGGGTTGGTTGGTGACCTCATCATCTTTTCTCCTTCACTTTCCCTTCCTCTTTCTCCCCATCTCCAAGTCTCCCCTTCTCCAAGTCTCCCCATCTATCTCTCAAGTACTTGCATAAAAACCCTAAATCCTATTAAGGGACAAGCAACATAGCTTGGGTGAAATTCATTGGGAGAATCAACCCTGAGCCAAAATTCGTTTGAGCGGTAATTGCCTCCGGCACATTCCCCTTTTATGTTAATCATTTCACTCACATTTCCTGCCACATGGTATAATCCGTTTTTGCTTTGCTTGGCTTTTTTAAGATTTACAGGCATCATATAATTAAATTGGCCAATTGGGTGGCAATTTGTTTTTACCTCAATAGAATCGGTGGCTTTTATGCGCTTTCCTTCATTAGAAATTATGGTGTCAAACCAAACTTTTTCTGTGTATTCCTTTTCACAATAATTCACAACCATGTTAGTAGGCTTGTCAACAATGCTATCGCCCCAAGGAAACTTATTTTTCTTATCATTCGCCGTTGCAGCTTGCTGCCATTCGCTCTTGGTAGGTAACTTAAAAGCCACTTTTTTAAATTGTCTTTTGGGGTTATTGTTATATTGCTGTGTGAGCCAATTGATATAAAAATTTGCTTGTTCGTAATTAACATTCACCAATGGATAATTAGCATAAGCTGGGTGCCTTAAATAATATTGCACATAAGGCTCATTATAGCTACCTGGATCTCTCCAACGAACAGTATCTGGAAAAACCATACCATACACAGATGGATTCATCCTTTTCTGCACATCTTCCATAAACAACAAATAATCCAAATTGGTAGTCTCATACCTACAAGCATAAACCGTTTCATTCACCTGCACAAAATTCTTCTTGAAGTTCTTATAATAATGCAAACCATCATCCACCTTCTGCGCATTCGCATTCAAACTTAAAACCACCAAAGCCAAAGTGAGCCCGCCGAACGTCATGGTGAGCCTGCCGCACGTCATGGTGAGCCTGTCGAACCACCGCGTCATGGTGAGCCTGTCGAATCCACCACTATTCACGCAACATTTTTTTAACATAAGTACCATCCTCTGTTTTTACCTGCAATAAATAAATTCCATTTGGCAATTCCGAAACTTTTATTTTAGTATGGTCATTATCCCATTCAATGGTTTGAGCCATACCCAATAAATTAAACATTTGCACTTCTGCTCCTTTTGGCAATTTTGGTTCAAAATTAATTTCATTTAGAAATGGATTGGGATAGGTTTTTATTTCATTTTTTAAGGCTTCGTCTAAACCAATATAGCTACAGCTCTCACAACTTAATTTTAAAATAAAAGTATTCACAGCATCACTGCTTAAATAAATGTCGGGGCTCCTAAGATGATAAGGCTGAATGGCTAACCCCACTGGTCTTGCCCAAAACTTTTTATTTATACTATCGGTAAGAAAACCCGTCATAAAATCTGCATAACTTGTTAACTTTTTAAATGGACCATTCATATCCCTTGTAAGAAAAATTAACTTATACCCAGTGGCAGGAGTTCTGTTCCAACTTCCACGCAGTGTAGTGAAAAATCCATTATTCGTATTTCTAAAGGCTAATTCGGAGAATTCTAATTCCATGGGTGCCGAATGAGCTTGTATAAGTCCACCTGGTTCTTTCATTTTATTTACCAAAAGCGTGTCAATGAATGTTATTGGTTTAAGAGCTTTGTAATTTGAATGTGCTTCCATATTGAACCAAACCTGATTTCCATAAGCAAAAGGATAGCCATAATAGCCGCTGTCTTCAATAACACTGATCCATTCTGGCGGAATGTCGTTGCCTTGTTGGTCACTGCCATTGTTATTTGCCCAGAAATTCCCATTGGGGTCGAATGCCAAACCTACCGCATTCCTTATGCCTGTAGCATATATTTTTCTTCCGGTTCCATCTAAATTGTACTGTTCAATAATTGCTCGGCCTTCCTCTCTTGCAACGTTCGCAGCAGAGCCTATAGAAACATATATTTTTTGCTTATTTGCATCTATTAAAATTGTTCTAGAGGTATGCCCTCCTCCTGGGTAATTTGACCGCAATCCAATTGAGTCTATAAGAACGATTTTAGTTTCGAAAAACCCATTATTATCTATATCGCTGCATTTTAAAATTCGGGTTTCCTCTGCTACATAAATATCCTTTTGATAGAATTTAAAACAATGTGCATTTACTCCCGTAATAACGGGAATCAAACTATCGGCAATATCATCCTTATTTTTATCTGGTAAAGCATAAATGCTGCCATTGCTTTTATAGTCTATTACATGTAAAATACCATTTGGGCTAATTTCCAATACCCTCGGCTTGGTAAGTCCGCCTATATAAAATACAGATGCTTTATAGCCTTCTGGGAGATATACTTGGTGCATTGTATCCATTAAACTTTTAAATTTATCTGGAACAATTAAATTACTCTTTACCAAAGTAAAACCAAATGGGTCTTTAGGCGTCATATTCACCTTGCCCGGTTGAGCAACAATTATTTTTGTGAATAGAATAAGCAAAAAAAGAAATAGTTGATTTGTTTTCATTTTGTGGGTTGTAAATCTTTGGTTGCAAGTTAATTAATTGTTTTTGAAAACAATATACCTTTCATATTTTTCAAAAAAATGTATCTTTGTTTCGCATGATAAAATCAGGTTTTAAAAAATGGGGGTTTTTATTGTTGGGAACATTGTTCTTAATAAGCTCCCTTTTACCTGGTTTTACAGAACAATTAAACAAGCTTCCTTCACTGGTAAATCATTACAGGCACCATGTTGAAGAGCATGATACTGCTAGTTTTTCTGAGTTTATTGCCTTACATTATGGAGATGATTCTAATCACAAGACTGAAGAAAATCACCAAGACTTGCCTTTATACCATGTAAGCGGAACTACTTTAATTGTGATGTTTCAAGAATTTCCTGCCAATATTGGTCCAGTGCCAGAACTCACTTTTATTGAACACACACCTTATAAGCAAGAACTCTATTCTTCCTTAAACCCCGGCACCATCTTCCAACCCCCTCGCTTAGCTTAGTTTTTTTGCCACCAAGGCTCAAAGGCACAGAGATTTTTATTTTATCTAATGGCTATTCGCCACTATGGGTTTTAATAATTTTTTTTCTACATCCTAACAGAAAAAAAACTATAAAAAAACTTGGTGCCTTGGAGCCTTTGTGGCCTATAAATTTACATTAAAAAAACTTGGTGACTTAGCGCTTTTGTGGCCCAAAATCATCATCAAAATTTTCAAAATAAATGTTAAATAGAATCATTGGATTTTCTGTCCATCATAAATTGATTATAGCGCTGTTCACCTT
>Ga0070374_10000973_pt1 | contig 12067 bp, 4 predicted proteins | sample LauGreSuBDMM15SN_2_FD_66374 | JGI IMG/M metagenome (GOLD analysis project Ga0070374, IMG submission 66374) | Freshwater lake microbial communities from Lake Michigan, USA - Su13.BD.MM15.SN (version 4) (version 4) | ecosystem: Environmental > Aquatic > Freshwater > Lake | place: Lake Michigan...
ATGTTGGGTATATTTTTTTCATACAAGAATACATTTTTCTATTCAGGTAATCAATATATTATAAATTCTGTAGATTGGGATGATACTTTTAAACAACTTAGAGATTCAAGTAAATTACTAAAACGCATGAATGCAAGTTATTATATAAATTTAAAATTATTTCTTGAAAAATTAGAGCCGGGGAAACTTCCAAGTGATAGAAAAGGGACATTTCTAGAATCGTGTGGAGTAAAGGGTGCAATTATACGCAATGAATGGAAAAATAATTTTGAGTCTAAAACGTTGGAAGAATGGAAAAAAGTCTTTGGTTTTGGTAAAAAAAAAGAAGGTGAAGGCAAAGGTGAAGGTGCCGGTGAAGGTATTTTTGATAAATTAGTTCCTTCTTTTATTAAAAATGCGATTAAGTCAATAAAGAATCCATTGATGTCTCCGCTTGACCCTGGTGTTTTACAAGTGTCGCTTATTCAATATTCGCTACTTTCAGAATCGGAACTTCAAGCATATTATCCCAAGATAGAAAATTCATTTTCTGGTGTTGCATGGAAAAATGATAATACGTGGGAGAAAAGAAGAGAAAGACTATTTTCCGCAATGGATGAATGCCAAGCGGATATTTATTGTTTTCAAAATGTGCAATGTTCTATTGCGGTATATGACAAATGTATTGCGGATGCAAACTTGGACGATGCACAAAAAAAAACATTGCGTGATATTAATAAATCAACAATTTATAGAGAGCGTCTTAATCTTTATTTAAATAGTATCCATGACAAGTTAATTTCTACGGATGATGCTGATACTGACGCCCTGAATTGTGTTAGTGATATATATAAAAAATATAAAGACTCATACGATTTTGTTTACTTTTTTGAACAAGTGTTTTATACTTCTGATGAAATGAACAATAATCCTTTACTTAAGTCGTTAGGATATATTCCAAATATGTTATATCCCGAATATGGTAAAAAAGTTGCACTTGGAAATTTAACTATGGTTAAAAAAAGTAAATTTGAAATAGTAAAAAAATTCAGCTACGATGTTCGAATAGGAGCAGCTTTTTGTTTAGAAAAAGTTAAGAAAGATTTTAGTAAAGAATTTCCAACTCTTTTTCAAGTGGCTATACCGCTACCTGGACAAATGCCCGGTGGTTCACCTACACCAGCAAACCCCAAGACATATTTTGCTCCTCAATATAATTCTATATGTATGAATAAGTCTTTTGCATCTATGGTGTATATAAAATTTAGAACTTCAGAGACTTCTGAGACTTCTGAGACTTCAGTCGCGGAAGAAATACCAGTAGAACAAATGTCGGATAAAACCGAAGAAAAAATAAATGAAGCACTGGTTGATGACGAAGCATTATTAAACAAAGAATATGGTGATATAATTAACGAAAATACCGAAGAAGAAGAAGGAAAAGGAGAAGGAAAAGGAGAAGGAGCAGAAACACTTCCCGATAAATCTTCCGCTAGTAACTCTACTATTACTATAACACCTACACAAGGCGGCGGTGCACCTACATGGTATGATAAGGACACTACCGAAGTAGAAGGATATGACAAAAAATTAAAAGAAGATACTAAGAGCAAGTCCAAAGACAAAACAGGCACTCCTCCCGATGAGCCACAAATATGTTTCGATACGAAAGATGTCAAGTTTATTCCAACATCAGAGCTTGGAAATAGTAATTTATTTGGAATTTGCAATATAAAATTTGATACCAAAGATATTATTATACCGGGTACACCAGGACCAAGCGTTGGGTTACCGATAGATGATATGCAAGTTGTTTTAATGGCAATATTTATTTATAAGTTGCGATTTAATATGCAAAGTTATGGTTTAAGCAGACTTACTAGTGTCGTTAATAATCCCTTTATCGTTTGTGGTATTTTTAGAGGTATGGTTACGGGAACTAGCGATAAGCCTGTTCTTAATCATGCAGTAAAATTATTGACCACTAGTACTAGAAATACATGGAAAGATGCAAATTCGCCTTTTAAAACACAAATTGAAAAATTTGTTAAAGATATGTCCATATTAACATACTTATCTGTAGGAACATTTAGGTTGGCAGGTTTTATTTTTAAACAAAATAAATTTAATAGCAAATTACTTGGTGATGTTTATCCACTAGAACAACGTTCAGGTTCGGGGTCGTCTATGTCTGAATTGATAATTTGTCCTAGAAATTTTAAAATATGCAATGACAGCAAAATAATGCACAAAATGATACCTGTGAGAAATTCAGACCAAAATTTTCCTATATTTCCGAATAAAGTAAACCCGTCAAATAGTGTTGCAATTGGTGGTGTTTTTGATATAACTACGCCGGCAATAAAAAGTCATGTTGAGCAAGTAAAAGCTAAAATAAAAGAAAAACTTGAAGCAGAAGACAAAGCGGTAACAGCTGCACAACTTGCGGCAGTTGAACGTGAACGTGGAATAGAACAAGGCCGTTTTTCTGAAAAACTACTTGAAGCTTTGCAAGATAAAATTAGACCAGACGATAAAGGTAACGGCGATGGTAGTGATGGTGGTAATGATGATGATGATGATGATGATGATAGTCCACCTCCTCCTGGCGCTTCTGCTGCTGCTCCTCCCAAAGCTCTTGGTGCTGCTCCTGTCGCTCCTCTTAAGGCTCCTGTCATCGTTGATGATGCTGCTGCTGCAGCTCCTCCTAAGCCTCCTGTCATCGTTGATGATGCTGCTGCTGCAGCTCCTCCTAAGGCTCCTGTTACTCCGCCTCCTGGTCCTCCTCCTTCGCCTCCTGGTCCTCCTCCACCTTCGCCACCTTCTGGTGTAACAAAATATATCTTTGCATTTGATATGGATGATACGTTATTTGAAGGAGGAACAATACTTAATACATTGTCTACGAATCCTAGTGATGTTCAATATAGAAGTGAAATTATTGCAAATATGAAAAGAGTTATTGATAGTCGTAACTATGTATGGATAGTAACTGCGAATGATGAATATACAAAGGATATTTTTACTAGAAATTTTTTTGGACCTGATAAAGACTTTTTTGATAAATCGGAATATTATTTTTTATTTATGAATCCTCTTATTATGGCGGATACATACACAAAAGCAAAAAATGACCCAAGTCTTCCAGCAGGTGATAAAGCAAAACTTGATTATACGGGAGGCTGGACTGAATCCGATATTCATGGCAGAGGACTAAAACCTTATGCCATGTATGCACAAAGCTTACTTACACGGAGTGAATATAATTCTAATCCAAAACTTAATCCAAAAATAGATAAGTTTGATATTTATTTATTTGATGATATGTCAGGATCAATTCAAACGAATAGTCAAAAATTTGGTATACATTTTATCCAAGTTACAGATTTTGCTAGTAGTCCTGCTACACCTAACTTACTTACAGAGTTTAAAAAAGTGTTAGATAATGGCACATCGAAAATTGCCTCAGCAAAAGCGCCGTTTATTCCTACTGAATATACAGATGAAAATGTTAAACAAGCTCTTATGGCTAACAATCCTGATTTACCAAAGTGTGAATCGGATTTTTATATCAATAAACCTGATGATGGTTTTAATTACCAAAAAAATAGTATGATTGGTGACAAAAATGGTGGTGTTATTAGTAATAATTTACAAGTTTGTGTGAATGGTAATGATGGTTATGATGCTTCACGATTTATAACTGATACAGATATAACAAAATGGACTACTTCGTCGGGTGATTTTTATTCTGACCATGAACCTATTAAATATAATTATGTAATTGATGACACTACTAATGTTGTAACATGCGCTAGTGGTAACACACAAAATAAGGATGTAAATACTAGTTTTATAACATGGAATATTGCTTATAAGATGATACGCACAGGTAAATTCTATTTAAGTAAATTTTATTGTTCTCAAGCAGCAAACCCTAAAGCATGTATAGAAGACGATAAAATTTATGAAAAAAGAATGCAAAATATTCTTACCGCGATTGATACAATTATGGAAAATAGCTATAATAAATATACCAACTACGTATTTCTACAAGAATGCACGCCAAAATTGATAGATGCTGTTAAAAATGTTACAGGATTTGGTGATATTTATCAAATATTTAGTAACCAAAGCGAGTTTTGTTTAGTTGTAAGAAAATCAGCACCACACGCATCGGGCGACATAGTTATATTTGACTTTGGTCGAAACAAGGATGGAAGCCCTGCAATGAGTAATTATATATCACGAGAATTTTACTCATATGATATTGAAGTGAATACTCCTGATTTAAAACGCGTAATGTGTTACATAGTAAAATCAAAAGCCACGATATTTTTTAATGTGCATTTTAGTTTTAATGATAAAGCACCTTATATATTCCAACGTCAAGCTGAGTTGTATAATTTTATGAATGCGATAGTTTATAGCATTCGTTCGATTCCGCAAAGTAACACCGAACTATACCCATATCAAAACTATGATATTGTGTTTACGGGCGATTTTAATGTAAATATGTTACAACGATTTCCTCAGGATGTTAAGCGTTTTGGGTATCCAGATAGTAACAACATGATACCTATCTTTTTTACATGTAATTATATAAAAGAGCAAAAGACTATTATTTCAACAACATATATTAATATACCATCAGCGCGTGCTACAAACGGCGATACTGCAAATTATAACCTTACAAATATAGATTTTTCGATTTTTTACCCTCGTATTGGAGACGCAGGGCCGACACCTACTCCAGTTACTATTTTAAATGATGGAATACCTAAAAAACTAACATTGCCGGTTGCGCCGGTTGGGTCTGTTGGGTCAAGCGCACCTGGATCATCTTCGTCTTCTTCGTCTTCTTCACCTTCTACGTCTTCTACGCCCGCCACTACTTTAAAAGTAATGTCGTTTAATACTTGGTATAAACCATTTAATGCTCAAAAAAAGAATGACGATGGTATTCTTCAAGAACCAGATATGCAATATTGTAATGTCAACAAGGATGGAAAAATTACAAATGTATGTCAAGAAAATATTATGAATGAAATTATGACACAAATAAAGGAAGGGTTTCAAGTTATATTTTTGCAAGAGTTTACAACTCGAATACGAGATGTTTTTGATAAATGTACATTTAGTGATGAATATGTAGATAAAAAACAAATTCCATTTACGATGACATATACACCACCGAGTGGAGGGAAAGTTCCACCTCTTGAATATTATGTATATAGCGTTACTGCGCAAGGTGAAACTATAGTTACACTATGTTCTAAAAGTTTTTTCAAAAATCCTGCAACACAATACTATATGGGAAATTTAACAGGTTATCCCAATAACCCATCATATGCCAGTGATGGCCACATTACTCAATTCTGGGAAATATCCGGTGGAGGAAGACCTTATATAGTATTAGTATTTGATGATGAACAAATGATTTTAATTAATATACATGGACCACATGGTGGTACTTTTAACCCTTACTTACAAAAAGTATCAAAAAATCCTAGTGGTAAAGGAGATTTCACTACTATTGGTGAAAAAGATTCTAATGGATCTTATAAATACGAAAAAACTATGTATAAATATAATTCCGTATTCGGCACCTCAATTTCTACAGCCGTTCAAACTGAAATAAATAAAAAAATTCAAGCTGTAACTGACTTAAACAATGAATACCCAACTTTGCAAGATTATACATTTCGACAACTTGGAGATATGCTTAGAAAAAGAATCCCACAGAAATTAAAAGAATATAACATCATATTTGCAGGTGACTTTAATATGCGTCCTGATGATGCAAAAACACATTTAGTAAAACTTAGTGAAAGATTGTCAACTGGAAACTATGGTGAAGGACCTTTTTCAAATAGTTCAGGAGTTTTTGATAAAGGCCTTCAAAATAGTTTAAAACTTAAAGTTGGCGATACTGATAATGATGCTACCGGAACTTGCTGCGTTGCAAATAGTAGTAGTTCTTATGGTTCAGGAATTTATGACCAGATTTATTCGAATAAGTTACAGATTACAAAATATTGGACATACAATGGTAAAATAGAATACGATAAAAAAGGTGGAATTCTTTTCTCTGACCATTTACCCGTATATGCAGAAATAGAATTACCTGCATCTGCACCATCTCCACCATCCAGTGGTGGTAGTAAACGATTTACTCTCCGGAATAATATTAATAATAATAATAATAATAAACCTACATCTAGAAAGATAAGAAAGTCCGCATCCGCATCCGCATCCATGCCTACAACCAAGTTTACAAAGAAGCAGCATAGCCATAACAAAAAACATAAAACAAGGCGTCATAAGCATTAGTAATCTCTGTCTAAAAATTATTAAATGTCAAGTATAAAAATACATACATAACCTCGCATTATGTATGTATCTAGTTGCCGTGACGAATCAAACGCTGCACCATATGAGTTCTTCGTTGGACAGCTCCGCGCCAATAAGTATACTGCGATTCAACTCCGGATTTTCACTGGAAAAGAAACTGGGGCGTATTATACTCCAATCCGTCTTTTCATCCAGTAGCCCGACTTTTGTATATATATACGCTGCAAGAGCACTACACCAAAAGCGCGATATTTTTTGCGGGTCGGGGTCTTTCTTGCAATACGCTTCAATCCAATCACGCACCACAATATCGTAAGGTTTATTATACACACAATCATGTATTTCTTTCATTTTTTCATGTGTGAATGGATCTTCTGTATGGTAGTGTAGGTGTCGTTGTTTATGTGTATCAAGCGAATCTTGATTTGATTCAATGTCGGTGGGATGGGATTGTGGTTGTGGTTGGTTACTTTTATAAAAAAAATATTTTAAGATGTTGAATCCTGAGTAAATATAGCTAAACGTAGTTGAAAATGTATTCATATATGTAGTTACATGTGTATTTGGAATCGCAGGTATGATTTTATTTTCTTTTGTCTTTGAACCTACGCCTCCGCCATTCAAATCAGTAATATTAATATTAACCATAGTTGTATTGTTTTCGATACAATCTTCAGCAGTGTGAACACGCAATCTTCGCAAATAGATTTTCCCTTTATATGTAGTTATAAAATCGACGATAGGTGTAAGTTGCACCCCTATTTTTCTCTTACCATCTTCTGCGTCGGGTATTTGAGCAGTGCCGGACTGCCATACATATACACCCTTCAATGGTTTATCTACATATGTGAAATCTGGGTTTACAACAACCATCCCAATATGTGAGAAATCACTTTGCGAACCATACTTTATAAGCCAGCCAAATAATCCAAGCCCTTTTTGTTCAAGATTGTCGCATAATAGTAAGTCACCTGTTTTTAATGTCTCGATACGTTTTGTTATCTCTATAATTTGTTCACTATTTATCATTTTGTGTAAAATTTTGTGTAACGAGTAAACAATATATATAACCTTTATATTTATTGTTTTATATATTTTATTGTTCTACATAATTATTTTGCATCGTTATTGTTTTATATAGTTACTAGTTACTATATTCTTCGACTTCGTTATCGTTATCGTCAAATATGCTATCATAGCTTCCACTAAATAAATCTTTAAAAGCGGACATTAGTTGTTCAATATACGTTTTATCCTTGCATAGAGAGTTGCATACATTTTCTGAAATAGCAATTGCTAATTCAATCTTACAAAAGAATTTAGAAAAGGTAAGATTTTGTGTTTTTAGTATTTTATTTACTTCGTATATTTCTTCTCCTCCGAAAAATATTTGTTTCACACTCAGTGTATGATAGCATACGTCGTAAATGTCCCTTATGAGTTTTTCATTTAATTTATCGTGTTTCTCTCGCTTCTCTCGTTTCTCACGTTTCTCTAACGGCTCAGAGAGATGCCGAATAATATACTTTGCAAGCTTATCATAGTTCCCCGATACCAAAATTTTAAAAAAGTTGAAAAATAAATTCTGTTCTTCTCTTGTTAACTTTCCTATAATCCCATAATCAATCACTCCTATTTTAAACACATAGTTTGTATTTGTCTGTGTATCACATGGTTCTTTTATAAAAATAATATTCCCAGAGTGTAAATCTGCATGGTAGATCGAATCGTAGAACACAGATTTGATATTAAACCTTGACAATATTTTTGAATACTTGTCTCTATCTTCTGCCTCGACATTTTCAAGTCTTACACCCTCAATATAATCCATTACAATAGCGTTTGGATTTACTTCTGTAAAATATGAATAAACGTGCGGAATGCATACGTCTTTTACGTCTTTGAATTTATCATAAAAAACTTGTATATTATCAATTTCATTTTTAAAGTCAAGTTGTCCTCTCATGATTTCACGATTCTCTTCAAAAATATCGCATATGTTCAAGTTACATAAATACGGCAGTTTTTTGGTTATATTCGCAAAAAGTTCCAGTTCATTCATCGACTTATCAAATTTCTCAACAATATTTTTACGCCGGTATTTTATAACTACTTGTTTCCCATTAAGCGTAGCTTTGAATACAACTGCGATAACGCCGGATTTTATAGGTTCAGTGCTGCTACCTCCGCCACCATCAATAACAAGTTCATCCCCGTTCTGTTTTGCAATATTTATCAGTTCAAATAGTCCCTTATAATCTATTTCGTTCTCGTGATATTTTACGTTATCTGTATAGTTGACAAAGTAGTTGAACAAATCTTTATTCATTAATTTATTATTCGCGTTATTAGAAATCCCCTGGAATATTTTAGTGAAGAATATATTTTTATCCGCCAAATCTCCGGCAAGTCGCATTACGATATTGTTGTAATCCGTGGACGTTTTTTTGGAGCATTTATACAGCACATAATATTTTGCACATATCCCCATACAAGAGGTTATAAAATATGATTTCGACGTCGCGGACACTAGCGTGGGTTTTATATTGCTTAGAAATGAACCGATTTTCTCTAATATATTTTTCGCCGCGTTGGGGGTAGCACTTGTTTCAGAGTCTAGGTCGCATCTTTCAAGTAGGAATTGCAACTCTTGTGAGTCTGCGTTTACGATATCGTCATTTTTCTTTGCATCGGCATTGGCATTGGCATCGGCATCGGCATTGGCATCGGCATCGGCATCGGTTTTGTAATAAAGGGGGCATTTATCTTTAATTCGTTTAAATATTGCAAACATGGGTATGGGTATGGATATGTATACGTATAGTATATGGTATTAAATAATATTTAAACTTGTTATTTTTTTAAATAATATTCGTCTGTATTCGCCTATATTGGTATTATTGTATCATCTCAATAAATTGTTTCAGATTCAGAAACACTTTTTTCATGATAAGTCCCATAATATTTTCCATATAAATAGGCAATGAGTGACTTAACTCCAATTTAAAAATATAGTTAACGTTTATTTTATGACACGACTCGAAGTTTACCACCATGGATGATATCGTATTTACAACTTTGTCATAGTTTTTTAACACTTCGTGATTCGGATACTCGACGTCCACACAATTATATGTCTTTTTATTTGGTTCGCACATTTCTGTAACCCTCACATACATATACTTGGGCTTTATCCCTAAATCGGCTGCAAATGGTTTAAAAAGAAAAAGAACATTAACTTCGTTTACATTTTTATTTTCTGATCCTGATGAAAGCGTATTGGATGCCATACCATGCATTTCAATTTTCTCAAAATTGTCTTTATTTAGCGTAAACATCAAGTTATATATATCTAAATTTATAAGATGATACAAGTTCGCTCGGTTGTTCTCTGCATAGAACTGCAGTAGATAAATATTGTTGTTTTTATCCCGTTTCAGATGCATTTTCTCCTTAAAACAAATCGTCTTAAAATTATATTTTAAAAATTCGTTCATGATTATTTTGTATTTTGATATGTTGTGTGCGTGTCGTCTATAATTATTATTATGATCTGTTTATGTATATTTTACAACTTATAATTATTTGCATGTGTAAAGCAGCCTTTCAACATTTTTAATAAGATTCACTTTGTCCAATACTTCTATTATATTCGCATTATGTTTCTCCATAAAATATTGCGGATTTTTCAATACGCGGTGAATCGTAATCATATCCATATTTATATTACCTGTTAGTTTTATAGAATAGTTAGGAAAATACTCTTCTATTTTTTTACACCCCCAGTAAAGGGGTATCGTATCATAAAGAAGCGGGTTAACTATTTTTTCGCTAAAATAATGGTCGTGGGATGTATTTTCGATCGCAATCGTAAACATATAGTTTTCGCACATTTCCGCCATAGATTTGAAATTGCCATATATGTTATTATTTTCGGGAAATCGTTGCTTATACAATTGTGCGCCGTTGCCCCATATATCAATAGGTAGTCGATGTTTAAGTATATGACTTACTAGTGCGTGACGATATTTGTGGCCTGGTGTATACGACTTATGCGAAACCATGATTGACATTATGTTTGTTTTTTTGTTTCGAATAGAACTACCAATATTTTTAGGCATTTCGTGAAACAGGAATCCGTGGTGTCCTAAAAACGGAGGCGATGGTAATGAACCGACACCACCGATAAAATATTTTCCTATATTATTTGCGGCATATTCAATAAAGTTATTATAATAAAGACGTAAAAATGAATTGTCGGGTGGTTCGTGTGCAAAACCAATAACGCACTCTTTTTCAACCTGAAGACTTCCAGGAACAGGGCAGTTTAATAAAATGACGTGTGTATATGTTTCGGTAGTTGTAATGTATATTTTATTTGTTTTGCCATAGTAGTCCAGTTTTTGATAAAGGCACATTCGTTCATAGTTCTGTTTACACGTTTCCGATGTGCAGAAGTCGCTGAAGAAACGTATTCTTATATATTTCTTCTTAAACTCCGATACTATATTTTTAAAATATTCGCTTCCATAGCATGTATTATAGTGATTGATTTGGTATGGCGTTTTGTGGATTAACGTGACTTGATTTATATTATACAATACTGCTTCGTATATACTTAACTGCAGCCATAGTTGATTCATACAGAATAGTGTTATTTTGTCTGGGTCTATGTCATGTTGTGGGTGTGAGTCGGGATGTTGTAGTTGTATATATCGCAATACATCTCTTTTAAAAACGACGCTACTATTTATAAAGGGGTTTACTTTAAAAAGATTATAATTGTATAGCCCGTTGATGGGGATGTCGGGGATGTCGGGTTCTAGGTCGGCGCTTGCACTGGTATCATATCTACTTTTTGTCCCAATTACATCTATTCTTGGAAACTCTTTTAGTTTTGCAGCTTGAAGTTCTAGTTTGTTTGGCGCCCATATGTCGTTTACATCTAATATTCCAATATAGTTATAAATTGCATCGTTGTTGACAACATGTAACAAAGTTTGAAAATAAGTTTTAAACTCTTCTTTGTAGGTTTTTAATTCAATTCGTTTGTCTTCAAATGTCGGCGTCAGTGCGGGTGTAGGTGTATTGTAATATACAACCTTCAACTCCCAATCTTGGTATGTTTGGTTTACCACAGATTGAACACTTGCCGATAATGATTCTAATTGTGTTGATGTGGTGATTGCATTATGTATAATGCATATGATAGATATCATTCGTGTTTTTATAGGGTAAAAAAAACGTATATAATAAAAATATATTTTGATATCTTTATTATATTTTGTTGTATTTTGAATTAAATATCTAAACTAATCGTATTCTTTTCAGATTTAGGTTTGCGTTTGGTTCTGCTCGGCATATTATCATTTTGCAAATCTTTCAACTCGGAAATACTAATCGTGCTTCCTTTTTCCTCCGCATTATTTGTATTGTTTGCAGCTCCACCACCAAACAACGACGTCATATCATTGCCGCCACCACCACCCCCGCTTCCACTAGGAATATTTATACTTTTGGTTTTAAGACCGGAAAGAATATTACTAATATCGCTCGGTCCTCTCATTTCAGGACGCGGGTTTTGCGGGTTAGGAGGAGGCGCTCCACGCATCGACTTGTTTGCAAACGCATTTACAAAATTGTATGTCAGGTTTACTCCATCATTCATACCTCCTCTACCAAAATTCAGATCAGGGCGATTCGAAATATCGCCTTCTCTTCGCGGAGGTGGAAC